>CERH01026272.1_pt1 | contig 14614 bp, 11 predicted proteins | sample 530991 | NCBI WGS metagenome assembly CERH01 (sample SAMEA2621191, study PRJEB7988) | marine metagenome | biome: marine biome (ENVO:00000447); feature: mesopelagic zone (ENVO:00000213); material: "saline water (ENVO:00002010), including plankton (ENVO:xxxxxxxx)" | depth 800 m | reverse complement strand
ATGGAGTACGAAGCGAAGCTCAATGCGATTGACAACACTGCCATAGAACTACAGCAAAAGTTTGGCACACAAGCCGCTTCTAACTATGAGACAGCGGCAAGAGCGGGTGAGTTAAACAGACAAGCTGCTATAGCAGCTTTTCAAGGAATGGAGGAAAGAAAACAGTCTGATTTCATTGCTAGAGCACAAATTGATATGCAATCTAAACGCTCTGAACAAGATCTGTTTGCGGCTTTATCTAACCTTGAACAGCAGGATCTTATGTACGCTTTAGAAGTACAACAAGTAACTGCAAATAATGCTGAAAGAGTGCTTAACACATCTCTAAACTCTTTGGATAAAATAGATGCGTTAATAGCAGAACAAAGAAATATATTACGTAACCAAAAAGCCACAGAAATTAGAAAACTTGAAGCTAGAATTGCAGAGGGTGATGCTGAAGCAGTAGAAGAACAACAAAGGCTAAATGATGAAATTGAACTGCAGTTAGAAAGTAATCTTGCTTCTGTATACGCACGTAGAAAAAGGCTTTTGGAGAATGTAGAAAAAGCTAACACAGCACTACAAACGCCCGTAGCAGTTACAATTAATACTGCAGGTCAGGTTATTAAGTGATTACGGTAAATTTGTCAGATGGCAGAACCGTCAATGTGCAAACTAATGATAGAGCTGTCGCATTAGAAGCAGCTAAAAAATACCTAGCCGAAAATCCAACTTTTTCTCCTACCAGTTCATCTATTGTTGAAGACGCAGAACGTATACGCTCTGATGCGCGAAGAAGGCTAGCTGACCTAGCTGCTACAAGGCCAGTGCGCCCAAGAGAAACTGGTTTTTTTGAAGATCTTACTACTGGTTTTGGGTCTGGTGTAGTTGGAATCGGTGAATCGATTGGTCTTGGCGCAGCCACACTATTAGAAGAAGAAGCAGAACTAGCTGCTAGAGAAAGCATACAGTCCGCTGCTGATTTCATTCGGCCTGAAGGGGGTGATCCTGAATCTATCACATACCAAGTTGGGCAAGCTCTTGGTTCTATAGCAGGTCTTGGTGCCATACCCATTGCCGCCGCCGCTGCCCCCGGCGTTAGTGCTGGTGCTGCTTTAGGTTTAGGTGCATTAGCTGCTGGCGCTGCGGGTACTGGTGAAGCAAGTGAACGTGCAAGAGCTGCTGACGCTACAGAAGAAGAACGCGGCACGGTTGCTCTTAGAGGCTTTGGTATTGGGCTATTAGACATATTACCCATTGCACGGGTTGTGCGATACGCAGAGCTACCGAAACTTAATAAGTTATTAGATAAGTTCGAGACGATTTCTGGTGATAGGTTAGAGTCCGCTAGAAAAATACAGGGTATAGGACAACGCATTAAAAATGCCGGTATAACTGGCGTGGCAGAGACCACACAAGAAGCCGCAGCAGCCGCGTTACAGAACCTAAATGCCAGAGAATATGATGCCGCTGCAGAGATTTTTGGTCTTTCTGAGATAGAAGAAGCCACCATTGGTGGCACAGCTGGTGCAATACTTCAGGGACTTGTTGATTTGTTTGCACCTCGTTCTCGCGGTTCTCGGGATACATCTGGCCCAACCACGGAAGAAGTCCTTGGACTGCCAGCGCCAGAAGAAGTTCTTGGATTACCAGCACCTCAACGTCCTGAAGGTAGAGCACCTTTAGCATCGGATGATATAGCTGCAGGGACAGAAGCTGCTAGTCAAGCTCGCGCATCCGCTCGTATGGGAGAAAGACAGCAAGACTTGTTTGCTCTACAGAAAGAGCAAGCAGAACGTCGTTTAGGGCCAGCTATGCGCGAAGAGCCTGAAAGCGTGTTACAAGCTGAAAGAGACAGACTATTCCCCGAAGAAACGCCAACTGAAGTGCCCGCTGCACAGCGCGATATGATTGATGAGCTAGAAACTGCTCAAATTGAAGAAGCAATCGCTGCGGGCAGACGGGCAGCTGTAGCAGAAGACGATGCCGAAATAGCCGGTATGCTTGAAACTGAAGAGCGTATAGCCGCTGGGGTAGACGCTGCTGAGACCGCTCAAATAGAGCGTATGGTTGCACAAGACACGGAGCAACAAAAAATACTAGATGCAGCTGTTGCAGATATGTCTCCGTACGCTAGCGTGGCAGATACTGTAGTTCCCCCGCAAGCAGCTGCATTTGAGGCCGAAGCACTTGCAGGTCTGGAATCACAAATAAAAGAAAAGGTTGAAAAAGATCCTACTGAACCTGTTAGTGAAACAGGAGAACAGCGTAATACATTAAGTGAAGAAGATTTACAGACTTTAGGAGAGGAGCTAGCTAGCTTAAACGCTCAAGTCCCGACCCTAGAGGGCGATGCTTTAGAAGCAGCTATACGTAGGCAAGAAGAACTTGTTTCCATATGGACTAACAGTTTAAACAAAGAAGCGTCTGAGCCAAAGAAACGTGGTCGAAAACAAACCAAACCAAAAATAACACAGGTTAACGATACAGATTTTGATGTAGCGTACCCTGACGGTAGCCTAGAACGTATAAGAAAAGAGGCAGACGGTTACATATCACTAAACCGCACAGATTTTGATTATTCGGATCTTCCGCTAGCCCTGCGGGGAACCAGAGCACAGTCCGTAAACTATCTAACACAGCTTAAGAACCAAGAAACAAAATTACGAGATGAGGTTGCGGATACAGCCGCGTCAGAAACAACTGCGACCAGCGCAGAAGTGGAAGAACCAGTGGTTATGAGACCGCTTGAAAGAGCCGAGTTTCAAAAGCAGATTCGGCTTGAGCGTGAAAATAGAAAAACTACCGCTGAAGGAAAAACTTTGCCCGCTGTTCGTGAAGCGAGGAGAGAGGCTGAAGAACAGCTAGACGTAATACAAGAAAGAAGAAAGAAGAAAGAAGAAGAAACAGGGGAAGAGACCACCCCTATTGATACAGACGAATTGGCTGAAGACGACGGTTTAGAGCTGTCTTTTGAGTCTATACAAGCCGAAACAGAGTTGATTTCACCCATGCCAACTTTGGTTAAGAAGGCTCTACAGGGTAATCAATTACGACGCGCTTTATTAGATTTATCTGAATCTTCAAACGACAAGTTTATACAACGAACAGCCAAAAAACTTGCCGAATACACTGCTGATACGCGAGTGCTTCTTGTCCCGCAAACAGAGTTGGGCATGAAAGGTGAACAGGTTATTGATGGTAGGTTTGTCGCCGCAGATAACACCATACTGCTTAGTGAAGAGTTTGCAGATACGCATACGCTGCTACATGAAATGACTCATGCAGCTACTATTAACACACTACAGAACCCCTCTAGTCCCATAACCACTCAGCTACAAAATCTTCGTAAGCAGGTGCAGCCCTACGTGTCTGCGTACTACGGTGGTATGGATGCTAAAAAACTAGAGGATCAGTATTTAGCTGAAGGCATGGATTCTAAGCAAGCGAAGTTTAGAGCTGAAACTGTGGCGCTCCAAGAGTTTGTGGCGGAAGCCTTTACCAACCCAGTATTTCAACGCGAGCTTGGTCGGATAAATATAAAAGGGCAAGAACTTAGCGCGTGGCAGCGCCTATGGAATACAATCATGAACCTTATTGGGTTAGGTAGATTCGGCTCTAAAACAGCGCAACGCGAAGCTGAACTTTTGACTCAACAAATACTCGCCCCCGCTCTCAGGCATCGTTACGCTCCTACTTTGAACTCCATGACAGATAGAAACGGCGTTACAAAAATAGCCGAAGACATAAAAGCACGAACTAAAGGTATACGGACTAAGGAGGGACGAGAAAAAATAGTTCGTGATTACACCAGCTTATTTACCAGAGATAGTCGCCCCGTACAGAAAGCGGAGAGTGTTGCGTTGGGGTTCCTTCCCAACCAAGCCGTGCAAGACATTGCCGAGTACAAAGGAGTTGTCGGTGCTAAAACCGTACTTGATGCAATCGAAAACCAAAGAGGTGATCTGAACTTCTCAGAGGAGAACACGCGCAGGCGCTTAGACCCTATTGTTCGATGGGCTAACAAAGCATCTGAAAATACAACGAAAACTTGGAATAATCTAATCTATGACAGCACCATAGATGAGGTAGATCCGAAACTAACTCCCAAACAGGCCGAAGATAAATACAAAGATGCCGTCGTAGATGGCACTAAACAACTAAAAGTAGACCGGCACAAAGAGCTTCGCGCTATTTACATGAGTGCTGCGCTCGGCAAAGACGGTAGAAAAGCATACGATGATTTGCGGCAATTTTACAAAGATCAGTACAACGAGTTAATCAACGCATTGAACGGTAGGATTGATAATTCAGATCTTGCTGATAGTCAGAAAACTACACTAAAGAACGAACTCCTTGCCAAGATGTTGGAGCGAACCGATGTAGAACCTTATTTCCCATTAACACGTTCAGGCACGTATTGGTTGTCAGTTAAAAATCCAGATCAGTTGTCTGAATCCGCAGTATTTGCCTTTGAAACATCTGGAGACAGGGTACAAGCAGCGGAAGAGTACGGAAAAGAAGGGTACGAAGTAGAAATTTTCGATCCGAGCGATTCTGGCACATACGATCAACCAGCACCGGGGAGATTTATAGCTCAAGTACTAAACGTATTGAACGTGAGTAAAACTGATCCTGTGGTCAAAGAACAAGTGATGCGCTTGTTCCTTGAGTCACTACCCGAATCTTCATTCGCTAAAGCGTTATTGAAAAGAAAGAAAACTCCGGGTTTTGATGTCGATGCTGTAGAGGCGGCAAGGACAAAAGCATATGACCTAGCACGTCAGACAGAGCGTATAAAAAACACAAATACTATAGAGCGCCTGAAAGATAACTTCTTGGCTGCTAATGAAGGTCGTGGAAACGATATAATAATTAAAGAAATAGTGGACAGGGCTGGTTTTGCAGTTAGTCCTCCGAACGATAGTTTTGCAAAAAACGCGAATCGTATAGCGTTCCTATGGACTATTGGATTTAACGCTTCTTCTGCATTGGTTAACTTATCTCAAATACCGCTATTCGCATATCCGATGCTGGGTGGTAAGTACGGGTCTAAGCCAACAGCTGATGCAATCGGCAGAGCGACAAAGATATTTATGGGGTCTCCAAACAGCAGAGCAGCGGAGACTTTATTCGGTGATGCGCGTACACCAAAGTCAATTAAAGAAGCGTTACGAAGTAGCGAGCCGGGAGCGTTACTGGATGCTGTAAAAGATAAAGCATTACCATCGCTTCAAAACTACTACACGCTCACCCGCGCTGATGACGGCACATTCGTAGCAACAGTGCGAGAAGGTTTAAATTTACCTACAACAAAGGACGAGGCTGACGGCAAAGTATCCATAGAAGAATTAAACAATATTAAGCCTTTAGTGGAACTTGCAGCGCGGCGGGGGCAACTTAATTCATCTTTCTTAGCAGACACTCTAAGCGTCGATCAGTCAGGTCGAGCTTTAAAGTTCTACGATAAACTTACAAATCTTTCTGCACTTATGTTTCATGAAGCAGAAGTTATGAACCGTCAAGTGACGTTGGTGGCGGCGTATAACCTTGCGCTGAATAAGTTAACAGGCGGTGAGAAACCTACATTAAAACAACAGCAACAAGCTGCGGAGATGGCTATTCATGAAACGCAACAGATAAACGGCGGCGCAACTTTAGAAACTGGCCCTCGTTTCGCTAGAAAGGGTATTCCTCGTATAGCTCTAATGTACAAAAACTATGGCATTCAGATGTACTACACGATGGGTAAGACCGCTGCCATATTAGCAAAAAATCTTTTTCCCGGTAATGATGCTAAGAGCAGGCAACTACGCAACGAAGCACTTAGGCAGCTCACAGGTGTGCATCTATCAGCATTGTTTTTTGCAGGGGCGCAAGGACTACCGTTATACGGTTTAGTATCTGCGCTTTATGACATCCTCCTTGTAGACGACTATGAAGAAGATGCAGACACTGCCTTCCGAGGCTACTTAGATAACGACATGCTATTCAAAGGAGTTTTATCTGAAGTCTCTGGCCTAGATGTATCTGAGCGTGTGAAATTAACTGATCTACTGTTTGAAGCAGATAGATTTAACAGTGACCCCTCGCCGGAAGAAGAATTTGCTCATTTGTTTGGTGGCCCTGCGTGGAGTGTATATGCCAGAGGTAGAAAAGGTTTTGATAAACTAGGAGAGGGTGACATATTACGAGGCGTAGAAGACTTACTACCGGGAGCTGTGCGAAATGCCCTTCAAGCATTGTATAGATACCCTTCCGAAGGTGGCATACGCACTAGACGTGGTGACCCGATGTATGACGACATTACAACGGGCGACCTGCTTGCCAAACTGATGGGCTTTCCTCCTAATGAGTACACCAAAGCTATGGATGAAGTGTCCGCTGCCAAGGGGTTACAAGATTCGGCCAGAGCGAAACGTGCACAGCTACTCAAAAAATACTACATAGCTCTACGTTTTGGTGACAACGAAGGTGCTGTAGAGGCGCTAGAAGAGATGGAAGAGTTCAACAGGTTAGAAGTCATCAGCATAGACCCTGACCTTATAATAGATGGTGACACCATAGAACGATCTTTGCGGCGGCACGAAGCGACAACTGCAAAAATGCACAACGGCATTCTGCTGTCTCCTAATTTCAAGGCTGCTGTAGAAGAAGTAGGATTTTTCTAGTAGAAGCCCTCTACTACGTGTGGAAGGGGAGAACGCAGTAGAGGGGACAAGTTCTACTGGAGGAGACCACTAACCTTGTCGGGCGGGATCGTATCATAAGATTCTCCAAACACGAACACCCAAAAGTGAACTTTCTACTCGCGTCTTAGCTACGATGTCCCATCCTTTTCTTTCGATGCAGATAGTCTTCACTTGTTGTGTGGCTTTGTCTGTATTGACACATGGTATAAACACAGAGCTACCGATAACCATAGCTCCCCAATCGACCACTATATGAACTCCATCAGGAGTTAAGTCATCAAGTTTTACTACGGACATCAAGAACCATTTTTGCGTACCAACTTACATATCTTGCCGCCCTTACGATAAAACCGCTGTGTGATGTTGCTTACCTTGGAAGGAGACACTCTCAACATATCAGCTATACCAGACCTAGTTACCCCTTGTTCCTGTAAGGATATGACTTTTTCTGCAAGAGCTATGTCGATCAACTGACGTTCGGCGCTGTTCTTCTTCACCGCGTTCGGTAACGAGCCGTTGCGTCCTCCTCTATTCTTCCTCAACTCCTTGACTCTCTTCTGTGCTTGTATCGCTTGCAGAAACAACCTGCTCATCATCTCCTCCTAGTTTCATTTTCACTATCAATACGTGCTGTGCGTCTGTCCTAAACTGAGTTCCCTTCGTCAAACGCACCTTCCCTCGTTTAGCACCCATCTTCTTCATCAGATCACTTACAAACGCGCTGTAGTTCACTTGCTGTGCAGCGCACCAGACTTTCAGTGGTTTCGGTGCTAGGTATACCTGCTGTATATCTGTTTCGTATCGTGCGACTAACTTACCCTTCGGCAGCGCGTCTGGTATGACTAATGAGTCCAGCCCGTTCGACTGCTTTCGTAGATCGTCGGTGCTTTTAATCATCAGTATGTTGTTGAAGTTTTCGTTTAGATACTCGTTCAATGTTTGCCTGACCGACACGCCCATACCACTAACCGAGTCCATGTTGTGCTTCAGTAACTTGATAGACCATTTGAACAACTCCTTCGTGTCATAGTCTATGAGTCCTAATTTCTTGGCAAAGATAGCCCCCGTGAGTGTGCAAGCAACTCCAGCAGACCAAAACCTGTTCTCAGATGTTAGTCCTGCTACCGTATCTACACGTTGCTGTACCTCTTTGAGCTTGGCCCTTACATAGTCGAGGTTCTGCATGATGTGCTGAATATAAATAGTTCCAGCATGTCCGTAGTTAGCAGCTACTGCTTCATCGAACAGGTCAGTGTCACGCTTCTCTTCTGTGGTGCCAAACACCTTCTGTGCAGGCCATTCCATCATCCGCTGCGCTTCCGCTTTCGGCGCTTGTTTCTCCAGAGCAATGCGCTCTATAACGCTGGCGTTGCCTGTTGTAACCGCTAAGAACTTCCAAGGTTCCCCCCTAGTGCGCTCTAGGTTAGCACCGCCTGCCATACGCCCACGTTGCTGTCCTGACGATAGCTGATACGCTAGATCGCTGAGTCTTTTGCTATGCTCGTTAGTCAGTTCGTCCACGTAGAACGGTAGATTGTGCAGCACCTCTGCACGGTTAAACTTCATAGAGTCTGTGTCTCGCTCTTCTACCATGAGAGCCTTTTCGTACCCCCACACCGATGCCGCTACGCGGATAGCTGCGGTCTTACCACATCCGCTGATCGTACTGTGCAAGTGGAGCGCACAGGCATTTTGTGGGAAAAAGTGCATGAGCGGTGATCCAAACGCAGTACATACAACGTACTGGTGCATCACAAGTTCCGGCTTAGTCGTATAGAAGTTCGCCATAGCTTTCCATCCATCCAAGGTGCCTTTTGGCTCAAACTTAGAAAGCAGCGCCGCAGTCGGGGTAGATGGTGGGTTATACCGAATCTTGTTAGGGTGTATTTCTTTGTCGCCAACTACGAAAGCTGAACACCTGTCGTCTATCCAACCGAACTGTCGGTGAGCCGTATCTGCTGTAGTGGAGGCTTGTAATTCGTTTACCCAAGTAGTCATGTACTGTATTAGATCGTCTGGTCTTGTTACTGCAACGCCCTGCATGGACATTGTTTTTCTAAACTCTTCGCGGGATGTGACCGCTGTCAGCGGCATTGTAAACTCTCGCACACCGTCTTTTGGTAGATGTAGTCGGCAAACAACCGACTCCCCTGCTTCCACATCGACCAAGCGTTTAATCACATACAGATCGTTGTGGTAGATGGCACGTTCGTCCACATCTCCGTCTGGCCCAACGCTACGGACATATATGCCGCCACTTGCGCCCCGAAAGTACGGGCGCGGGTAACTTGGGATAACGTGTTCTGACAAAGTAGTTTCTTCGCCAACTGTAGTATCGGAGAAAAGAGTATCTGGATCAGGTGTTGCAGCCGTTGCAGGTGCGAATCTGGCACCCAGCGATATGGGTGATTTGATCTTGCCCCAGTTCGGACAATGTATGCAGACATCAGGGTTTAGTTCATCAAAGGTGGCGCAGCGATACGGCCCCTTGATTAGCTCAAACTTTTCTTTTGTCAGCTCTGGAGTGTATTCATCATGTAGCTGCGAGATGTTGTGTGCATGGCTCTCTGCGTTCTCACAATACTTAACGATAGAAAGTCCCGCTCGCCACATCGGCTCCGCTGTTTCTTTCTGGCGCATCACGATGCTACGCAGCTGTTCGCACCCTCTACCTGCTTGTGTCTTTGCTAGAATGTTCTTGAAGCTAAAGATTCTGTCTGGCGGTGGTTCATAGACCTCCTCCGCTTTTTCAGGAACTGGTATCAGATCGCAGCCCAGCTGGTTTGCGAGAAAATCGAAATCTACGGCGGGGGCATCCTGTAACAACTTCACAGGTACAGGCGTATCAAACTTGTAGTTGTGCGTACCTAATATGCGTAACACTCTAGCTGCATCCGCAGGCACTGCTGTATCTATGAGAAACTTGTGTTCGGCGCACAAAGCCTTGAACTTCTCAGCTACCGGCTTCCAGTCCGTTATGCTTATGTCTTCTGTAAAAGCCCAGTAGGTGTGTATCCCACCACCTGAGTCCAAAAGCATAGGCTTAGGTAGGTCTAGCACACTGCAAAAACGCATTAGCTCTTGCAGTGCATGTTTTTTGCTGGTGTGTGGTTTGTCCTCTCCCACATCAATGTCAAGGAACAGAGCTTTGATATGTGAAGCATCTGTTGCCTTACGAGTGCCTTCTTCCTTGAAAGCACTCAACGCGAAATAAGCGTCCCAACCTTTGTCGTCGTATTCTGTTGCCTGTGCTACTAACTCATCTATATCCTCAAATGACAGCGTTCGTGTGTGTCTTTTAAGTTCTGTGTTATTGCACCAGAGAACATATACTCCTTGGCTGGGCAGAATCTTCCGCAAGAAAATTCTTGTATCCATAATTGCACCCGTAAAATTCTAGAATGTCTAACGTGTTAGACATCAAGAGACACTGCGGCAGGGGTGTCGCCACACCCTTTTCGGTGTTACCTAGCCGCAGTGGGTATCCCGTTAAGTTAGTCGTCCCACTCCTCAATCAGAGCACTAACGTCATCATCGTCTGTGGGTGCAGGGGCAGACTTCTTGACAACCTTTTTAGGCTCTTTCGGTGCTGGGGCTTCTTCCTCAACAGAATTAAAGATGTCATCTGAGTCGTCATCATCCAACTCGACATCGGTGCTTTTTGTGGTATCGCTGAACGGGTTATCTGGTTGAGCCACAAACCCACCGTCCACAACACCAAAAGGTGAGCGGGACTGCATTGGTTTGAGGTCAATGACCTGTACGCCGTTAAGACGTAGGCTAACGCCAGTGCCCTGTACGCTGTACGGCACAAAAGTAAACGCAAGATTCACGATGCTACCGGAGGTCAACTGAAAGTCTGCTGGTAACTTGTTATTCTTTGCGTCCACTTGCAGAGGCGGTGTTGTCTTATCAGTGCCGTATGCTCCCTTCAACTTGGTCTTACCTAAGAACCTACCGTCCTCTTGCTTCTTGAATGGCAGTGGGAACTTGTCGGGCCAACTGTCATCTTTCTTTCGCTTATAGGCGTTCCTCATCGCTTTATACAGTTCTTTAGCTTCTGCTGCAGTCATCAAAAACGACATGGAGTATTCGGCACCGTCATCTAGTGCATCGCACCTGACAGAGCCACCTTTGCCACCGTTAGCGCGATTATCAAACTTGTATGTGGTATCAAGTTTTGGATACAACGCCTCTACGTTCGTCATTTGGTAATACATAAAATCTTCAGCCATATTGGTCTCCTAGTTGGCTATTTACATCGAACCCTTCCGTTACATTGAACAGCGACTCAACCATAAAACTGGTTGTGATCGCCTCTAGTACATCATCTCGGTCTACTAGCAACCTAATCGTTTCAAGTTCCTCTTCTTCTAACGCTCTTCGTGGGTAGAAAAACAGTTTTGGCACACTGCTGTTTTCGTCAAAACTAATTCTGGTGACAACCGCCATAGACGATGTGCCATGCCCACTCAAAAATTTGGCGTAAGTCTGCAAAGACATACTGCCTTTACTCGCTTCCTTTCCAAATATACTGCTGGCAGGAACCTGCAACTGATACACCGTATCGAAGTCTGACTCTTCCACGACTGCTAGTCGCTGGTAGAATCGGCAAGCCCTGCCTCCCTTTGCCCCAGAACCACGGATGTTATAAGAACAATCCATACATCTTGAGCTTTGTTTCTGATCTTCTGGCACTTCTACCGCTGGTCTTTGTGTATCTATCGACCAGCACGTAGGGGCTTTAGCAAGCTGCGGATCAAATTCACCCGCATAGTAAGAGCGTGAGACTGGCCCCGCATCCACAATAACTACATCTAGTGCGGTGCCAGAATCGTCCTGCGCTCCTGAGAACTTACCCCCTTGAATACTTATCCGGTGCATCAGATGTCGTCATCAACATCACCAAAATCGTCTTTCGAGTACTCTACGTGATACCCGTCCGATGGACTTTTTTCCTTGTAACGCATCAAAGCATCTGTCACACGATCTAGGTCAAACCGCTGGGTGTGTCCTATTTTTACGAACATATTTTCTGGTATGACCCCATCACGCGCCCACTTACGGACCGTGGATAAACTCACACTAAAATGCTTTGCTACATCTTCGATTGGCACCAATGTATTCATTTAGACTTCCTCATCGTAAGGACATATTCAGAATCTACGTTTAGTCCTTTAGGTAACTTGTCGGGGTTATCCTCAAGAAACTGTTTTACCGCACCCTGATGCAGACGCTTTTCAAAAAACTCTGGCACTTGTTCCTCTAGTATGAACTTGTGCATGGACTCCCAATCGTTTGTCCAGTACCGTTGCTTGACTGAGCGATAGAACGTACCCGCTTCGGTCTTTCCACTTTTCTGGCCTGTAGCCTTCAAGTGATCTAAAAGAATAGCCTTAATTTTAGTTTGCTTTTGCTCTAGCTCACGGTCTTCAGAGTCGAAAGCCGCTTTCAATGCTTCACGCTTTGTTTTTATCTTGAAGAAAACCTTAGTTAACTTATCAATAGGCAGAGTGCTGCCCTCAATACTCGTATCCATTGCATCCCCATAGTAGTATTTTATGGTGAGGACTGCATAGTAATGGCAGCTTCTGGCTTACGCAAGTATTTCTTTGTACAAATCAATAATTTTTGTGTGCGTATCGATCTTATTGTCTAGCAGTGCGTACACACGCTTTTCGATGTGCGATCCTTGTAACTGCACGACTGTGCATTTGTGGTCTTGACCCGTTCTGTGAATACGAGCGTTCGCCTGTGCATAGGTTTCGACAGAGCTTGTTGGCCCCCACCACACTATTGTGTTAGCAGCGGTCAACGTCACACCATGTGCTGCTGCCTGTGGCTGTATCACTAACACCTTGGGGTCATTTTTTTCTTGAAAGTCTTTGAATATTCGCGTGCGATCTGTCGCTTTAACCGCCCCGCTAATCACTTCTGTGGTGATCTTGTCACCGCGTAGCTTATCGGCAAGGAGCTTGATGGTATGTTTGAACGGTACAAATACCAGAACTTTTTTACTTGATTCGTCTATAACCTCACGCAACACTTTGTAGCGGTGTTTGATGTCGAACTCCAAAGTCTCGCCGCCATCTGTGTATACCGCACCAGAACTTATTTGGAGGAGTTTGTTCATATTCACGGCTGCGGTATGCGTGGTGATCTCCTCGCCAGCCGCCTGCATAATCATTTTGTCTTTCAGTTCTTTGTAGTATTTATTCTGCTGCCGGGTCAGTTCAACTTCTCGTTTTGTGTAAACAATGTCAGGTAAGTCTAAGCACTCTTCTTTCGTAAAACGTATCGCAGGTTGCAACGCTCTAAAAACGGTTTCGGTAGCATCAGATTTAGGTATCCACTTGAAGTTAGTCACCTTGTACATGACCATATCTCTAAACGACCCGTAGAAGCGAGGTACGGACTTCGGGTTAACAAGTTTTGCTAAGCCGTAAGCATCGACTGGACTTTGGGCCGCAGGTGTACCTGTCAACATCCAAAGCCACTTATCGGGGCCAAGCAATCTGTTCAGTGTCTTCCACCGCTTCGTCTGTGAGTTTTTGTAGTGCGTGGCTTCGTCAACAATTATTAGATCAAACCCACCTGCCGCCACCTCGTCCTCTACGATCTCTACTCCGTCGTAATTAATTATTACAAACTCGGCACTACTGTTGATTACTTCGGCGCGTTTCTTAGCAGAGCCGTAGGCAATATCTACGGTACGGTGCATCGCAAAGGTAAAGAGATCTTCTTTCCACGCAGAGTCCATGATCGACAACGGACAGATGATAAGCACACGGTTGATCTTACCTTGGTTCATCAAGAAGTCTGCTGACCAGATCGCACTAGCTGTTTTGCCGGTGCCTTGTTCATTAAAGCAAAACGCACGTTTGTTAAGAGTTAGAAAAGAAGAAGTAGTTTTTTGATGGGCAAACGGCTGATGTTTACCCGTCCATTTGTATCGCCCTTCTATGGGAGACGGTGCGTTTATGCCGAGGTTTTTTAGTACATGAGTTTCGTCAATACCCCAATTAACCACTACTTTGTTATCAGGTAGTGCTTTACTTTTAGGTATGACCTGCGTGACTTGTTGCTCATTGCGGAGTCTGAGTAATAAGGCTTTGTTATCTATGACTCTCATCTCCACAAGTCCATAGACAAATCAACGCCCTGTTTCTTCAATTCTCTTCTAGCCCTAGCAATATCTATGTCCGTAAGCTCTTCAGGTTTTTTGTTGCATGATGCAGCTACCGTTGACACTTCAAACAAATACTGTGCACATAGGCTTCCATCTTCAAACTCATCGACGTGTTTTACTCTCACTACTGTGATTCCGACTTAAACAAAACAAGATGGTGTCTGGCTAAGGCGTTCAAGAGTTCAAAGAGAGAATCGGTACCGAGTCCATCTATTGCGTATATCTCCTTTACAGTCCACTCAACTAAGTCTCTCACGTATAAAATGCCTGCACCGCGCAAGCAGTTTTGTGTGCGACTATTGAGATTTAGCTCTCGTATGTGCATCTCTGTTTTAATTGAATCCATATCCCTTCCAATAAAAAGTGGGGCAGGGCCGTAAGGTTTGCCTACGCCGAGCATCCGGTTGAGGCCCACCATTACTGACGGGCCGTACCCCAAAACTGGTTGTGATGGTTGGTGAAATTGACGCCTTCAAACTCATCGCAACGCACACGACGTGTGGGGGAGCGTACTTCATTCCACCCTTTCTTTTACAAGGTTTTCCATGCCTCGGGAGAAAGTCGGACGCCATCACTCACCCGACTTTAATGCCCCCCACGAAAATAAGTCCCGTCTTCGGTCACACGGACGGGTACGTGCTAACTGGGAGAAAAGGAGACTCCCTGACCTAAACCATTAAATACAAAATAAACGCCACAAGGTATATACCGATAGTAACGCTGAATCCTAATAACAAACCTCTAAACTCTT
>CERH01002857.1_pt1 | contig 14614 bp, 20 predicted proteins | sample 530991 | NCBI WGS metagenome assembly CERH01 (sample SAMEA2621191, study PRJEB7988) | marine metagenome | biome: marine biome (ENVO:00000447); feature: mesopelagic zone (ENVO:00000213); material: "saline water (ENVO:00002010), including plankton (ENVO:xxxxxxxx)" | depth 800 m | reverse complement strand
TAAATTAGTCATAATACCTTTTAAGAATTCTATTCTTTGGAATGGTTCATAAGCTCTTTGTAAAGCAGTCTGTCTAGCAGCTGTCAAAGCTTGTTGGCCAATACCTCTTTGAGCTGCTCCGCCCTGTAGTTGAGCTGTAATATCTTGTAATGACATTGCCTGTTGTTGAGCACCCAATGCACCTTGCAATTGACCTGCCTGGATTCCTGTTTGTGTTTGTAAATTTCTTTGTCTCTCCGCAGCACCTAAAGCTGTATTAAAACCAGATGCCATTGATTGACCAATGTTAGCTAATCTTGCTCTTTCTATTTCAGCTTCAGCAATACCTTGTCTTGCACCACCAAAAGCACCAGATCCCACGGCTTGAGCTCCTAATCTATTTGTAGCCATTTGAGCTTGTCTTGTAATCTCATCGGTTACATAGCTTTGATATGGATTTAAAAACGGAGTAAGATTAAGAGCCGTACCCGCTGCTTGTTGCGCTCCTTGAAGAGACGCTAAACCTGAAGTAACCGCTCCAGATCCTACGCCTGTAGTTCCAAGTCTATTAAATGCAGCTGTCTCTAAACCAGATACCGGAGCAACTTGCATTGTTGGTATATTAACTGGTTGAGTAGCTAATTTAGCTGCTTGATCATATAAAGAAAGTTTTCTAGACTCAACGCCTGGAGCTTCTCTTTGTGTTACTGTTTGTTGTCCTGTTGTAGTAGATGGTGCTGGACTACCGCCACCTCCTCCAAAAATAAAACTCATTACTTAATCTCCTTTGTAAATAAATATCTTCTGACTTCCCAACCTTTTGTTTTTAAAAAAGATTGCCAACCTGGTCTTGCATGTACTGCAATTCTTTTACAACCATATTGTTTAGCCATAGACTCAATACCTTTTGCAACCTCATCTTGCCATAGTTCTCTTTTTTCACCTTTAAGTAAGATTACTTCAATCTGACTAAAATTAGGTAACTTAGTTATTCTTGTAACAAATGTTCCAAATACTTTTACTGTTTTACCATCATCAGATCCAAACATCATAAATAGTTGCATGTTACCTGAAGCTATCTCAGCTTTTAAATGACTAATAGACATTGGGTCACCATCGAACTTTAAACCTTCTCTTAACATAAATTGTACTAAGATCCAGTAATCCTCAAGCATAGCTGGAGGTATGTATAAACATTCGACCTTCTTTTTAATTTTGATCTTTTTTTGCGCCATCTGTGATGTCATATATTCTCTTTAAATTTTTTTGTTGATTATAAAAAAAACTTGCTCCAGCTTTTCTCATGGCTTCGAAATCACGTGGACTTGCACCAGACATGATACCTGCACCTAAAACTGCATCTGCTCTAGAAACGAATTCACCATCAGCAAGTTGTGCTAACATAGTGTCTGTATCTTTATCTCCTGCTCCAGTTCCATCTTCTACATAACCTTTAGCTCTTTCGTAATTAGAATAATCATGTTCATCTTTTTCTATTTTAGATGGTAAGTAATTTACTCCACCTGTATTGTATTGAGGAATTGCTGAAGCTAATCCTCCTTCGTTTGCATAAAACATATTAGATCCATAAACATCAGAAGGTAAATCAGATGAACCTGGTTCAAATTTACCCTCTAATTTTTTAGATTGTTCTTTGTATGCATCTTCATAATCTTTTTCAGTAAACATTGGTTTAGGCTCTTCAGGATCTCCTTCTAATAAAGGTAAAAGAGTTGCCGCTATTCCTAGTTTAGTTCCTCCGCTCAATCCCATAAAGCCGGATCCTTCCATAGCTTTAACAGCTTCAGCACCTTCTAAACCTGCTGCTTGTACTGCTTCAGGTGACATTGCTTTTTTACCAAGTATTTTTGAAAAAGGGTTTGTAGCTGTAGTCGTGGACGTTGCGCCTTGGCCAAATCCTAATGAACTAAACGCTGGTTTACCAGCAAACATTTGACCGATTGAAGATTGGGGAGCTAAAGCACCTATACCGTATGCTGTACCTCCTACTAGAGCAGCATCTTTAAAAGCTGTTCTTGTTGACTTTCCTCTAAGTTTTTGTACGCCAAAAGTGGCTAATGCTAAAGTAAATGGATCCATATACAATTTTCCTAATAATACTTGATATTATCATTTTAGGACGTTCGTATCAACTCATCACCAAACTTACCTATGTACTGATGCTCTCCGATATGCGCTATTGTAGCGTCAATATAAGCATGACATTTACCCCCTAAAGATCTCCATCTTTTACAGAAGGCAAAATCTTCCCCTAAATACGTATGATTTTTTGCGTCAAATTCGGTATCAAAGAAGTTATAAAAAAATTCTTTTTTAACCATTTTGCCATTGATAACGGTATCCTGTTCAATTTTCATATCAGGCCAAGCGGCTATCATTTTTTCTATTACACTTCTTTTAATAAGCATGCATCCTGTCGGAGAATGACTTACTTCAATAGTTCCGTCAGGCTCAATTTTAATATTGTTTTCATCATCCATTTTCAAAGGGTATAAATTAGTAGCTAGTGACAGACCTTTTGCATCCTTAACTTTACCGCTTTTCACGTCATTAAAAGCCTTTTCCCAATTCATTGTTTTTAAAGGATATGGTATACTTATTACATCCTTATCTAACTCAACCATTGTTTGTATATCTTTTGCATTAAAATCAATATCTGAGTCTATAAATAAAAGATGTGTATGTCCGGCTGTCATAAAATAATCAACACATAAATTTCTACCCTGGGTTACAAGAGAAGATTTTACTAGTTGAAACATTACTTCAATACCTCTAAAATGACAGTATGTTTGAAATTCTAATAATGCTTGAGTGTAGTGTAATGATACTTCACTATGTACTGGAGTAGCTACAAAAATTCTGTAAGGTTTTTTTGCTTGTTCTAACTTTAGCGGTTGGGGTGTTTTATTTACCCAAATTGGTTTTGTTGGATCGTTTTGCATTTAAGGCTCCTGTTAAAAAATTAGTCCATTGATTTGCTTTTGCTTTCCAAGAATAAAATGTTTTATAGAATGTTTGTTGATTTTGCAAATGTTGTTTTACTTCAGGTGAAGACAATTGAGTTGCACATTGTTCAATAGCAAAACCAAAACTCTCAGCTAATCTCTCATGATTAGGTTCATAGTTTACATATACTGGCCATTCACTACATGTTTCAGGTAGAGCACCAAAATTTGTAGTTATACAAAATAAACCAGCAGATAATGCCTCAGCTGCTGATATGCAAAATGTTTCTTCAAATACACTTGGGTAGGCAAAAATATGATAATTAGAAATATGTTCTAATATATAATTATTGGGTTTATATCCGATATAGTTTACATTGGGTAATTGTCTAGCTTGTTCATATAATCTTTCAAAATTTTTATTTTCTTGATCATAAAAATGTTTACCATAAACTTCTGTGGATGAATAAACATCTAAAGTTATTTTTGGATTTTTAACATGTTGCATAGCAGCAAGTAAAACATTTAAACCTCTCCAAGGTGTGCACTGAAATATAAGTCTTATAGATCCTCCATCATAGGGTCTTATCCTAGGAAAGTTATCAATACCATTTTTAATAACTACAGATCTATCCTCTGGTATATTGAAAAACATTCTAAATTTTTCATAGTTCCAATGTGAATTAAATACATACCAATCATATTCTTTATGTCGTGCTTTGTTACCGAAAAACTCCTGTAAATTTGGTTGATCGTATGAATTCTTTTGCCAAAGAATATTTATTTTGTTTGGATCAATAGGCACCTTACCAGGTACTGATGTACAAATTTGAAAATTATCAAGTAATTTTTTATCTACATATTTATGTAAGTATTCAAGTTGTAGTTCCGTTCCGCCTCGTGGATTTTGATTTATCATGAATTAATGTAAGTAACACTTTTCTTATTCCATGGCAACACAAAAAAACTATCTCTCTCTTTTTGCCAATACTTATAAATTATATCTGTATCTTTATTACCTTCCTTAATTTCTTTACAAATGACTTTACAACCTTTAAAACATTTTTCAGCTGCAAACATAGCTGTGCTTAAAACAAATCCATCACCTGTTTTTGTTTCTAATATATTAAATTTCACAGGGTCCAGATCTTTATAAAAATTACGTGTTGGTTCTACTCCATCCAAAAAAATACCTCCCATTTTATAAACTATTGCATACTTGTTTATTTCTTTACCCCAAGTAACAAAAGCAAAATCAGGAAACATTTCTTTTATTTCTTTACTAAGATCTACATAACTATGTAAAATTTTATCAATCATGTGGTATCCCAACTATCGTGATTCCAAAAATCAGTTCCAATGTGTCTGCAAGGTATCTCTTCTTCCTTATACTTTCTACATTCATCTTTTGTCAAATTATAAGGATCTCTAGGTAATATACTAAAATCATCAGGATATTTTTTTATGTAGTTTGTAAAAAATAAACTAGAAGATATTTTCATTACTTTGTTATACCAAGTATCATTTCTATCTAAAGTTTTAAAATTTCGTTCAACCTCATCCATTACTTTTATCCATACTGGATGCTCTATAGGTGACGCTAAAAAATTATTTTGTACATGTTCTCCTCTAGATGCTTTGTACATACCCTCTATGATTGTAGGTTTTTTTGAATCAAGCTTTTCATAAAAATTTTTATAAACCAAAAAATCTAAATCAAAATAAATACCTCCATAATAATGCATTAATATATTTCTAAAAAAATCACATTTAGTTATTGTTGGTAACTCGTCAATTAATTTATAATACTGTGGATAGTTTCGTTCTATAAAAGGATATATGTCACTATTTTTCCAAAGAAAATGTTTAAAGTTTGGAAATGTTTTTTTAATTAAATTATGTCCTTCAATCCAAATGTAAGGCCATTGATTTTGATCATCTGGTCCTATTTGATGAATTATTCTTGTTATCATTTATATGTATCGTCACCTATTACTATTTTATCTATATCTGAATTTTTTAAGAGTTCTAATGCATCCTCTGGTTTACCCGCTATTGGTTTGCCATTATCATTCAATGAAGTATTTAACAACATCGGCAGTCCAGTAAGTTTTTCAAACTCACACAATAACTCGTTGTAATACCATTGTTCTGAAGTAACAGTTTGAATCCTGCTTGTATTGTCTATATGTGATATAGGTGCAAATATTTTATCTTTAAATTTTACACTGTACAGCATAAAAGGGCTTTCACCTTCCCAATCAAAAAACTCTTTAGTCCTATTTAATTTAATTGAAGCCGCAAAAGGTCTATAATCTTCTCTGTGTTTTACCTTATCATTTAAAATAGATTTACCATTTTTAACTTCTGGACTCATCAAAATAGATCGATTACCCAAAGCTCGTGGTCCTATTTCTCCGTGACCTTGATACCAACCAACTATTTTACCCATAGCCAAATCCTCTGCTGTTTCCTTAATAGTTTTTTCAGATGGAGTTTTTTTAGGTGCAACATCAGTTTGCCAATACGGAAAATTTTTATTATCAAATTTTGGTTGATTATTTAATTGTCTTAAAAATTCTACACAACCTAATGTTAGTCCTTCATCATTACAATGTGGTGGTATAATAATTTTAGGAAAATGTTTTTTAAGTTTACTATTGATACAAACATTTTGAGCTATACCTCCAGAGTAAGTAATGACATTAGTTGGATGTGCATGTTTTAAAAAAAACTTAGGATAAGCCTCTTCCATATAATCGTGGACCGTGCGCAGAAAATCTAGGTACCTGTATTTAGCTGCTAGTTTACTACCAATAATCTTTTCAAAAGGAGCCCAATCAAATATTTGTTTAGAGTCTTTCAATTCATATTGAGATAAATGATTATAAAATTCTTGATTAAAATTACCAAACTCTTTAAGGGCCATAAGTTTACCAGCTGCATCATCCCCTATTCCTAACACACCAATATGCTCTCCAAAATTTGATAGAAACTTTCCAAAAGAAAACATTGTTTCAAGTGTGTAAACATCTTTAAGTTTGTTATCAGAAAAGACACTACAGGATCTGTATAAATCACCAAATCCATCTAAAACAAAATCTGAAGCTGAATTATCTTTTAAGGGCCAACAAGATAGACTGTGTGCATAGTGATGATCAACTCTATATATAGGACATGTTAAATCTTCAAAAGGTGCATAGGGTATTTTTATCTCTTCATATAAAGCTTTTGGATCTTCTTTTTTTAGCCATGGGTGTCTAAATACATCTATAACCATAGCTATTGCATCTACTTCATCTATATCAAAATCTAATATATTTTCACTTTCAATCCATGATGATAAACTATTGTACCCAAAGTGTTTTACTTGTGTTGATCTTTCAGGCTTATAATATTTTACTTTTGTTCCATTAGTATAAGTAATACTTGAGTCATGCTCATCTAGTCTTATACCTAGAAACTTCATTTTATTCTTACATTACCGCTTATAGTCATTGACTCAAAAGATTTTTTTACCATGTGTTGTAAATAACTAGGAAACAAGATCATTTGATTTTCTTTTACATCTGGTTGAAAGACAGTTCCAAATACTCTATCTACATTTGTTGCATATATTAAATCATGAGCAGGATGCTCAAATACAGTCTGTGGTGTTTTTAATTTTTCATAAATAGTAAATGAAAAATTTGAATTAACATGACAATGTTTTTCTTGAAAGTCCCCGTTGTATACATTTCTCCATATCTGGGTTACCTCACAATCATTAACCCCTACATCTTGTAGACAAAATAGTATTTGGCTTTTAAGATATTTTTTACCATCCTCATCCATTTTGTTATCCTCCTCATTTTCAGAGAAGGAAGTAGGTGTTTCACTTAACCAAGATTTTTTAAAATTAGTGCTTATAAGATTAAGTTTTTGTGGTTCTATATTTTGAATCCAAATAGGTGTCTCAAATATTTTTTGATACATTATTTAGTTTTACCAGTAAGCGTAAGCTTTGCAACTGTAATTTCTAAATCTTGTCTAAAATCTTCAGCAGTTGTATCCGTATTTGGATCTGCAACCTCTGCATCAAATTCAGCTTTGTTAGCATAAACTTTACCTGTTCTTTTATGCTTAACTATCTCGACTGCTTTCGCTGGTATCTTGACTACTTCGTCTGACATTTAGCCTCCCATTTAAATTGTTTTCTGGCGTTAACTTTTTCATTATTTTCATTGCACACGCCATTAAATTTTGTGCAAATGATTTTCCTATATCTTTATTAAGATATAAAGATTTTGTTTTATTAATAGCATTTACTTCACCATCATCAAACTCAATAATAAATCCATCTTTTTCTTCAACAAACTTCATCTATGTCTACCTTGTCGGTTGTATTTTTTATATGATCTTTTTTCATTTTTGTTTAGTCTTTTTTTATGCCTTCTTGGACGCTTAGGAGGCTTAGGTCTTGGTGTGTAATGAACAAATTTAACCCTAGCCATTTTCCTGTGATCTATCTAAAAGTGCATAACTTATAACTCCTTGTATTACATTAGCCGACTCAGCTTGTACTTTTATACCATCCCCTGCTTCTAAATTTAATGGTTCAACTGTAGCCTGCATTGTTGAAGATGAGTTGTTATTATTTCTAAAAAATTCAAAATCTGCTGAAGCTGATCTGTCTCTTAGTTTACATTGTGTCAAAACATTATTTGTGCTTATGTTAGATATAGAAATACTTTTTACTATGGCCACTGCGCTTGTTGCAATTGTTAGAACAGTTGTAAGATTAGAGGTTGTTAAATTAAAACCCTGATTTTTATATTGTATTGTCATGATAAAAAATAATTAAATGCGTTTATTTCTTCTTTAAGTTCGTTTTGAAAAGAAAAGTTTAATTGATTCTTAACCGTATCAACCGCTTCTAATATCTGTCTTTGATTAGACGGTTCATATTGTGGTTGAGGTTCTGGTATATATACGTTTATTTTAGCCATGTTTAAATATACCTTAAATTAAAAGATAGTGCTAGTCTTGGTTTTTCGTTTTGATTTATTTGTGTTCTATGTGGTAAATGTGCTGGAAAAAAAACAATCTTACCCTTTTCAGCTGGTATAATATATGAGCCCCACCAACAAGTATCTTTTTTAAAATGTCTATTGTTCATTTGCACACAATCATTTGGATTTCTAAAAACTAAACCCCCACAATTTTTAGGTGTTTCTATATAATATACTCCTGAGATATCAGTGTTTCCATGAACATGCATTTCGTTCATTGAACCTTTAATATTTTTACAGATCCAAGCATTTCCCATTCTTACTTTGTTACCTGTTTCTTGATAATACATGTGTTCAATTCTTCTTTGAGTATCAGCAAATTCTTTTGAAATTGTTAAATCTTCTGTTTGTTCAGAACCATTTATAGAACTTTTATCTTTAGCTAAATAATTAAGTTCTTTTGCTTTATTAAAAAACTTTATTAATAAATTATTATTTAGTGTTATTGGTCCTTGCCAGATTGGTGTAGCAAATATATCAGTTCTAATCATAAAAGAATATTTGTAATGTTTTTCTTATGGGTGCATCCATAGTTGTTAATGATGTACCATGTTTGACCGCATTATCATTTATTACACAACTATTAAATTTTGGTGGAATAGCTTTATAGTTTTCATGGTGAAAATTATGGTTTTCTAAATACATAAAAAAACCTCCATGATTAACATCCCAAGTTTTATTTAAATAAATTGTAGAAGCTATTAATTTATGAGAATCATCATGAAAAGGAATATAACTTAATGGAGGCCAAAGATAATAATTTATTTCCATTTTATGCTTAGAAGACTCAGGTAATATTTTATTGTACACCTCTCTTAAATAATTACGTATTGTATCAACGTGATCAAGTGATAACACAGGTACGACTGTTGAAGATTTAATAATATATTCTGGCCAAAACAAATTTGTTTGCCATTCTTTTTTGTCCTTTTTAGCTTGTACAAATTTATCTAATTCATCAATAAATCTGAGGTCTAATACATTCTCGTGATATCTAATCATGAAAAAATCCATTGCATGTTAATCTTAAATTATCATCTTTACCATAATTTAATTTTGATTTGTGTTTTATTTGACCATTAAAAAATATAGCTCTGTTCTGCACAAAACCTATATCTGTAATAACTTGATTACTATCATTATAAAAAACTGTTCCTGATTCTAAATTAGTTTTAGATAGATAAATTATGCATGCATATTTAGTTGGGTCTGTATGCACCCAATCTTTAGCATTATCTTTACTACCTCTTTTATGAAAAAAGTAAGCTGCTGATTTTGAATTGTAATTAAATTTTTTCTTAACGTAATAATCTATAATATAATTTAATTCTAATCTTTGATCTAAACATTCTGTTCTCACACCTGGCCAACTATTAGTATGACCTGACATAAAATTATAATCATCTACGTTGTAATATTTTTGAAGATTAGCTAACTCGTTTATAAGATTTACATCATCAAAAAAATTTTCAACTATTTTTAAATCAGCTATATTATCTTTGTCCATCTGGTTGCACGTCTGCTCTAAAAGTTCCATATCTCCAACTTGTATTTGTTGAAGTGTTTGATACTTTAAGACTTGCATATCGTGCTCTTGCTCTAGTGTCAACTTTTTTAGTAGAGCTGTCAATTGTAAAAGGACCCAAAGGTGAGGATGCTTCTTGTTCTGCGGGAAAATCTTTTAATAAAAGAGAGATAGTAGCGTTGCCAGCAATGTTTTTAAAATCAGGTATGAATCTTCTCATAGACATAAAAAATTGTCCATCTCCCCCATCATTTAAATCAAAATCTCCACTTTGTATAAAAGCAGGTATAGCTATTTCTGTACCATCATTCATAACTTCATTGTTACCAACTTCTTGAGCATAGTAAGTAGTGGCACCGTTTATATTTGTAACGCCATTTATAACTGGAAAATTAGGTGTGCCTACAGAATTATATTCAGTAGCATAAGGTTTATCAAATAGTGTAGCGTCCTGATACGTTGTTCGTGATAAGGATCCTGTAGTCCAAACATTTTCATCATAATTATATGTTACAATTCTATCTACTTGTGATGAACCTGCTTTAGGATAAAACCAATTAATTTCAGAATATAGACCATTCAAGCCAGCATAGATTAATTCACCAGAAGTAAAATTAATTCCTAGATCTGAACCGACTGTATCAAAAACAAAATCCTCTACTAAACAAGGTAGTGATTTTACTGTACCATCAAATACAAAAAATCCTCCGGCTTGTCCCATCCAGTACACAGCACCATTAACATATTTTATTGCATGTTGTCCTATGAGGCCACAATTGGAACCAACCTGTCTAATTGAAAAAGTAAATGGTGGTCCAACAAATTGCATTACGTATGCAGAGGTATCAGTGCAAACTAAAATATAATCTTTTGCTTTTGCAGCTCCTACAATTTTTGTACCTGAGTCTAATCTAAAAGTTCCAGCAGTATTAGTAGATGTTGCTGTGTAATCACTTGTAGATTCTTGATCAGAAAATCTAATAAACATTTTATCTTGAGAACCTGAGTTACCAATATTTGTTTCTGTGCCAAGCATAAATAAATGTCTATCTCTCTCAGACACTATAGACATAACAGATCTTGTAGGTGCACCCGATAAAATTAGTGCTCTAGTTTGTAAAGCAGAAGAATTTGAGTGTATTGGATTCCAAGAAAAACTTTTACCATTTTTGTTTGTAGCGATTAAAGTTTCACCAAAATTATCCAATGACCATGAAGCAGGATCTAGAATAACTGATGAAGTAGATGTTGCTTCTCCCCAGTTAATCCAGTTAGTAGCGTTAACTACAGTTTCGCCAGAGTTGTGTGCAGATCTTGTAGATCCATTTACACTTCTGACAATATTTTGTAAATCGTTTCCAGCTATTCCATTGTAACTAATTAATTCTAATCCTACATCTATTACTCCAGTCGTAGGAAAACCAGTGGTGTCAGTTAACGTAATATTAGTGCCTGCTCCTCCAGTACCAAATTGATTGTCTCCAAGTGATCCGTTAAGCGTGGTCGTAGCTTGACTTAAAACTGTCCCTCCAAATAAACCTGTGCCCCAACCAAATCCAAAAGTCTGAGTCAATGGTCCGAATTGTGCATATGGGTTTACTTCTGCTGATCCGGTAGCCGTGGTTGTTCCTCCAGCCTGTTGAGCAACTTCTATTGTAAATGTGTTAGCAGTAGCTGTTAAGACTTGGAATGGATTATTGGTAAAGGTTCCAACTGTGTATCCGCTTCCTGTGGGTATTGTAACATTTGTAAAAGTAAAAAGATCACCAGCAATTAATCCATGAGAATTTAAATTAACAGTTATAGTTTGTGGTGCGCTAAGACTAGAAATAGTAAATGTGGCTCCTGCTTTTGCTGCATCTAGAGGTGTAATATCATAAAATTCACCTGAATAATAAATAAACAAAGCCTTGTTGGTTCCGACTGCTGCATAAATTCTACCATCTAAATCTGACCATACATGTTGTTCTCTAGCAGCCCCAACTAAAAGTTTACCAGTAATCTGTTCAAAACCACCTATTTTTTCGGGTAGACCATATCTGAATCTTACATTATCTCCATCAATCCATTGGCCCTCAGCCCCGGCTTCGGTGACTTGTTTATTAAATCCTGGTTGAATAACTACATTTCTTAACGCCATATCTCATTATAACAAATTAAATCTTGGTGTTTAAGTCCGCCACCTATTAATATCTTTTGTTCCAAGAGGATACCCTACATCAGGTCTAGTATCAAATTTATGATGTTTATATGGGCCATTTTGATCTACATAATGTAAAAATACTTGTGCTTGTCCATCACCTTGGAACTCATCTCTCCAATGTTCATATTCTACACCCTTATATATGACGGCATCTCCTGGTTCAGTATCTAGAGAAGCATCTCCAACACTTATTGGCCATTTAGTTCCATCAGAATATAAACACACTGTTACTGATATTTCACACGAAGGTCTATCAGAATGTTTTTCTAAAACGGCATGTCTTGTATAAAATCGCCAAAAAGAATAAGTAGGGAATAATTTTAAACCTGTTTCTTGTTCCATCTTTGCAGTTTTATTTTTTAATAAAGACTCCATTATTTTATCTTCATAAACCCAAGTGTCTCTATTATGACTAACTTCACTTACACAAAAATTTGAAAAATTAAACCTATGAAAAATTAAAACATAATCTCTTAAAATATTTAATTCTTCTTTAGTCAAAAAGTTTTTTACAAACTTATATCCTTTATCTAACGTGCCCATGCTACTATGCTCCATCTTCTACCCTTGGTTACTGGTTCTACTCCGTGCGGGTATAAAAAGTTACTAGGCCATACTACCATAGAATTAGGTTTAGTTTTAGACCTATAAAATTCTTTATTGTTAGCTTTCCATACTAAGTCCCCACCCTCATAATCATTATTTAATCTAAATATAAAACTTAAAGTTCTAGTTACAGCTGGACCTGGAGCATCATCAGTATGTACTTGGTAATGTCCACCCACATCATATTTTAAAATTTGTATATCAATTATTCTTTTAACAACACAAAAGGGAAAACGTCTTTTGTAAATTTCAAGAGCTTTGAAAAAATTGTGGTATAAATAATTTGACCAATGAATGTCTGTAATTGAATCACCCATATTATTTAAACTTAAATTTTTAGTATCTCTTACATGTTTTTGAATTTGATGGTTACCTTCTATATCTCCTAAGACTGAGGCTGCTTCGAATGCTCCTTGGTCATCTTTGTAATTAATATACTTCATCAGACCTTCTAGATTTTTCCAATCTAAAACATCTGTAAATTCCATGATATAACTATCTAACTGAAATTCTTTTTCAACCATGCTGTATTTTTATATTTATGTTTAAATTTACTTAAAAATTTTACAAACCAATTATCTTTTTCTTTTAATTCTTTTTTTGTAAATTTTTCTAATTTCATTTTCCAACTTTCTCTCTTAAACGGAATTACCTGAGCAAACACTAATCCTTTTTTTAAAGTAGTATGCATTGTATTATACTTATCCCCATTTAAAACAAAAGGAAAATTTGTTTCAAATAGATACCTATCTGTTTCTACTATACCTGGTATTATTGAAAATCTATCATCTGTATTGTTCATTGGTGGTAAAAATAAGCAAGAGTATCCTGGGGGTGTTATTATTGTAAATGGGTATACAATTTTTTGAATTGTTTGGTTATTATTTTTATTAAGTATAGGAGAACCTTCTAATTGATGCCTAAGATGAACAGCTTCTTTATCATTAATATTTATACCGTGTTTTTGTGTAAAAACTGGATTATTCATGTAAGGGCACCTTAAAGATGTCTCACCTGTTTCTTTATCATTAAATATAATCTCTAAATCGGCTGGAAGTTTTAAAGCATAACCATTAGTAAGTGTATCCATAAATGGCATACAATTTTTCACCAAATCTTTTGTACCATCTAGTTTTTTAAACCATTCAGGAACTTGAGTTTTGATTGGTGTAGGAGTTATCTCTTTATCATTTAAAATAACTTCAGGTGCTATAAATTTGATGCAGTTTGTCATCCAAACTGTTTATACTAAAAATGTAAGTAATTACTAGGGTAATCTTTGTAAATGTTTAAACTCAGTAATACCATTTCCAACAAGACCAGCCATGACATATGTACCATTCATTGGCCAAGTTTTTGAAGATAAATCTAAAGCTTCTAGTTCAGACTTATAATTTTGCCAAGAAGCAACTATAGTATTATCAACTATTTGTGCGTTAGGTGATTCTAACCATTGATTTATTACTTCAATTGATCTGTCGACTTCCTGTTGCATTAACTCTTGTGATATATCAAAACTACCATCAGTAGCCACACCATCCCAAGATAAATTTCCATCTACTAGAGATACACCTTCTTGGTTCTCATTGACTTTATCCCAGTCGGCATCGCTTACTTCCACATAAGTAACTCCTCTTTTTAAAGCTGTATCTACAGCTACAAAAGCTGATTTTTCCGCATCGCTTGCGCATATGTGATCAACAGTTCCGCTATGATTTCTAAATCCAATATGTTTTGCCATTCTATATCTCCTATTCTACTATTATACCTAAGAAAGTATTTCCAGATGCACTTGATCCTGGTCCAGCTCCTGGAGGATGTCCCGCACCACCTGTGTTTAATCCGAATGCTCTTGATGCTCCTGGTACACCAAATACTGCGCCAGATGCTTGACCAATAATTTTTTGGTTAGATGACAAAGTAAAGTTGTTTGTTAAAGTACCATCACCTAATGGAGCTGCATAAGCGTTACTAGGTGCTAAAGGTGCAAAGTTAACAGTTGCAGCAGGATTTTGTGGAGGTAAGCTCTGGCCTTGGTTAGTTCCCATGTCTCCAGATCCTGGTCCTCTATTTCCACCACCCCCTCCTGGGCCTCCCGGTGCTGTTAAAAAATTAGTAAATTCAGTTTGGTTACCCGCTTGACCAGATGATGCTGGTCCTCCAGCAGATCCGTTTGATCCTAATGAATAAGGTTGTGCAGAGTAAGCTCCTGAAAGAGTAGTTGTGAAATAAGCAATTTGGCCAGCAGCCCCTCGGCCGCCCCCGCCCCCGGATTGCCCTTGAT
>CERH01006523.1_pt1 | contig 14838 bp, 10 predicted proteins | sample 530991 | NCBI WGS metagenome assembly CERH01 (sample SAMEA2621191, study PRJEB7988) | marine metagenome | biome: marine biome (ENVO:00000447); feature: mesopelagic zone (ENVO:00000213); material: "saline water (ENVO:00002010), including plankton (ENVO:xxxxxxxx)" | depth 800 m | reverse complement strand
TGCTTTACCTTTGCCTCGTGATTGTTTAAAGAGTGCTAAATCCATATTTCTAATAATATGTATTTTATAATTTTTTTAAAAATATATTTTTATCATATAAACAATGTCTTTGATAATTACATCTTCCTCACAGGAAACTTTTGATGATGTTACTAAAGGTGAAGGATTACAGAACCCTGCGAATTATCAGAATAATTTTCGCTCCCCTATAATTATTCAACCTAATTCCGAAATTGCTGTTGCTTCTGTTAAATGTCAGCGTGAAGGTTTTGCACTATCTGAGGATAGAGTATATGCTATTTATTGGGGAACAAGTCCGGGAAGTGGTTTTGACACAGATGATGAAAGAAGAGATGTCCCAGCTGTTTCGGATTGGTATTCTACTGAATTGATTCCTGACCCTCCAGCAGTGGATGATAATGGAGATGCGATGACTTCACAAGAAGCAATGGGATGTTCACCAAATCGTCCAATGTTAATTACAATGCCCAAAGGCACATATTCCCAAGAAGAGTTTGCGAACATGTTACAAGAAAGAACAGATAGAGTCTTGAGGGAAACTTATGAACATATTGCAAATGTTAAAGTAACCATACAAGTTACTGATAATGATGGTGCAGCCAACGATGACCTTACAGCAGGTGTCTTTAAAGGATGGGTTTGGGAGTTTAAACAAGATGATGCAAATGCGAGTACAACTGATAATCCTGAAATGGACTGGACTCCTTATATTGATGCAGATACATTAAAAGTTGATAGCACCGATTTTGAACAATTCGCTGGGACTCAAACTCAGGATTATGATGAGTTTTTTTATACTGATAAGTTTTCCTACACTAAAACAGGGAGTAATAGTACAATCACAAAACAAGACGCAGGAGCAGGGGCAGAAACTTGGACAACCAAAGGGACTCATTGTGAAGCAATTGGAACTGGTCTTCCATTAGGTTTAGCAGGAGGAACAGCAACTTTTGATATTGGTGCTTGTGATGGAGGATTTAGAGTTGGTCTTACAAGAAACTTAATAACTAAATATAAAAATCAAGCAGGTCATCAATTCAAAAAGACTGATTGTCCTGTAGGATTTGATGATGACCAAGGAACAGCATATCAAGTTGGTGATTGTCAAACTGACCTTTTTTATGATTTTGGTGTTCAGTGGGATGTAGGTGAACCTTTAGAGATATTTCACGTGAATTCTGAAGAAACTTGGGGTGCTGATGGAAGAGGTGGTCATCGCACGAAACCTTCCAAAATTGAGGGAGAAGTTGCCGTAACCAATGCTTCAATGCTCGCTGGATATTACGACCATATACAATTCTATGTTCAAGGGGAACAAGTATCGCTAAAGATTCAAGAAACAGCAACTGGAAATTGGGTTCAGCTCATTAAAACAGGAGATGCTGGAGTCAATGGTAAGAAGTTCAAACCAGTTGGAATGACAAATAATATGTTGTATCCTAAAATATACATTGAAGATGATGGAGATTCTATTATTCTAGAAGATTGGTGGCATTCCGCGAACAATGGGAGTACAACTGAAGGTGAAGTTCATTCTTATTGGACATACAGATATTTAGGTCAAAGTTTTTATGACCCTATTCGTCTTGCTAAACAGAGAGGATTTGATAGTCGTGGTGAAAATAAAGCAAATCTACTTGCACACCAAATAGATACTTCAAAGATATTCCAAACAAAATCAGGTGATGCTGTAACACATTCCTCAGTTGGATTAAATGCGAGTAATGGTATAGCATATGAATATACTCTTATGTCTAAACCTTCCAATTATTACGGATTGTCTTGGGACTCAAATATAGGAGCAACAATAGTAGGAGCAGAAAAACTCTTAGGATTACAAGCTGGGAATTATCGTGAATCTAATGGTCCCTATCCAGTAATAGGTAAAGACCAAGGTGAGTTCAATGATGTAACATTTTGGTCACAGATGGCTCCTGATATTGAGGCATTAGGAAGTCTTTTTGTTCGAATATCTTCTCTTCCACATAATTCATACAATGGATGTACAGAATCAATGTCAAAGATTTTATGGACAATTCCACGTTTTGACACATCTGGTAAATCATCAGGAGCATTATATTTTGAACCTCACGAAAGATTATATGTTGATTTAGGTTATAATGAAGTCAAATTAGTACTCAATAACCTTAATATTCAAATCGTTGATGTAGATGAAACCGAGGCAAAAGATTTAGTTGGAAATACGATTGTCATACTTCATATTCGCGAAAAGGGGAAAGAGGAAAAAGGACGCTTAGTTTATTTAAATAAATAATGTCTAACAATTTTTACAAAAGAATACAAAATATCAAGTTTTTATAGAGAAATATTTTCTATATTTATACAAAAGATGCCTGATTATCTACCAGATTTTGTTGATGCTGAAACCCAAGAAGAGAATCCAAGTATTAATGCAGATAATATCGATGAACAAGTTGAAGATATAAAAGAATCGGAAGATGCTTTTGCAGGTGATGAAGAAATCATACAAAAAGAAGTAGAGGAAGATTTAAAAAAAGAAGAGGAAGAAGTTCCAGTAGTAACAGCACGTAAAAAATTAACTCAAGATGAAGTTTTTAGTACTCCGAAAGTGAAACCTGTAACACCCCTTACCGATCACTCTGTGCCGAAGAAGAAGAAGAAAAGGGTTATGTCTGAGAAACAATTGGAGAATCTTAAAAAGGCGAGGGAAAAGGCAATAGCGAATAAGAAGGCAAGAAAGGAAGCAAAAGAGAAAGGTCTTCCCAAGCCAGATTTACCTCCTACAAAGAAAGAGATAAAAAAGGAACAAATAAAAAAGGAAAAGCAAGAACAATATGAACTTACAAAGTTATCTGATGAACAATTAGAAGAACTATCATTAAGGGCAGTTCAAAAATATGATACCATAAGAAAAGAACGTAAAGCAAAGAAAAAAGAAGAAGAGAAAAATATTATTCATAAAGAGAAAGTTAAAAAACAAATTCTCAAAGCACAAGGAGTTCCTGATGCGGATGATATATGGTCTCAAGCATTAGGTGGAATGTTAGGATAATATTTTTTGGATTACTCTGTAATATTACATAATAATATTATTTTATTTGTTAAAGTATAAATCAATGAAAAAGTCCCCCAAAGTGAAACGTTATCGTTCAAGAAAACCTGAATTAAGTCCTAAAGATTTATCTGAAATTATGAAAACAGAGAAAGAAATTAGAGATAAAAATCCTCAATTAAAAACAATGAGGCGTAAAATGAAAGAAGGGACATGGTCTGACAAAGACAAAGAAATTGAAGTACAAAGACAAAAAGAAATGAAACGTCAAAATATTGAAGAACTTTTACTCGAAATTGCTGAGGATACTCAACCAGCGAAAGTTGACGTGATAGCTCCTTCTGAAACAGGAGTACCTGATACTGAATTAGATATTAGTCAATAATTTTGAATATCAAGCATTAATGAAAGTATTCTTCTTATATCTTTTATATCCATAAGTTTTTCTCCTTTTTCGAATAGATGAATAGGTCTACCTAAGTCCATTTTTAATGCCCAATCATTTTTGAAATGATCATTTTTTGGCGTTTTGCTCTGACCATTGTGCACAATTTTAGAATTAAAATCCCATACATTTTCAAGTTGTAGAAATCCATTTGAACCATAAAAAATGATCGTTTTATTATTAGTCTTTGAGACTATACTGGTACTCATAATAACTTTTGTATTTCCTACTTTAAATTGCGATTTATAAATATCAGGAGTAAGAGATGCATAACATAATGACCCAAATGATTTTACATTGCTTGATATTGCTTTTTTAACTTGAAGAGAATTGATTTCTCCTTTGAGTAATGATAATAATATGGATAATAAATATCCTGAATGTTCTAAATTACAACCAGTATTAAGTTCATCTTGAATGTTCCATTTACTGCCTAAAGGGTTTGAAAGTTTATCATAGGGAATATTATCTTCTTCAAGTATAGATGCTTTTACGAGCTCAATGTTCCCTATTTTATGAATATTATCTTTTAGAAGTTTAAAGGCATTGCTTAAGTAGTTCGCAGGAGCAGATAATATTTTTACATTATGTTTTTGAGAAAGTTCTGTAAGTATATCAAAATCTTGTAATGATAAACTTATTGGTTTTTCACAATATAAATGTTTTCCAGCACATAATATTTTTTGATTCAATTCGAAATGTGCTTTTGGATTAGTTAAATTAATTATCATATGAACATTCTTAGCTAAGAGTAGTTCATCTAAAGTATTAAAACTTTTACAACCAAACTTGTCCGATAATTTATCTCTTTTATCTTTATTTCTATCATAAACACCTACTAAATGAATATTGTCATAATTAGTAAAAGATATACAATAATAGTATGATATATAACCACAACCAATCAGTCCAATATTTATCATTTTAATATTTTAATATATATAAATAAATATGGAACATTCTTGCCCTCCAAAGGTAATCCCTGTCAGAGACCCTGACCCTATACATGATCCTAATCCTACAATACATCCACATTTACCTCAAATCTCAGGTCACGGCGGAGGTGCGTGCCTTCTTATGATTTCACCTGTAAAAACAGGAAAGTCGACTATCATATCCAACCTTTTGCTCAATAAGGATTTTTACGATGCTCAAGAGAGATTTGATAGTACACACGTCATATCAAATACTATCGCCAATGACGTTACATCTCGTTTCCTTAAAAAGGCATTTGATTGTTATGATTCATATAGAGATAATATTATTGATGGAATCGTTGAAAGACAAAAATCTTTTGAAAAAGAAGAACAACCTGAAATTGCTATTGTTGTTGATGATTGTTTAGGTTCAATTAAGAGAGAAGGACGTATTAATTATTTAGCATCAAGATTTCGCCATTTCAATATCAAATTATTAATCATTTCTGCACAAAACTTTCGTTCCTGTTCCCCCATTATAAGACAGAATGCTACAAATATCATTGTAGGTAGTCCATTCCCAAATCAAAAAGAGCTGGGTAAAATCTCAGAAGAGTATGGTGACCTTTTTGGAGGTGCTGACCAATGGATTAAATTATATAAATATGCTTGTCCTTCAAGGTATTGTTTTATTCATATGGATTTACAAGAAAATCCCCCTGTAATGTATAGGAACTTTGATGAAGTTATTGCGATAGGTGATAAACCTGTAGTGAATCTTGGAGGAGTGTCGAGTGATATTATTGATAATAAAGGAAAAGAAGATTCAAAAGAAATGTTAGCAGAAATTAAAACAGATGGATAGTTACGCAATTACGAATACTATTGACCAAGGTCACGCGATGACTCAAGCAAATATGGATTACAATCAACGTGTCGCATCAGCTAGGAATCAGATACAAGATACTTTTAACCAAACTTCAAAACAAGATAAAACAACCCAAGATAGAGATAAAGATATTTATGAATTACACGATACGATTCAAAGTTTAAGTGCTGGAGCAAAGATTCCTGTTTTAAAAGAAAGTTGGGGTCATTTAAGAAACTCCAAACCATTCTTCGGACAACAATTAGATTATGCAGCTCAGAAGAATCCTGCTTTATATGATGCTCTTGGATATGGTCAAGGTTCATCTGAATCAACGCCAGCGTCAGAACCAGAAAGAACAAGTACTGCCGATTATGGAGATGTAAATCTTTCCCTTGATGAACAAGGCAGAGTTCAAGGTATTCCTGAAGAACCATTACCAACTGCCGTTCAAAGTAACGCTGGTACGAATGAGACTGCTGTTCCTACAGATGAAGGAACTCCTCCTGCTACTGAAGGCGGTGCTAATCTTACGGAAGATACCGCGGAAGCAACAACCTCTGCCGTTGGGGATGGTTCAAAATTAGATGAACTTATTGGAAAAGTCGGAGATTATGCATCTAAGGTTGCGACTCCTTTGAGAATTGCTGGAAATATCGGTGGATATATTGATGCTGGAGAAGTACTAAGTGGACACGCACACGGCGATACGATTCAAAAGGTAAGTGAATGGACACAAGGAGCTGGGGCAATATTAGATACAATTGGTCTTGCTGTTCCTATTCTTGAACCCATCGGTGCAGCTCTCCAATTGGGAGGTGCTATTGCTGATTCACTTGAGACTCATAAGGTTGATGCTCAAAACCTAAAAAATGACCAAACCAATGAAGATACGGCATTATCAAAGCAGAAAACTCAGACTAATACACCTCTTTCTTCCTTAGGATTACTTGCGACACAAAATAACCACCTCGCAAACATTTCTCAAAGTTCCGTAGGAGCATTTTAAATTTTTTTTTTTATTTTGAAGATTAAAATAAAGTATATTATAAAAATAATGCCTTCACCTACATTCTGGACTGCCGAAGAGAAAATCCCTATTGCTCAAAAGAAAGTTTCGATTCAAGCTGAGAATGGTCTTGAATATTCACTCGGACAACAAGTTGATTTCACTATTCCTGCTCAGACTGGATACATGATGCCTTCGGAAACATATCTCCGAATGGATTGTAAGATTCAGTTCCCTAGCGGAGCGGATGCAGCTGGAAAGCGTACTCGTTTGATGTTAGATGAACAACTAGGAGGAAATGTTTTAATTCGTGATATTAGAGTCAGTTCTGGAGGAGCTCAAAATATTTTACTTGAGGAATTACAGAATGTAAATATTCTTACCGCCCTTAAGTATGATTATGAAACCAATGATACATTAAAAAAGAAGAGGGCACTCACTGAAGGAACTACAATGCCCCAAACTCCTCTCTGCAGAGGAACGAATGGTACAAATGCTAATGCTGTAATGAATACTGATGACAATCCTTGGTCACAGAATACGAAAGTTTTCAATAATGATGATTATGAAACAGTGAAGTGTCTTTTAAGACTACCCACAGGGATTTTCCAAAATGACAAAATCTTCCCCCTTCAATTAACTGAAGGATTAAGAGTATCTATAATTCTTGAAGATGCTAACAAAGTATTCCGTCAGTTGGATAGTGTAAGTAAATATAGAAATGTATCTTGTAATCCGAAGTTCCATTCCCTCAATGGGAGCAACACTGCTCCTACTGATTGGGTGGACGGAGATACTTGGGGTCGGTTCTGGTTACAACGCATAAACTCACAGGGAGTTGATACTGGCGTTCTTGCCGTTCCCTTTATTGTAGGTGAAAAAGTAGGATTCTTTAACCCTACGACTGGAGAAGATACTGCAGATAAATTAGATTTCACTATTTCGGCGATTGAGTGGGATAACTCAGTTGGCTCAGCGAATGATGATGGTGGTTTAGTTAAAATAAGTTGTGACCCTTCAGTTAAACTGGATGGTTCTGGATTTGACATTAGTCAAGATTTCTATGTATATTCAAGAACTTTGGAAGATGAAACGACTTATACTCCAACGTGTTCCGTGAATAATGTTGAACTCATCGTCCAACAGGTAGAGATGCCTGCTGGATACACTGCGAAGATGAACTCTATGTTAAAGGCAGGAGGTTCTATGAATTATGATTTCTTATCGTACACGAATTACAAGTATTCTCAGCAATCGTCGGATATAGTTGCGAATATTCGCCTTCCTATAGGTAATTCTCGTTGTAAGTCCATCCTTTGTATCCCTTGTGATGCGAGTAATTATACTCCTATCCAAGCGATTAAGGGTGACTCTACTTATGTCTATGATAAACTCTTAGCTGATTGTGTGAATGCGACTAATTCTGCAAACACCTCAAAGAGAAGTGGTTTAGTCGGAATTGCCGATCACGCTTCAAACTACCAGTTTATCTACGATGGAAAACTCAATCCTAATCGTAAAGTACCATTAAGTCGTATTTCGGTTGTAGGTGAAAATGCTCCTATTAATCAGCAGTGCCTGATTGAGCAGGAAAAGGCACTTCATCAAGCTGGGATTGACCCACTATCATTTGAGGCATACAAGAAGAACTTCTTTATTGGACGAGCGTTATCACTTCAGAACGGAGTTTATGATGCTAGAGGAAAAGATTTCAATTTACAGGTAGAATATCAAGAATCAACTGCTCCTACAAAATCGAAATTATGGAATTGCTGGGTTGCTCACTTAAGAAGGATTGTCGTACGTGGCGACCAAATTGCTCTGGAAGTATAATCTTTTTTTTATTTTTAAAATCTTTTTTAAAATATTTATATTTAATAAATATAAATGTCATCTCGTCAAAATCTTGAAATTGTTCCAGCGAATCACACTTCAACAGGGGAAATTTCTTACAAATCAGGGAATCCTGTAATTCAGTTTATTATTGGTGAACAAGATAGATTGCTCGTCGGTCAGTCAGTTAGACTATGTGGTGAGTTCCAAGTTTATTTTAACTCCGCCAATGATATCCCAGCAAATGCATCTACCCTCCGAATGGATGAAGCATTGGGTGTATACTCAATCATAGACCAAATAACCATTAAGTCTCAGGCGACGCATCAAGTAATTGAGGAGATTCGTCATTATCCAAGATTCCTTGCTTCTTACCTTCCAGTTACATCGACTTTGAACGACTCAGCAGGACACATGTCTCAAACGGCACTTACGACTCCTGCGTATCTCTCGCAGAAGTATGGTGTTGTAGATATCCCATCAATGGATGATACAGCGAATGCTTTTTGTTTAACTCTTCCTTGTGGTTTATTTAATGGGCAGAATCCTATTCCCCTTGCTTCCAATGGTGCTGGGGGACTTGGTGGATTACTCGTAGAAGTAACCCTTGCTCCAGATTCCAATGTACTCTTTGATGGTAATGGAAGTGCTACCACAATTGCGGAAGCATTTTATCAGTTAAAGAATGTCAAACTCGTAGCTGAAGCGATTACTCCTGACCCAAGACAGGGTTTCCCTAAGATGAACTCATTTGAATACAATTCAATTAGTTCTTACTTCACTACATTTAACTCAACGAATGCTATTGTTAATTTCCAGTTAGGTTTATCCAGAGTATTGGGAGTATTTGGTAATATAATTACAGCAAGTAAAATCAATAACCGAGCTCAAAATGGTCTTACGTGTAATTTCCCAGTGAACTCCGACGCTGGTGAAACTCCTGCATTAATTAATCAGTTAGTATTTACAAGGGCAGGTGAGAGATTCCCATTAGAATACAATATTGATACTCTTCAGAAAGATGACCAGACTGATTACAAGGCAGATCCTCAGATTACAAGAAATTTTATGAATGCTGTTCTAAACTTTGCGAAATTAAATAGAACTCAAGTATCTCCAATCAATACGAAATATACTGATGGTACATTTGCTGTCGTCAATGCTAAGGTTGAAGGAGGTTCAAATGCTGGGATTGGTGTTGCTTATGATGTTGTTTCTGGACAGGGTGTAGATTTCAGTGCTGTTAACTGGGGATTAAATATGGATTGCGGTCTTACAACTGATAATCCACAGGCATTATATCTTTTTGTTCATTCGAAACAGACTCTTGTCTTTAGTGAAAATGGTGTTCAAGTAATTCGTTAGTTAATTTCTTTTTTAATGAAAAATCTTTTTAAAATATTTTTATATATAAAATATAAACATATGTCCTCTTATTCCGAATCTGCTGAGCAATCAACTATGACTCAAGAATCTCAAGAAACAAAACCAACCGCCAGTGCTGTCCCTGATTTAGTTAGAATTGGACAAATCCCAACGAATACTGCGATTGATATAGAAACTGATATTCTTGACCCAGTCGTTCATAATGATACCTTTTGTCGTTTTCAACTCCAGAATAAAGGTATTTTACATTCCCATTCAAAGATTATTCTTCGTCTTTCTCCTCAGGCAGTCAAATCGTTTGCTCCAATAGGTGTTGGACTTCATTCATTAATTCAGAGAAGTCGCCTTGCTGTTGGAACGAAAACTATTTCTGAAATTGATGATTTTAATCATTACATTGGATATAAATCTGCATTCCTTTCTAATGAACATCAAAAAGAAAGAGAACAATATGTAAGTGGTCGCCAAATTGCGTGGAGACCCTATTACGATGATGGTGCGAACTCCGCTTTGACCTCGGCATCTGGTAGTTTTTACGGAGCGTCTCCTTCTTCTGCTTCTGCGATAGGTCTTGACAATGGTCAATGTCTACTTTCTTCTCCGCTTGATGGACAAGTGCTAAGAGGTGATGTAGAATTAAAGAATCACGCTGTAAACAATGGGACGTATGGTATTGAGTATGCTATTTCTATTCAAGACCTTTTCCCATTCTTGTACCAGAATCAACTCCCCTTATATATGATTAAAGAACCAGTTGTCATTGAATTAACCTTCTCAACTGCTATTGGTGAAAGATGCTGTATTGCACAGGGTGAAGCGACAAACACCCCATTTACGATTGATACAACTGCTACTCAACTCGTAGCTGATTATCAGTACTTTCCTCAGGAAATGATGGAAGAATATGCACTTCAAAATCGTGATATGACTTTTACTTATATGGATTATCGTCTTTCAAAGAGGTCAATCACGCAGTCGGCGAGCGGTGCCGAGGTCAGTTCTGGTGAATTAATTGTCAATGTCGGAGGTGCTGGACGTATTGTCACTAAAGTTATTCAGATGGTAAGTAATGACCAAGCAGTTGGTGAAGCATCCCTACTCAATGATTATCACGCTCGTGCTCTTAAACGCACCTATACGGGAGGCACTCCTGGGAATGGAGTTTTAACATCGAATATCAAGTATAATGATAATTTCCTCTATCCTGTAGATGTTAAAAATCCTGCTTATCAGTTCCATAATGTCGTTACGGCAGAGGGTATGGTTCCGTTTGTCACACGTGATGCTTATTCCAACTACGGAGCTCAGACGACAACTACTAAGTTAGAAGGTAATACACAGGGAACTGGGACGGCAGATACTGAAACTCATGATGGTGCTTTGGAAGATGATAATGCTTCAGGTGTTGTTTCTCAATTCTTTTACCAAGCATACAAACTCAATCGTAATGAAAGAGTTAATCAGAGAGGTGTTGAATTATACAATACTTGGAACGCCTTCAAGAATCCAACTGATGCTCAGACTACTCTTACCCAACGTGCCTATGTTGAACTTGTTAAAGTAGCGACATTAAAAGATGGAGTTATGGAGACATTTTTCGCCTGATAAAAATTAATTTACTTTTTTTTATTATTAATATTATCTATTCATTATTAAATATATAATGAGTATTCCTGAAACTTATGTAGATACTGCTCTTATAGAGTGTAATCGGAAAACAAGTCCCCAGTATCTGGCTGGGAATGATGAGAATCCTCATCGTTGGACTAATGATTGTGGTTCTGGTATTAAGTTGAATGTTGGTGATAAGATATCTGTTCATTCTGCTTATGTTTCTGAAATTGGTAATGAAAACGCTACAATTGAGATTAAAGGTCAAGTTGCTACAGATAATCTTAATCGTGGACAAACCTATAATTCAAGTGATACGACTTTTTCAAAAATAACTAATGCTTCTGATGTTCAAGGTGCTCAGTCTTGGACATATCAACCTATCACTCAAACTAATATGATACGTGATGATAAAATAAATCTTACTCATTCGTATTATAAGAATGCAAATGGTGAATACTATGTGATGCTTCCACGAGCATCTGGATGGAAATTAGATACTACAAATGGTTTTCTAAGTGCTCCCCAATGTTGGAACGAATACAATTCCTTCTATAATGGAAAATGTAATGGTGTGAATCCATATCGTTTTGAAAGTGATTACAATGGGAATGTTAAGTACTATGGGGGTGCTTCACCATTGGCGACGGCGAGAGGGGCAAAAGATGATACGGAAAGAGTTAGGGCAGAGCGTCACGAAATATGTAATGATGGTGCACGTTATACAATATTTACTAAAACAAAGACCTTTAATTGGTTCGGTGGTGGTGATTTAGAAGGACATAGAGACCCAGCTTTCTTTGAATATAAATGGTATAAACGCACTCATCCTTATGAAATTGATAAAGGTTTTAATAGTCCTATTAATGTTGCCGAGAGTTTTACGAATCAAATGACCGATATTCGTAGTTTACGTCAAACTCAACAGATTGATGGTAGATATGTAGATGTTCCAAATCGTAATTTCAATCTCGTTGGAAATAGTCGTGTGAATGAACCATTTCCTTGCGGATTTGGTGCTGGTTTTAATGAACAAGTAGGAAATCGTTATTTTGGAATGACCAATGTTGAAGGTACTGATTTCCTAGGTCTTAAATATACTCGAACAGTGAGGGATATGGCGAGTCATCGTGGTCGTGAAAACAATATGATAGATATCACAGTGATGACGGATATAGTCGTTGGGATGTTTGTTGTAGGAGGTTCAGCAATATTTGATAGTATTAAAGGAGCAAAAGTTATTAAATTAGGTGTCGCTGGTGATCCGGGATTAAATCCAACTACTTGTGTTTGTTTAGATAGGGAAATCCCTGAATATGTTGATGGAGATACTATCGACTTTTCTTGGCACGGAAGCGATTGGGGAACTGACCCTGAAACTGGTAGTGACCATCCTTATGAAAATAATACACACGATTTTTATTATCAATCTTGTTATGCTACAATTGGATATAAACGTCCTGAAATCCAAGAAGCAGGAAGATTTTTAGATAATAACGCACGATATACGAGAGATGGCTCAGGTGGAATCTTAGTGACTACCAACTATCCTATTTCAGACCCCACGAATCCTGACCCTAACAATCTAATTACTGACTGGGAATGGACTGATGATAATCTTGAGTTGTTCCGTCAATTTTTTAAATCACAAAAGCATTATCCTGAACTATTCGAATATGAAAATATGAGTACTCAACAACAAGAACTTATCAATGCATCCAATAATTTTACTTTAGATAAAGCGAGATGGTTACATTGTAATACTCATCTTACACTTCAAGCATTAAATGTTAAGTTAATCGTCGGCACAGCAGGGGGAACAGCAGGGGAAACTCACGCTACCTTTAAAAGTGGTGGAAATCTTTTAATGAAGGGAATGATGGTATGTCTTGAAAGTGAGTATGGTTTATTACCAATGGGAGATTCACGCGACCAAACAGCATCTAATCACGACAGAAGAAGAACATTTGTTCTTGACTTTTATCCTGATGGGGCGGATTATATAGTTGTATTTTCTCAACCACTTATGCAGGATATAGTAGAAGGGGATGAGTTTGTTTGTACAGAGGCAAGTTTAGGTGGCGATCAGTATTACGCACCAGCAGGAGATTTTGCTAATTCTTTAGTAGGTAATGATAGAAGAGCAGGGATGCTTCCAGTTGATTTTAATTCCGCAAGAGAAGATATAACTGAAGGAATAGGTGACGGAGCCGTCCCTTATGATAATCTTTGGGGTGGGTTTGCACGTAGATATTTACATACTGATGGTAAATATTATATTGGATTGTGGTATGGGGGACCGCACAATGACCCAACTCAATCACAGAATCTTGTGAATGAGAACTTTTTTCAAAATGGAAGGACTGAATTATATGGACACGCATCATTTACAATAGGAGGAGCAATAAGGACACTGCCGAGATGTCCTATAGGATTTGATTTACATTTTAACGCTTACGGAACGTGTGCGATGATGATGTGGAATGGTCTCGCAGGTGAATATGGAATTGAGTTCAGTAATGCTTCAAAACTGGCGACTAATATGACTTTATCAACTTGGCAAGATCGTACTGACCCCTCAGGCGAACCTAAAAATCTGGGAACAAGTAAATATGTTCAGTGTTATTCCCCTGCTGGATTTCTGACAAATCCTATAGTTAATGAAATCTATCTTGGAGCAAATGACCCTGCTTTGACCTTTAATGGTTCTCAAAGTCGTTTTCAATTTAATAAACTTCACACAGCTGAGATGGTAGGGTCGACATGGGACTCCGCCGAACCTCCTGATGATGCTACGAATATTTGTTATAAAGTTAATAAACGATTATCACGATTGAATTGGTCTCCAACATTTATCCCCTATGGTAATACAAGTTGTGCTGATGCTGGGAATACAAGGAATATTTATTTAGATGAAAATATCGTTCCGTATACTATTATGGATGCACATTCAGGAATATTTTTTGAAGACTATGGATGTAATGAAAAGTATTGGAATAAATCATTATGGGAATTATTAGGATTTTCATATAAACAATTTCATCAAGATACTAATAATCGTTTAGTTCGAACACATAATATAGGTCTTACTACATCAACACCAACAACCAATGCTGAAGTTAATACAGCAGATTTCCGCAATTTTGGGAAAGTATATAGTGGGAGTACAACAGCAACATCCGTATATAATACGACTTATGAACCTGAACGGATACCAACTCCTCACTGGGACTTTTTTGAAAATCCAACAGGAGCTCATATGCCTGATTCGGATACGAACCCTGCTCTTTATGGTCTTCAGAACTTTGTGGAAATAGTTCAATCATGTTCCTCTGTGAATATTACTGCTGATAATCTCCCTCGAAAGATGATGTCTCCAATCTATTGTATTAAAAGTGATATTTTAGCTCCGACATATATTGGAGGTCAAAAAGGAACATCTCAATTACCAGTTGTTGCTGTAGTTCCTAAAGATAATGGATATGGTGATTTTTATACTGGAATGGGTTCTGATATATTTACAAATACACACGAAAGAACAATTCAAAATATTCATATTGATATCTGTGATGCTGATGGTACTGGTTCTCGTGTAGATGATAGTTCTTGTGTTATTTTCAAGATTCAAAAAAATATTACATCAAATGCAAATATAGTAGAAGAAATTATGAATGATAAAAAATAAATATAAATAATTATCATAATGAGTAACGC
>CERH01024258.1_pt1 | contig 14850 bp, 14 predicted proteins | sample 530991 | NCBI WGS metagenome assembly CERH01 (sample SAMEA2621191, study PRJEB7988) | marine metagenome | biome: marine biome (ENVO:00000447); feature: mesopelagic zone (ENVO:00000213); material: "saline water (ENVO:00002010), including plankton (ENVO:xxxxxxxx)" | depth 800 m | reverse complement strand
ATTTGTTGTATATTTTTTTTTACGCGCCATTTCATTTACCTTCTTATCATCTAGGCTTTGAACGTGAGTGTTTTTTTACTCTATGTCCGCGTCGTTTGTATCCGTCGACTCTCACGGTTTTTCGTCTGGCCATGTATAAAGGTAAATCAATATCTTATATAAAATGGTATGGTGGGAGTTTATTTTCAATAAAATAATTAACATTAAAAAAAGGGGGTTGGCCGATTCATCGGCCATATGTCTGTTGAGTTGGAGTGGTAAGAACTTACTAGCCTGCTTGTCCGAACCGTATAAGTACGGCAAGGATTGTACCAGCTATTAGGACAATGAGTATAACTGCTGATAACTCGAATGCGCTATAAGTCTGATCGATTACGTTTGTTGCGGTTGTGTTAGCAACTCCTGGATCAAGGTTGATAGTGCCTTCTACATCGCTAAATACTCGAACTCCGATTATGATAGCAATAGCTACCACAACGAAAGCTAGTACGCTTTGTAATGCGCCAATTTGGCCTTTTGCGGTTTTACCTGTGAAAACATTTTTCATGGTAATTCTAATGTCTTATTTTTCCTATATAAAAGGGTTATAAAGAAATTTTTATGTCTTGAACAAAGGATCCAAGAAAATATCAAAATCGAATAAAGAGCCCCTCGAAAGTTTTCGCCGCCTGCAGGCCTTTACTTTTGGCTTGACGTTTAACTTTTCAAAATCCAAGATCTTGATTTCATAGAGATTTTGAATTTGTACAAGATAGCCCTTTTCAATTCTAGACACTTCTGTTATTTTCCCCTGCAAAATATCGGCCAACACCTCATCAAACGGCTCTTTAATTTTATAGCCTGTTTGCTGTGTCAATTAATCATCTCTCTTGAATAGTCTGTAAAATACTATGGTCAATCCCAGAATTACCAAAATGGCCGCGAAGTAAATAGCAACGGGAGGTAATAGCAAGCGACTTGATATGCTAACGAATCCTAAAGTTGTAATCATAATTCCCACTAGTGCCGACCATACTGAAGAGGATTTCAAGTAGCCAAGTAGCCCGACAGTTCCGACTATGAAGACATAGAACCATAGACCCATGATCGAAACATAGGGTGCGGCTACTGCCTGTATGATGTTGCCCGCTAATAGATTAATTACCCCTGGCCTTAATCCGTGCAAAATACTGGAATTCGTTATGCTGGGATCATACGGTACAATAATTGAAGAATTAAAGCCAGATGTAAACGGTATGCTTGCTGATAAGATCCTGTTTGTAGAATCCCAATTCCATGAAAGGGCGGGCCTATTATATGTCGTCGAATTCAAAACCAAGTTAGTTGGCTGGTTATAGTTCAGCGGTAGTATTTCCAATTTCAAGACTTGGCTTTGCGTGTTATTGGACCACCATTTTAATTTAGTACCTAGCGATTCAACTCCTTGTATGGCTGAATTATTGACGGCCCAGCGTCCAATGCCTGCGGGATCTTCTACCACTTGAGTTATAACATAAAATGTTTGATTCGTTGTAATTTGCCTGTCGTTCAGTGTACCGTTTACTATTAACGATTTCCACCATGCGTTAAAATTAGTTATGGTGCCGTTCCCTGAATAGAATATAAAATCGCCGCTGGCGTCGGTTATTGATTCAATATTACTATTATTGACTAGCGTCATTTTATAGGTGATTGTGTCGGCAGGAATGGTTGTATTAACATAATTCCTGGCAAGATAATTTGTTTTGTAATACTGCAAATTAAACAATGCATGAATATTATCGCTAATTGAAATGCTACCATTACACTGACACATATTTGAATTTTGGTATTCTAATCCAGTCGTCGTAAGGGTTGTGTTGCCTAGCCAAAAACTAGTGAACCTATCAGTTAGGCTAATCGTTGAAGTGTTACTTAGTGTAAATGTGTGTGAAGTTGGAATTATTGAAAGCGTATGATCGGCTGATTCATAGATAAAAGAAATACCATAAATGCGATTTCTGAAACTAAATGCCTGATCGTCGGAGGTTGCTGAAAAGGTAACAGTATCATTGGCGTTGCGATTTCCGCCTAAAATATCAGTATCAACAATTGTATTGGTGCCGTTAGCTAACCACCCTATACTACGGATTCCGCCGACGAAATCAGATATGGTTACTGTACTAGTATTTCCCAATATTACAGTTAATTCGTTGGGCGAAAACAACGTATAGTTGTTCGTGTATTCGATTAATTTTGGATTTTTATATATTGATAATTGAAATATTAGGGTTTTGTCGTTGGCGCTAGTAGCATTTATCATATTACTTGAGTTGGTTAACACCCCCTGATTGGACCAACGTGTCTGGAATCCAATCGGCTCATTGGCGAATACCTTAAAGTTACACGTTGCGGCACATGTCTGATATGAGGACACGGAACCGTTAAGGCTCACGGCCCTAACCGTGGGCTGTTGGCTAGCGAAATCCACCGCAGTGGTTAGATCATTCGCTTTAAGGTTTAAGGTATATATTATTGTTTTATAATCCAGAAGAAAACTAAAGCCCTGCCCGTTAGCAGTGCTGTTGAATGAGGTAGTAGAATTTAAGGTAAGCCCGTGGTTGCTTACCAAATTGGTACTCAGTACCGAGTTAGTACCGTTAGGTAACCATAGTACTGTAGAGCTTGGGCCGTTAATGGTTATAGTCTGGGTGGTCGAGTTAGCATACTGTACATCAAAGCTGACTATATCGCCCACTGATAACCCGCCAGTTGCATTATAGAAATATAAATTAGTGCTAGCATAAACAGAAACGGGAAGTTTAAGATCACAATCGGCGGCACACGTCCTGTTATAAGAATTTTCCCCACTTATTTTTACAACATTATCAGAAAAATTAGCAAATACTCGAATGGGTGTTGCTGGGCTTATTCCTGTAAATGTACAAGTACCTCCTGGACACTCCACCCATGCCGAACTAGTGCCGTTAATTCCTTCCATTCTAACGGCTGGTTCTCTGAAATTCAAAAGTGTTGAATTGCTTGAATCATATAATTGTACAGTGATTGTACTGAGTGAAGGGGCATGAGTTATCGAAGCGACAATGCCTGGATTAGAAGCCCAATTATAAACTGGCTCAGTTCCAGAGCTAGGTCCTCCCTTTGGTCCACCCGATTCATAGGCTACAATACATAAGGAATCAACATCTTCCGCAGCAGTGGCGCTGCTTCTCTGATTCTGGGCGATGGTTACGCCAGCCGAGGAGATGGCTATAGTGCTACTTGACCAAATACTAGTTGGATCACCCGTTGACACTGCCGTTGAATTGCTACTATCTATAATATCATCATATAATGCAGTGTCGCCGTCATTGTTTGAATTACTGCACGCATTACTACCAACGGAAAATGTTGTCATAAACCTTAACTCAATGTCCGCTGAATATCCTCCCGAGGCTGAAATGGCTGGGAATGTAAAAGTCATTGCTGAAATAGCATCGCCTGCGGGCAATCCTGAGAGGTCTATCCTCCACCAACCTACATAACAGCGATTGCCGTCTGACCTCCCCGCTTGCGAGGTCCCCCCATTGTTAGGATGAAATCCGCCGCCTGAGGCAGCCATGGTTGAACATGCACCACCGTCTGATCCTGCTTGCCCTAAAAAGCGGCCTGAATTGTCTGAGTTGACGGAAGAAACCGCACCCTCAGCTATCGGAATAAAGGAAATGGGTATAGCAAATAGAACAATAGGGAGTACTAGCATAACCAATATTGACAGTGAACTTAATCGTTTCATCTTATCCCATTCCTTTATATGATCTGTTAGCCACGAATTGAATAATAAATATAAAGTACATGACATAAACTAGCCTATTTATCCATTGTATTAGCTGGCCCAGCCCCGTACTTGTATTACATAAGCCCGTAGCATTTGGATCTTGTGCTAGTTCTTCGCACATTGTTTGAAGAATTTGCCCTGGACTAATAACGCCAACCATGAAAAGCCGCAGGGAATCCGCCAAGCCCGTTATGGCGCTGGCCGCACCGCGTAGATCTTGCAGGGCGCTGCTAAAAATGTTTTGACCAAAATATTGTGAATCAGAATTTTGTGTATTATTCATCGATAAAATCCGTGCGTCAATTTCCGCCTGGTTAGCATTAGGTAAAGAGGAATTAAATACAATGCTATCATCCCTCGAAAATACTTGACTAATATTGACCGCGGAAACTGCCGCATTGAAGCATATTATAAACAACATAATATTAACCATAGCCGACATGTTTCTTACCTCGCTATCCTTCTATTTCCAAGCGCGTATACTATGGAAAGTAGAATAAGTAAACCTATAAAAACTCCTGGAATGTTGGGCGTCCACCCCCAAGCACTCATCATTCCCAAAAACAGGGCGCTGACAATGCCGCCAACGGGTAAGGCATATGCACTAAATAGGCCCATTACAAAGAGGGTGAGGAACAGGGCCAATGCGTCATAGCGCCAACAGTTACCGCTAGGGTTAGAATTAAACTGTGTATAGCATGACTGATCTGAAATGCCTAGATCAATTAGCGGCATGTTTTGAACCCCTGCAATCGCTGGTAATGATTCAGAAATTCTACCGAATTCGGTGGTTACGCTTATGACCTCGACATAATATTGGTAGCTGGAATTGGTTGAAGCTTGTGCCCAATTCAGTGTATATTCATTCGCTACTACTGTCGTACTGTACTGCAAGCCTGATGAGTTAAGTATTCTGATAGTAAGCGATGTTGTCGAATCAGTTCTATCTAAATACATTACCCGTATGTTACAGTTAAGAAGTGGACACGTCGCCGTATCAGTGGTACGCTTCGCTGACCAACTTAGGAATTTTTGGGCAAGTTCCATATTTGTGCTGAATGATACTGAACCTAATAGTATTTGCATGGTTAGTTCATTGCCTGCAATATAGTCGCCCACCTCCGTGGTAAGTGTTAAATCTTTATTGTATGCCGTTAGTCGGTACAGATGATTTTTAATAAGTGGTACTTCTAGTGTACCGTCGGGCTCTCTGTCCATATATGAAATTGTGATTAGTCCGCTAGGCGTGGGTAGCTGAACTTTGAAATATCCCTCTGAATAGAGGTTAAGTGGATCTGTTCGTAAATCGAAGGTATATACTTGAACTGTATAGGCGTTATAGTCGGGGAGGTAGATACTAAATGTTTGATTGAACTGTGTTGCATTGATTCTGTTCCAGCGGAAAAACTCCTCACTAGGGCCGAAATTCGTTGATACTTTGCTGGGTATTTCTGGAAGGCCTAACGTTATGCTTGATTCTGTTCCAACGGAATAGTTACCCCGCTGGGTATTCCCATAATAAAAACTCAGAAACTTTGGTAATGTATAGGGTTCAAGAGTTACTTCGTCATAGAAATTGAATGTAATGCTAACGTTATGCACAATGAGACTGTGTACGGTAAATGCGGGCGTTATAAAGATCTGTGTTTGGTTTTGTTTCAGATCTAAATCGTTTCGGTAAATTGAACTTACATTATAATATCCGCTTGTTAGATCTTTAGTCGTTGAATTTCCTGAAATTGTTGAAATTTCAATTAGTGTATTGTCTGACAGTCTTAACAAGCTCATGTTTTGCGGCGTTAATCCCCGCGTGTCTGAATCATAAAAATGAAAAGTAACTGTATTGGTTCCACCATAAATCGAATACCCTAGTTTTCCGTCATAGGTATATGTGAGAAAAGACACGCCATTAGTTGTAAATTCGGGCATGTGAAGATTTGTGATTGTTGAACTTGCATTAATGTTAAAAATTCCGTTGCTTTGTAGAGTGCCGCCAATTGTAAAATTGGATAATAAAACCTCCATAGATTTGCTTGTCGCAAATAATAATGTACTTGAATTATCAGTACTAATGGCCAGTCCGTCCACTGTTCCAGAATCAACTTGAATGTTGCTTGACTGCATGCCTGCGTTTGTTATGTTTTGGTAATAGCTCGCATTACTTTCCTCAAAATATACATGTACCGCGTTGTTTGTGCAAGTAATATCATAATCGTATTGAGTGGGCATGCTTGTTGAAATTGTAAATTCATTTCCAAAACTTTGGTTGGTCTGATACCATAAGCGCCCCTTTAGATTTGTTCCAGTGTCGCCAGCTAGAAAAACCGTTATGCCTGCCCCTGCGTTGCAGGTACTTGGCGCAGTCGGTTGCTGTGTTGGAAATGTCCAACTAGTTATAGGTGCTTGAAATGCTGATCCGTCCACGGCTGACGCATACCAAATACGCAGGTGATCCGTGGCTGCATTATCCCCAACTACTACGATCGGATAGCGAGTAGAATTATAGCCCACGTCAATGCTTAGCGCTTGGCTGGGCTGATTTAATAAAGTGGTATTCACTGCAACCGTTAAACTTTCATCCGCTGCGGGCGTTAATTGTAGATACCTTACGCCGTCGTCGTTATCCACATAGGCGACATGTATATTAGTGTCGTCGGATTTTACTGCAAATTTACTCGCGTCCACGTTTCCCGCCAGATATGTGCCGCTACTCCACTCTTTATCTGTTTCTATCTTATGCGTGTATATAATATGATTTCCACTGCTAGCCTCGTAAAAGATATACTCTGTAGAATTCACTAGAACTATTTTGCTTTCGGGCGTATAGTTTTGGCTGTTTGTATTATAATCAGTTCTACTAATTGGTTCGGCAAGTACGGGCTGTATTATCGGAAACAATAAAATGAAATTCAACAATGTTAATGCAACCAAGAACGATGTTTTATTGTCCTTCATTTAATACACATTCCCATATCGAAATAATAGCCGCCCTCATAATAGCGGCTTTGTGGTTCCTCTCTAAGTACTCGGACTATGCCGAACAGAATAAGCATGGCCACCATTAAAAGAAAAGCAACATTAAGCATGTTTGACATACGGCTTATTACCCTTTCCCCCTGGCTTCCGTCGGGTAGTGCCTCGTTTGAACTGCCGCGTACTCCGTCGATTAATCCGTCTATTACGGGCGTCATTGTCATAAATACAATAAATACTCCTAGCAGCCCCGTCAATATTCCGATCCACCATAAACCAAAACCATATACGTGTTTCATTTTAAAACCTCTGGCGTTCGCGCATTTGGCGAAGAACTCCATAAAGTACGATAGTTAATAATATGGCCACTGGTATAGCGTTCCATAGTCGTAACATGTTTTCTAGTGTGCTGTATCGACGATCGAGGTTGAATACGGGGTTTGAAATCATAACGTCAAAGCTCCAATTCACGATCGTGCTTAAGACTGAAAATAAAATAGTTAGTGTAGCTAACACAATAATCAATACAACATAGATATAACTAGCGCCCGTTACGTATTTTTTTTTGTAATATGCCTGGCGTGCCTTTATACCTGCCGCTTTTTTTGCGTTGGCTTTGCTTTGATATAGGCGTTTATGATACTTTCCAGTTACATAACTTTTGACCTTCCACTTTCCTGTTTTCTTATCTTTATAGATTCCCAATTCGCTAATTACCTTCTCTTTTTATTCCTTTTCTTTTTATGGTTTTTCGTTTTAGGTGTGTTTTTTTTCTTAGTTTTTTTCTTAGTTTTGGCGGGCTTTCCAAAAGTAAACAGATCGGAACTTTCACCCCATAATGCTAACTGCTCGGCAATTGGATTTTTCGTTACCCGTTTCTTTAGTATTCGCTTTTTCTTTTTACGGCTGTCTGTTAATGCACCGCGTCTGAGTGGTGGCCCGAAAATCGGCCCTTTATGCGGAGGTATTACCGTACTGGTGGTAAGTGTAAAATAACCGTTAGGTGTCGGTATAAAGGGCGGTGGTATCTCAGTTATTATTTGCTCTGTTTTGTCTGTAGTGCTTGTAGTCTCTTTAGTGGGCGTATCAACAATTATTTTCTCTGTTGTATCGGGTATGTCCTTTAGAATGGGTATTAGAGTGGGAGGTCCAACTATTGGAATTTCATCTATTATATCACCTGGTACTACGATCTGCTTAATGCTGGGCTTTTCGGCCGTGATTTCCTTAATTATGTCCTCTTGTTTGAACCAAAAATCTTCTGAAGTCTTGTCCTTTTGTATTTGTATGGGGCGTGGATATATCTCCGCGGGTTGTTGTCTAGTGCCTATTTCTTGAGTAATGTCAATACCAACACGCGGTACGGGTGTGATTATTTGCGGAACATCAATGACGGGTTTTTCTTTTTGTATGTCTTTTATTTTTATTATTTCTATTTCTTTGGGTGGAGTTGGTTTAGCTATAGGAAACGGATCAATAGGTGTAATTTTGGGCGAACTGATAGGCGTTGTAATGCCCGTGCGGATTGCCCCTATTTTGGTGCCTGAATATAATGCATCCAGTGTGCCTCTGGCGGCACCGCGGTGAGGGGATATGCCGCGGGTTATATCTATGACCTCTTGCCCTGGTTTCAAAACATCGTCAAGTTGTTTAGTGCCTTTGCCTATAGTGCCTGTTATTTTATCATCAACTAATTTGGTAATTGGTCCTTTACCAATGATGTTATCAACTGGGCGTTTTACTGTTGATGGTTTAACTGTACCTTTTCCTGTTGAATATGGTAGTCTATATTTATGTAATACCTTTTTCACTGGTGCAGATATTGTTTTTTGTAATGTGCCTGGGAATTTGCCTGCGGCCTTTTCAAAGCCAAATATACCAAGATCGACAAACTTGTCTTTAGTACCCCCTCGAACAGCCAATCCCCTGTCGATTATTAAACCTCCTGCCCTCCCTGTTTCTTTAAACACTAGATCTTTGCTTATAGTTCGCCCTGTAAGTTCTATAGGTCTATGAGTTGTTGTTATTGTTTTTGTTTTTGTTCTACCATATGGTGTTTTATCTATAACCGTGGTTATGATGTCGCCTGTTTTTTGTCGGACGCGTGCGGGCCCTTTTTGTGTAATTTGTACAAATGCTTTTTCTACCAATGGTATTATTTTCGGTTCCAACGGATCGTCCGCCTGTCGCCGCATTATTTTAGCTATGTTAACGCGGGATTCTTCAAAGCCAAGTTTACCAATGTCCTCAACCTGTCTTTTAGCGGCGAGTAGTTTTTTGCCTTTAGTTTTTTTCCACCCGAAAAACTTTTCCACCTTGATGAATTGCTCACCCCGCTGTCTCGCAGGTGTTGTGTATTGTTTTCCTACATCTACTAACTGATCCACGAAACGGCTGGGCGTGGTAGATGTCTGGCCCTCTCTACCCACTTTAATTCTAAATATGTCTTTTATTCTTCCTGCGTGTCCGCCGATCAGTGTTTCGCCGATCTCTGTCTCTGGGGCTGTACGTCTTACGCCGCGTTCGCCTGCTCTGAACATATCCGTGAAAGTAGTACGCGTTAATTTCTCAGACATTAATTTGTCTTTTGGAAGTTTTTGCATTTGTGCGGCAAGTTCGGGCGTATATGTTTTGAGTGTGTCTTTATATTCACGGGTTGGTTTAAAGCGTGGTTTTCTCAGTGTTCTGGATACGCCAGTAATCTTATGTTTCATTTGAAATAATCTATTAAAACCTTGATTGAATTCTTTAGATAGTTTTGCCGATGTCTGTTCATCGAATATCTTCGTTTTTTGTGCGGTTTTTGACGCTTCTACAAGAATGTCTTTGCCTGTTTTGTCTTTTGCCCATACTCTTGAAATTGGTAAGTCTGTAACAATTCCCTTTACCCCAAATTTAGGGAGTCGTTTGTCGAAGAAAAGCGGATCATCGGGAGTTACTCCAACACGTTTTTGAATTAGTTTAATTGTGTCCTTTGTGTCAATTCCAATTTTACCAAAACCGCGGGCTGTTGCCTTGCCCGTTGTTTTAGTATCAATAAATATTTTTTTGGGGCCCGTCATTGTAATGCGGCTGAATATACTCGCACCTTTTTCGATTCCCTTGCCCGTTTTTTCAATACCCGTGCCTAATATGTTACGTAATTCTTTAGTTAATGGCGAAGCATGTTTATACTTTCCTGTTTTCCCATATTCTTTTATTATTTTTATTTCGCTTGTGCCTTTTGAAGAAATGATCTTAGGAGTATCCGTTACTTTAAAAAGTGCTTTACCCTTATCACTTACTGATATTTTACCTTTAGTTAGGAAAGGATTTGGGCCCGTGTCAATTATTTTAGTAATATATGAGGATTTCCTGCCTAAAATAGGAGATGTGTCGCCCTTTATCAGTTTTCCAAATTTAACTCCATAGCGCCCGACGCGAGCCGTACCAACGGCCGCACCACGGGCTACTACTCCACCAAGCGCACCGCCCAGAATAAAGCCGAAGGCGGCACCTGCCTTGTATGATGCAGGTAGTGTAGCCGTACGTGATTCGGTTGAACGAAATGCCTGCCCGACGCCTGCCGTTTCAATGTTCCTTAATCCTGGGCCTCGTCGTGTCGCCGCGCCTAATCCAATTTGTAATACGTCGGGTACATGAGTTTTAGCCCGTAGCCTTTCCCTTCTTCTTCGTGCTTCCATTGATTGAGGGGGGCCAAATACTTCTTCGTCCATACGGATTGTTTTAAGATCACCATATAATTTTTCATATTCCCCCGTCATGCCTGCAGTAAACATCGCGCCCACATTGATTAAAGAACCGAGTTCAATCCCCATATATTTCCTCGATTCACGGCGTTCCGCGGATCGCATTATGTCAGCAGTTATAGTGTCCTCCATACCTAACCGTTCTATGTTCCTTTCAGTCTGGCTTTTTTTATCCCAGCCAGAGGTACGTAAAATATCATCTAACCTAACAGGAGGGGTAATTTTTTTTGTTTTTGTTTCTGTTTTTGTTTCTGTCAGGGTTCTTGTAACGGGTGGTTTTTTGATTCCCGCCATAAAGCCTGGTGCCTCAAATTTTTCCCCGCTTTCAAGGGTAAACGTGGGTGTTTTTCCTGGATAGAGTGTTGTTTTTTTAATGTCATAAATGGGGCCGAATGGCGAGGTGGCTGTAAAACTAGTTGTTGTTTTTTCCGTTTGGCGTTCTAAAATTTTCCCGAATGGGCTGCCTGCGTCCACCTGCCGCGTGGTTACAATTGTTTCCCCTGGTTTAGTAACATGATATGTCGTTCTACCTTCTGTATCTGTTTTTCCTTGCTGGACAAATACGGTATCACCTTCCTTGAAGCCTTGATCTAAAAATTTGCTAAGATTTAGCCCTTCATAATCTACATCTTGCGTTAAAACCACTTCTTGCCCTATATCAATGTCTTCTTCTGGGCCAAAAGTACGGGCGGTTCTTGCGCGTAATCCATTTAATTTGGCTCTTGTAAGAATTGCTTCTTTTTCTTTTTTTTCTTCATATTCCTTAATTTCACCAAATGGAGTATGGGCCGCAGTGCTGGTACTAGTCGCGCCCGCGCTGGCGGTGGCCGATGAAGTAGTATAGATTGGCCCTTCGGCAACTGGACTGAGATCTATACTTGCGGAATCCTGGGCAATATTCTGGCCGACATTAATCGGTCGTCGGGGGCGAGTAGTTCCTGGATCGTCAACGTAAGCCATGATTCATTACCATTGGAGTTTTTCATCGCGGTCATTTAGCCAACTGGTTTTTTTTGAGCCTTTTTTATTATATAATCCAGTTACTTCATTCCATTTATCAAGCTGATCTTCGTTAATCATTAGATCCCAATTTTTTTTTGATCTCTGGGCCCCGTTTTTTTTAGGCGTTGTTTTGTAATCCATTGTACCTAATTTGAAGGATTTTTGCAGGTCTTTCAACACACTTCCTTTTGTTTTTCTGGCCCTTTTTTTCCCCTGGGCGATAGCCTGTTCGGTTAAAAATATTCGTCGTTCTTCGTCATATGCCTTCTGGCCTTCGATTTTCGCTTCTTTTTTAAGCTGTTTTTCAGTGGCCCGACGGGCCTTTAATTTGGTCGTTTTCTCTTTAAGATATTTAGCAAGTGTTTTCTTGGGATCTATGGTTCTCAAGATGAAATAACTAAGTGAAGATAATATTTAAATCGGTAAAGGTTCTTAGAAATTATGATAAGGGCTAGTTAATATATATTACCATGTCTTGTGAGCCATAAGATTCTGACATTGGATTGCAAAACCCTCGGAACCCTTCGACTAGCCCTTATTTATGGTAAAAATAAAATAAATGAATTGGTTATAATTTGACTAACTAATATGAATTAATTAATAACTTATTACATAATAATAATATTATCTTCTTTTCTTTTTCTTTTCAATTTTAATATATATATATACCAAGCATTGAAAAAAATTAGAGAAGGAAAAAAAAAACAGTTTTAATATCTGTTAATGCTCGTCCAACAAGCGCGCAATATTGATTTCACGCATGGGAATTTTATGTAAAAGCCGTTGTACCGTAGAAACTAGTTTTACCAATATTCTATAGCCCACTTGTTTGCTAGTCCACGTATATTTTTTTGCACGATTTTTGCCTTTAAAGGAAATATCTAAATCCATAGTCCACTTCCACGCGGTTCTAGTACTTAAATTAAGAATTTTTGCAATATCCTGGACTCTTGCACCTTTTTGGCGGGCATGTCTGGCCAGAATACGAAGTAATATAGAACTCTGTTTATGATTTTTGAAATATCGCTGTTTAGCCGTACCATGTTTTGATTCTTGAATTTTTTCATTGAAACGACTCTTACAGTTACAAGGCTCAAAACTGGTATGGCTGGAGTAAATTGAATGTTGGGCCATAGTGAGTTATGCGTATTAATTACTTAAATAATAAGCAAGTCAATGTTTTTTTAGTCTTTTGTGAGTGGGAACGTCATAAATCTTGACACAAATACGACAATTGACGAATTACATTGAAAAAAGGAAAGATTTTAATATCTGTTATTACGTATTATAATTATGTCAGAATTAAACCAAGACATAAAGACAGATGCCGAAGGAACAGTTACACTTCAATTAGAATCAGTTTTAGAAGTATTTTTAGAGCTGCGAGAGGAAGGTTGGACTAGTTCAAAATCAAATCACGTAATTGATGACATCATTGAAGAATTACAATATCATGAGTTTCACGTTATCGTGTGTAAATACTGCGAGCTGTTGAAGGGACGATTACAAGACTTCCTTCTTAAGAACCACACTTGAGGAAGTCTAGAAAATGAGTAAATTAAACCAAGACATAAAGACAGGTACAGAAGGCACAGTTCCACCTCACTGGTACATTTTAGGAGGAGAGAAATTGAGTAAAACGGATATATTAGATTTAGATGAATTTGAATTACGGTTGCTAAATCTAATAGTGGAAAACGATGTTATAGCTCTCATAGAAGATAGATTTGATGATATTATCCAACACGAAGTGAGGGAAGAAATTCAAAATCCAAAAAAGTTAAGACAATACAAAAAAACCGCTGATAAATGGTCAGAAATAATAATTGGCTTTCAAGACTTTAAATTATCAGAGAAGGAAGTCTAGAAAATGAATAAATCAAAACTCCGTAAGATTCTATTCAATACAGATCTTGCGGTGAGTGATTGGACTAGTGCCCGATGGTTCTATAATATTTCAGATTACTTATTATGGGCCTTTGCAATATTCGCCATTGTGAATTTAGGGGTTTTAAACCTTCAAAGCTATTCAGCAACAGGACAACTAGCAAATACAGAAACTTGGTTGATTTATTGTGCATTTCTCACAATTTCAATGCTTTTAGCCACACTAATGGAAATTTTAAACGAACGCATAGAACAAGGAGAAAAAAAATGACTAAACACAACTGGACAACTGTCGCCATTCCGCGAAAGGTCAACGCCGAACTAGAAAAAAATCTAGCACTTTGGAACGAGAATAATCAAGCAAATAACATCCGAATCGGTAACACTTCCAAATATCTACGCTTTTTACTGACGGTAGAATTAGAAATGTCAAACGAAGATCTTAATGACATTATATCTGTAGATTTTTCGAGTAAAAACCCCTTAGCAAAAAAAGCCGAAATCAAGGAGGGGAACGCAACGACAACAAGCCAGATCAAAGAACAATTGAAGAATTTCAGGAAGATGAACAACAATGAATGAAGACACAGAAAAAGATATTAAAAATCATATAGACGATTGGAAAAAGTTTGTGCAAGTTAGAGGATCTAAAGGTGGTAGAGGTTCACCTATTTATGAGAGAATATTAAAAGAACGCAAAAAATGGGAACAATTAACAATTAAAATGATTCACACAAAAAAGATGAACAACAATGAATGAAGACACAGAAAAAGAAATAATCAAAGCAAAAGAACTCGTTGAAAAAATACTTCGAGAAAATGAAGCAAGCAGGGATATGGGCACGAATGAATTTATTTTTTTCACCTGGAAACTGCAAAAGCAAAATAATGAATTGCCGCTGCTTAACTGTGAAACGATCGGGCGTGCAAAACGACATATACAAAATACAGAAGAGCGCTATCAGCCAACGAATAAAACCACCGTTGAAGAACGTAAGGAAAGTGAAGAAACGCATAAAACAGCATGGACCACAGCTAATCTAAACACACATAACAATTTTGATAGCGTAGAAGATGATCCCCGCATGCCTTCAAAACCATTTTTTACACAGCCAAATATCAAAAAGGAAACAGAAATAGAAGAAGAAACCATCATCAAAATTAAAGATCTTGATGAGAAAAAACAGAGTAAAGTCAGAATTCAGGGATCTATTTTAAATCGCATACATAAACCAGATTGGAAATGCGAATATCTACAGTTGACCGACGCCCCGATTCACGAGAAGGTTCGGCCACGTGTAAGCCTGACGATCAAGGACGACAGCGAATATTTTGGAGTTTTCAAACTTGGCCAGAAAATAGACATATCGCAGGCCACTTTGGTGAAGAATGGAAATTATTTTAATCTTCATCTAAATACTGCAACAAAAATCATAAAGGTGA
>CERH01066957.1_pt1 | contig 14929 bp, 21 predicted proteins | sample 530991 | NCBI WGS metagenome assembly CERH01 (sample SAMEA2621191, study PRJEB7988) | marine metagenome | biome: marine biome (ENVO:00000447); feature: mesopelagic zone (ENVO:00000213); material: "saline water (ENVO:00002010), including plankton (ENVO:xxxxxxxx)" | depth 800 m | reverse complement strand
CGCGGAGTAGGCCGATAGAGCGATGGCTTCCATCCACTCCTCAACCTGCTGAGCAGCCTCAGCCGTGCCATACTTGATTTGGCACATCGCCAGCGCATCCGCAAGACCAGTCACACCGAGCCCGATCCGTCGTTTTGTTCTGGCTTCCTCGACCTGTTGGGGAACGGGGAAGTTGGACACATCAATCACGTTGTCCATCATCCGCACGGCCGTTGCGACCAGCTGGTCGAGGTGGTCAAGGTCCAACGAGGCCTGATTGGTGAAAGCAGCTTTAACGAGGCGAGCCATATTGATGGAGCCGAGAAGACAGGCACCATACGGCGGCAGGGGCTGTTCGCCACAAGGATTGGTGGATGAGATGGTTTCGCAGTAGCCCAGGTTGTTGAGGGTATTGATGCGATCAATAAAGATGACCCCTGGTTCGGCCACGTCATAGGTGGTGCGGATAATCTTGTTCCACAATTCGCGTGCATCAACGGTCTTGTAAATCCATTGACCATTGCCGAGCCGATCGGCTATATGCGGAGGCGGCTTTTTATGCACAAGGGGCCATTCAGCCCCAGTCCTGACCGCTTCCATAAAGTCGTCTGTCACCAACACTGAGAGATTGAACATACGAAGACGGGCGGCGTCCTTCTTGGCGGTGATGAAGTCCTCGATGTCAGGGTGATCGCAACGCATGGTCGCCATCATAGCCCCGCGCCGTTCACCAGCGCTCATGACTGTTCGGCACATTGAGTCCCACACGTCCATGAACGTCAGAGGTCCCGAGGCGTCAGCAGCCACACCTTTCACCTCAGCGCCTTTCGGGCGGAGCGTGGAGAAGTCATAGCCGATCCCGCCACCTTGCTGCATAGTCAGAGCGGCTTCCCGTAGCATTGAGAAGATGCCATCCATGCTGTCAGGAATAGTGCCCATGACATAGCAGTTGAACAGAGTGACCTGACGACCGGTTCCTGCGCCAGCGGTGATCCGTCCGGCTGGAAGGAATTGATAATCTTCCAAAGCCGCCCGGAACTTCACAGAGTAGGACAGCTGATCGTCTTCAGGGATTGCCAGAGCATTGGCGATACGTTCCCAGGTGTCTTCGACTGATTTATCGATGGGGTTTCCATTGGCATCTTTGAAACGGTATTTCTTGTCCCATATCTGGACAGCGATAGGCGGGTGTTCCATGAATATCCTCGTGGTTGGTGGAGAGCTTCAGACTAGCACATATCGTAAATAGGGAAAACCGGCAGTGCTACCTGCCGGCTCCAAACGCTACCCGTAGTATGTCTCGGTGACTGACTTCCAGCCATCTACGGTGTCTCCCGTCTCGGGGTGTATGACCTTGCACGGGAAGACCCCTTTGCCGTAGACCTCGCTATAGCCAGGGGTGCCTTTCGCCTTCTGGGCCGCGTCTGCGTCAGCGCGGTCCAGATGGAAGGTTTCGTTAATGCGATGTCCCATCAGTGAACAGCCGGTTTCTCGTTCTCATCTTTAGAGCCATCAGTGGCCGCTTCGAGGCTACGACGTAACGTGCAGACGGGGCAGTCGCAATCGTCTTTGTTGCGGGACGGGTCAGTGTCATGCACCAGCACGACGGTGCCACTGGCCAGGTCTTCAGTAATGACAGCCCAGTCATTGCCGTCGCCCCAGTCTTCGCTAGGAATGTTCATCTCTGCACGGAGGGCCTCGAGGAGCGCGGAGTAATCGGCCTGCATCTCGGTGGTAATGGCGTCAGACTGTTTGCGGAATTCTTTCATTAGCGCTTCTTGGCGCATGGTGTAGGTCTCTGTGATACGCTTCAAGGCCCAGGTTTTTTCGACGGCCTCATTGGTCGACGCAGTATAGAAGGTGGTGAAGGGTGCTGTGGGTTTGGACATGGTTTATTCCTTTTGCTGTTCATACATATACTATATCAGGAATGAGCTTCGATGTGAACCTCTATTCCTCGTCCTCGGAGCCAATCCAGATGTAATACCCAGTCCCATCCGACATGCCTTTCAGGCGGCGTTCAATAACCACGCCCTGACGACGACGCTCATACTTGAGCAGACCGTTCTTGACGCCTTGGTTGAGATACCCTTGGGCGCTTTCTTCAGATACCCACAAATAGGGCAAGTTCCAAGGACGAGCCACTGACTTATACTTGGCCCGTATTTCAGGAAGCGTGGCCTCACCATAGAGCTTTACGATCCCGCAAAGCACCTTGTAGGTGATGGCCTTTGACTTCATCTCATTGGCCTTCTTTGGAGAGACCGCATTAGCCATTCAGTCGCTCTGCAATTCGGGCTCGGGAAATACGAAGGGCTTCCTCGTCAGGTTCCCAGTCACCGTGGAAGGCCTCTGGAATGCCGACCAGCAACTTCTCGGGTTCAGGGAAGCGGGGATCGTAGCCACGGTTCCGCATTTCAGCAACCAAGGCTTTCTGGCGCTTGACCAGGTAACCCAGCTTGTCGGTAAAGAACTTCATGTGTCCAGTGCCCATGCGATACGTTGGTGGAATGTCCATAATGGCGGGATCAGTGGTGCCGCGTTCAACGGCGCCAAAAACCATACCAAAGACCCGGGGAAGCTCACGGTATTCCGCGATCAGATGCTCCCGGGTCAGTTCCGAGGGTGGCACGCAATTGATACGGGTCATGCCGCCATCCGATACTTGGCGGGAAGGCTCGACATGCCTTCGGAGAGGTAATAGCCAGTGCAGTCGCTGTCCTGGAGATACTTCTGGCCAAAGCCAGTGCCGAGCTTCCCACAGCCGTGCTCTTGCCAACTCCGCTCAGACATGATGCACCAGCCGCCATACTTGGTCTTGGCGTCATAGGCGATCTTGCCGAGATGCGAGCCTGAGAGCTGGCAGCGCGTGGGCGTGGGTGAGAAGTAAATGGGCCGCTTGACGCGGAACCAAATTTCGCCGTTGTTGCACCGGACTTCAACGCCATTGGTGATGGACATCAGAGCGGCGTCTTGGCTTGCCTGGCTACCGCGCTTGGCGGCCGAAGCCAGGAAGAGGTTCAGGTTGTCCGGCGTTACTTCGAGGACAGTGTGCTGGCCATTCGGCATACGACGGCAAATGAACATTGTTTCTTTTTCCATACCGTTTCCTTTCTTTCTACAGTATAGCGTAGACGTGACAATGAAATCTTAGAGCGGATCTGCTGTTGCGTCAACCCACGAAACCACGAGCGTTCCCCAGTGATTATCCCGCTTGACAGCCCAAGTGTGGAGTTTGTTGTTTTTGAGGGCGGCAGTCACGGTGCCTGACCACTTGCGGGGAATATAGCCTAGGTGGTAGGTCTGCGGTTTGCTCCGCCCGTAAATGTATTCATCAACCAACACTTTGACGGCGTTCCGATCATGCGGGTTCGAAGGCTCCATTTCAAGACGGAAGCGCTGGCCCACAGGCAGAGTAGAAACAATCTCTACCCCGTGCTTACGAAAAGACGCACCTGCTATTGCTGTCTCAACTCTCATCTAACCACCTCCAAGTGCAGCCAATCCGCACTATGCGGTCCAGCGGGTCTTGGGGCAAACAAACTGAATTCTGCATGAACCAAGCCTCGGGAAGGCCGTCTGCAACGCCACCGGCAAGGTAGCCAGGTATCAGGTAACGAGCCAAGTCCTTGCCTGAGCCGACTTGAACCAAAAGCCATGCAGAGCCGCGCACGTTCCAGCGCTTCTTCAGCCAGCGAACCTGCCCAGGCCGCACATGGACAGGAACGGAAGTTTCGAAGTGTGCTGGTCGACTTGTCGTCTTCAATTCAAAGGTCGCGCCATAGTTGACCTTCTGGTAGAGCAGAGAAACCTCCACATCGGGATAACTGTCAGAGACGGAGTTCTCAATGCGGGTATAGTGGATGTCGGCGCGGAAAACCTTCATAGCCTCCCGCATCCGGTTCCACAGGTTTTTCTCTGCGGTCTTAACCATTATCGACGGCACTCCCGCGCTCAAAGACTTCGACCAACAGATCGTCAATCTTCACCCGCATGACCTCGTCCCACCAAGAGCCACGCCCTTTGGCGTAACGCCGGCGGGCAAAGTAGTCTGAGAGCTTGTCAGGGACGCGAGTGTCTTCCACGTCCTCAGGCGGGTCTTCGCTCGGGTCAGTGGCGAACAGGTTTGGACCTGCAACCACAAGCATGGTTTGGATTGCCCGACAGATATAAGCCCTGTCCACGAACCCGTTCTTCATGGCATATAGCGCCAGCTCTTGGCCACCAAGCAACCAGGCATCGGGGAACAGGGCTGCAAAGTCCTCGAGCTGGACGCCCTTACGCGGATCAGTCGAAAGACCGTAGAGCTTGCCACGTCCAGGGAGGTTCTCTGGCATCATCTCGAGGCTCTTGGAGGAAACGGCAAGAACGTCGCTTGTGCTCGTCAGCAGCTTGAACACCGCTTTGTCGATCGGTCCAGTCCAGGACATATCATCGTTTGGGCCCGTGGCTACAAAGCCATTGCCACTCACGGCCATAATCAGTTTCATAGGGAATGCCCCATGCGATCGACGATCAGCCCAGCCTCGCGCAGGGTCTCTGCGCCTTCAAGCTGTGACCGATGCCAGTTTGAGGACCTACGAGGCGGAGTGGACACCACACGAGTGATACCTGCTTGGATGATCGCATTGGAGCATTCAGCACAAGGGCATTCAGTTGAATAGATTGTCCAGCCGATGAGCGAAGTCCCGGCGTTGAGAATGGCATTGAGTTCCGCGTGCACCGTATTATAGGCCCGGAACTCGCCACTGGCAAGCCGCTCAGGCGTATCATTGATGCCTTTCGGGAAACCAGCAAAGCCAAGTGAGAATTGACGACGGTCGGGGGATACGACACATGCGCCAACGCCACGATCGACGCCGGCACCAATGCCCTTGGTCCAGGACCTGGCTTGCAAAGCCAGGCCCATAAACCGTTCATCCCACTTGTCAAGAAAGGAGGATTGATTTTCCATTATCCCACAAATCCTTTATTAATTTCCATTACGTCCTGCAGATCGAGCTGGCCCATGCTGTTGATAACAACACAGGCTTGCATCCACCCGAGCCAACGGCCCATCTTGCCTTCGTCAGTGAACTCCTGCGCCCGCTGGAACATGTCCACCAGGTGCGGGTAGTCCGCTTCAGCGCAGTCACTGGACATATTGTCCAAGCCGACTTCGCGGGCTTTGGCAAGAGTAGCCTCCATGGCCATCTGCATTTGGAGGATAGTCAAACTCATTCGATAAGCTCCGGCATAGGCTCCCAGAAGTTCTGACGCGTGCGACGGGTCAACTGCTTGACTACGTCCACATAGGCATCAGGTTGCTCCTCGATCATGGCAATGTTCCAGCCAGGCAGACTGGGAGACGCGTCAGAAGCCCAAGTCGTCGACGCCTTCTCGAACTCCTTGGCTTCGCGCCATTCGCCGGCGCTCCAGTTGCCAGTCAGACAGGCTTTGGTAGCATTCCAATGCGGCTCGTAGAGATGCGGATGCGCCAGGGTGACATGCAGCGAGGCAGGACGAATGCCAACAGTTGCTGCAATAGCATCCGCCGTCAGAGCATAGCACATCACGTCATAGGGCAGACCGACGAAGACGTCACTGGACCGGATGAAGACGCTCATATGCAGGTCGTCCCTGAACCGTGAAACGGTAAAGCCGATCGGGCAAGGAATGTTCTTCGGCTGTTCACCGCCAAGCCCATCAGATGACGGGTCCCATGCCGAGATGAACAACTGTCTGTTAGTCGGATTGTTCATCAGTTCATTGCAGGCAAGGGCAATCTGGTCCCGACCGAAGGCCTCGCGCCAGCGAAAGCCATAGGCGGTCTTGAGTTCGCCATTCTCGACAAACTTCGACCAAAGCTTTGGTGCTTTCCCCACGATGAACGTCGGGTCTTTCGTGCCCATGAACTGCCAAGCCGTTTCAGCAGCGGCAATGTGTGGATAGTAACGCCGGTTGCCCGCGGTTGGCAAGCGGCCGTTGGTCAAGTCCAGTTTGAACGAATAGCCGCCCTGGATCATCTTGATCTTGGTCTTGGTGCGGGCATTCTCCTCGGTTACCCCGCGGTTCATGATTTCGGAGAGCAGGTTCCGATAGACCTCGTGCATTGATCCCTGTTTCATGCATCCTGCTCCTCGAGTGCGGCCAAGGCTTCTGTGATCGACACGATAGTGGCATTGGTGACTTCATGCTTGGCCAGGAACGAGACGCACTGGCGCCGATCCATGTTGGTCAGCAGGAGCGCATCGTTGGGGATTTCGGTGTGCACCTGGCCATCGTCACTGCGAAACTTGCGAGAGCGGTGGTGACGATACACGCCATCGATTGTTATAGCGTGACCATAGTGGCGAGCCAGCGCATCACGGTTTCGGGTCTTGCCGCTCGCTTGCGGCCCATAGATCATAGTTCTCATGCTTCAATCCTTTCTATGCCAAGTGTGGCCATGAGTTGGTGAACGTTGTGGTGGAGTTCTGCCTCCGTGCCGTTGTTGTCGATGGTGACATCTGCCATCCACGGCTCAACTGTGCAGGAAGCCATCGGCTCTTGGTCGACGCGTTCACTGGCATCAACCCAGATGGTGAGGTCCACGAGACCGGCATTGACGGCAGCACGAAATTCCCGCTTGTTGCGAATGCCCACGTAGATGTCGTTCTCCTCGAAGATTTCCCGGGCAAGCCGTTCCTTGTTCGGGTGGCAATAGGCCGCGATCAGGGAGAACCAGGCGGTGCGGAAATTGATCCGGTCCTTGAAGCAGTCCTCGACATTGGCATATTGCTGGTCCCGCATCATCGTCAAGTCGGCGATGAGCTGGTTGTCAGACATGCCGGGCATCCCTGCGTCGATGTGTTGGCGAATGGCTTTGGGCGTATCCTGAATAGCAGCCCAGACAACATGCTCCGCACAGAACAGCGAGGACGATGTGAACTGGAAGCCATATTCCCGTTGGAGGATTTCAGCCACGGTGTCTTTGCCGTGACGAGCATGGCCGAGCACGAGCAACTTCGGTTTTCCAGCGTCCTCAGGCTCAATGTCGTGGTCTGTGACGCGCTCGGTGGCTTCCCGTTCAGACAGTGCTGCGTCGTATGCAGCAAGCACCTGTCGGCGATCCAGAGCAAGATACGGAAGCAGGTAAGGAGGTGTCCACCCTTCTGGCTTCACAGCATCATAGCCTTTGGCATGCGGCCGCTTGGACAGCTCGCCGCGAACTTTGCCCATGTTGGTAGCATGGATTTCCTCGAATGCAGCCCCAGGCACAATGCCCATCTCGATGACCCGGCCAAGAGCGAAGTAGACAAGGTCCAGCAGAGCATCAACCTCGTCTTCGAGAGTGTCCGCGTCTATGAACTCGGTCAGTTCTTCAGACAAGGCACCTTCGGCCCACTTCTTGCGGTCAGGATCAAGACGGCTCGGCGTCTCGGGAATTGGCAGGCCGATAATATCGGCGTTGAACTGGTGGGTCAGCTGCAGATATTTCTGCACCCACGTGGCGGCGGTCTTGAGTTCCATTATAGCTCCTCAGCTTCTTTCAGTGCCTGCTCCCACAGGTCACGTCCTAGTTGCTCGGTGACATTTGACGGAGCGATATACCCGTCAAAGCCATCGAAAGTATAGCCCGCCTCTATAAGAAGACGATGATGGATACTAGCTACCAAATCTACTTTACGCATTTGCGCCATAAACTGAGAGGCGCCAAAAGTATAGGTCATTTTGTGTCTCATGCCAGCGGGTCCAGTTCGTCGGGATCATAATCAGATGTCCATCCCTCCGGTGTGATCAGTTTACCACGTGATTTGTCTGGGGACAACTCATAACCGAAGCCGTGCTTAGTATGCAGGTCATGGAGGTGTGACCTGACGGAGTTGACTGTGCACCCAACCTTTTCGGCGACGTCGGCCAGGGCAGCTTCTTCGACCAGTGTAAGAGCGACTTCCCGACGCTTGCCTTTGGCAGGGAGAGCCGTGACCGTTGGCTTGCATTCCTTGCCTGCCTTCTTGGCTGAGGAGGCTGTCTGGTGGGCAACGGCTGCCGCCGCTTCAAGCAGTGGGCTCTCACAGCCTTCAGGGAGCATGAGCGTGGCCATATCGCCCTGAAGGACGTAGCCGAGGCCATGGTCTTTGTGGAGGCCGTGCAAGTGGGTCAGCACGCCAGAGCGGGTCATGTCGAACTTGGCCATCGCTTCACGTATGGACCCGGTGCGGTCTTCGAGGAAGAAGGCACAGACCTGTCCCCGTTTACTCGAGGCGTTCACTGGTCGCAGCAACTTCTCTGCGACTGGCTTGCCCCTGCGGTTTGGAACGCTAGTCTCGGTATACTCCAGGTTCTCATCAGCTGGGCGCATGTAGTTGGGAACGGGCTTGCCAAGGCGGGTCAATACCAGTGCGGCAACATCGTAGGCCTTCTGGAAGCCAAAGCCCGCATACATCTTCCAGTTCCTGTTGATAATGGCCTCGAGTTTGTCAATCAACTCAGGTGTGAGCGGGTATGCCCGTTGCTGGGCAACCTCGCGAGCAGAAAACCTAATCTGATAGGCGCTCATTGTGTAAGGGCAGAAGACGGTGACCCGCTTGGCTGCTTTCTTCTTGCGCTTGGACGTTGGCTCGGGCTCGTTGTCATCGGGCCAAATCACCAGTGCACGAGACCAGCCGGTGTTCGGTGGGTCTTTGATTTCGTAGAGGCCCTTGCTATCAGCCCCGATGCCTTTCGACGTAGGCTGGTAATAGACGTCCTGGTAGAAGACGCCGTTCATCTCCAGTGGTGCTGCAATTGTGGTCATAGTCTTATCCTTCTGGTTGCACGGGCGGCGGACGCTTTGAGCCAAGCCAAGTTACATCGCAGTTCCAAAGAAAGTCATCTATGCTATCTTCGTCTCGCATATAGCTTATAAAAAAGAGGCCAAGATCGACGTGCTGGTATTCACATGGAGCTTTCAAGCATTCCCGAACTTTATCCAAAGCTTTTTCATCGTCTATAGTCGCCATGGTTTTCTCCTTATTCTATATTTAGAATACCACATAGCAGCTAGAGATGAAACCAATAAGTTTATAAGACCTGTCTTATAAAGAAAAGGCCCAGGCAGTTTCCTGCCCGGGCCTTAGTCCTGTGAGTTCACAGGGCTTAAGCCCTGTAAAGATCAGGCGGTCGGGTCGTCGCCGGCGGTCGGCTTGTTCCCGGCAGCGGTCGCCTTGTTGGCATCCTTGCCTTCTTGGGCAGCCTTTGCGGCCTTGGCCATCTCGCGGGCGTTAGGCACGGGCTTGCCTTTCCAGTCGCCGCCGGTGCACAGCGTGCCGTCCTTGCGCAGTTTGTTCCGATACCAGTTGATCGAAGCCTTCGTGGTGTTGGCGTCGGGGAACTCCTTGCGGACTGCGCCCAAGGCGTCTTCGTTGGAGGCCCCGTTCAGGATCGCTTCCATCGCAACGGTGCCGATGCCGCGCTTGGGCTTCTTCTCTTCCTTCGGCTTCTCGGCCGCGGGCTTCTCGGCAGCGGGTTTCCCGGCAGCGGGTTTCCCGGCAGCCGAACCGGCGTCAGCAGCGGCGAAGGCGATCATCGGGGCAAGTGCGCCCAGGGTCAGAATAGTTTTCATTGTTTGGCTCCTCATGTGGCCTGGTTGATATTCTCAGCGAACAAGATTGAAGATAAGCTGCGGCTACAGAGATGTAAGCCAGCAAAAGAGCTTGTTCAGCCAGTGCTCAGTTTATGCTTCCATTCTCTCAGTTTATCGCGCAAACCACTGCCGGAAACCCAGTCGCCGGTTCGCACTTTACCCTCTGCCGAAGCGATGATGTCGTCATGCACGGTTCCAGGGGTAGCGAGCGTGACAATGGAAACAGATCGACCGCCCATGACGGTTCCACGCTCGTTTGCTTGGTTACGGATGATGGCGTCGTAAGTGCTGGAATACCATATGATGCTATCACATGGAAGCTCTAGCCCCCGGCCACCTGCTTGCGGTTGTCCAACTAGCCCTGTTGTGTTGGGATCGTTGTTGAACTGGTCGACGATGCCTGGTCTCTGTCCTTGCGGAACTCCCCCATGATACTCAACGATGGTATGACCCATCTCCCTCAGAGCAATGCAGACCCGACGAATATCCTCACGGAACCTGCACCAGACGATGAACTTGGGCGTATCAGCTACTTGCCTGCGGAGCTCTTGTAGGAGAGGCGGATCGTCATCGATAGACTGAACGTCCCCAAAGTCATCGATAACGAAACCGGAAACGATTTGATGGAACTTGATGGCCCGCTTGCCACCTTCGAGGGCGTCAATCTCGGCTCCGTTCTCAAATTCGAGGAGATACTTTTCTAGGAGCTCGAGATAGGCATCTTTCTGAGATTGGGACATCTCCACCACCACCTCAATCGGCAGAAGCTCCGGCATATCATCGCAGTCCTCGCGTAGAACCACGGACGCATAGTCGCCAATGTTCTCGCGCAGAGTTTCCAGATTGGTATAATGGTCAAGAGCAGGATAATATCGCCCACTTTTCGTCCTCTGCTGTTTCCAGACGGAGTGGTAACCCTTGAAGTCACCAAACGTCCTGAAGCCAAGGGCTCCCGGTTCCAGTAGCTCAAATTGGCTGAACGCGTGCAAGGGGCTATTCATCAGCGCCGTGCCATCGAGGATACGACGGAATGGCAGCTTCTTGAACAACCCACGAGCCAACCGGGTGCGTTTCGAGCCGGCAGACCTGAAGTCCACGCTCTCGTCGGCTATCGCGATCACGTCCCCATTCACAGAAGATAGAAACTGCTTGATCGCCTCCTGCACTTTAGGCATGATTAGACTTTCAGAGTTGACTGTAAACCAGCGCATGTCTGCACTAGAATTGAGCAACGATCCAAACCTCTCCGACCAGAGACGAGGATTTTCCCGCACAAAGTTAGAGGACCAATACTGTGCTTCCCACGTCATACCTGGCCAGGTGTGAAAGGGTATCTGCTTCAGCACCCAGTTCATATGCACGCCGTTAGGCGCCAGCACGAGGCCGCCCTTGATTTGCTTGCCGTCTCGTAGAGCACTGGCGCTATCGACAATCACCCTGCTCTTGCCAGTCCGCATGCCCCATAACAGGCCGCGAGCCTTCTTGAGCCCATGGTCTTCAAGCTCCTCGGCTTGGTGCTCCCACCGCGGTTTGGATGGGTCTACCAGAGGCCAGTGTGCTACTCCCGACTTGAGGTAAGCAACCGTCATTTTCTATTTCCTGTAACGAAAGCCCGTCCAGCCTTCAGCGTCAACTGGACAGCCCTCGGCCCAAATAGGCAGTTCCTCCATCATACGCTCAAAGTCATAGACTGCCTTTTCTTCGTCTTCAACCAGCGCCTCGTCTATCTCCGCGACTTCTTCATCGTGGACTGATAGGAGCAGATCATAATCGTCATGCTGGTCGACGCGGAGCATTGCCTCAGCCATCAAGTCCCGAGCGGTTGCTTGGGTCGCGTTCTCAACAAGCTCTCCGCCGTAGGTGTCTTTCCGTTCCCACTGGCGTGTCTTGGAGTTCTCGTGCATGAAGGTCAACGTCTCATTGGTGAAGACGTTTGGCTGGCCATTTGGCACCAGGGTCTTGTTGGCGATCTTGGCCAAGCGCTGAGCCTTGCGACGGCCTTGGGCTTCGGTCATATCTGCCATTCCGTTGACAGTCACCGTGCACTCATGCCCGCGCTCGTTTATGGCTGGGAACAACATGGAAGTCCGCACCTTGATTATCGGGCGGAAGTAGGAGAGCAGACGGCCGGAAGGTAATTCCATATGCAGGAACTGACCCCACATAAACCAGGTGAGTTTCCTGCACTCTACCCGGGGGCCCTTAGCACCTTTCTTCGGGTCATACTTCTTGACTGCTAGGATTGCCGCCTCCTCGAGGTCATACCAGAAGGACGAGACTTCAGGGAACCGTTCTTTGCGATAGACGCGGACAACCTCTTTGAAGAACTTGGGCTCCTGATCGGTGATCCCGTTCTTGTTGCGGCATTCGTCCTCAAACTTCTCCCAGCCCATTTGATAGCCCAAGCCAAGGATTGCAGCCTTGCCAACTTTGCGCTCAAAAGGAAAGTCCTCTTTGTTGGTGCATGGATAGGCGAAGATGGAGGTGGCCATATCCAAGTAGATGTCTTCGCCACGATAGAAGACCTGCAGGGCCTCAGTCGCATTCGCCAGCCAGAGGAGCACACGAGCCTCGATAGCGGCAAAGTCAGCAACCATCAGCTTCTTACCCTTCGAAGCGATCAGAGCGCCTCGTGTGGCTTTGGAGAGCACTTCCAGAACAGAACCACCATAGAGCAAAGCCAGCATCTCAGGATCAGCTTGGAGAATGTCATTGCAGACCTCCTCCATAGTCTCGGAATACCCACGGATGAAGTTGTGTGGTTGGACGCCTTTGCCCGACCAGCGACCTGTCCGCGAAGCTCCACAATAGAGCATCATGTCTCGCAGGCGATTGCCCTCTGAGAGCTGGATAAGCATCTGCTTGTATTTGGCTAGGGATGAACGGTTGCCGTCCCTTACAATCTCACAAGCGCGGCGGGTTTTGTCATTCAGAACAATCCCCTGAAGCTCGGCCTTCAGTTCCGCAGTGGCTTCGGCGTCGTCAGGGTTGTGACCCAGTAAGATGTCGAGGGTTGCGCCCTGGGTGTTCGGAATGGGGGAGCCGTTGTCAGCCATCCACTGCTTAAACTTGGTCCGCCCAGTAGTTTTTGGCACATAGCCGTCCGTCAAGTCTTGAAGCTCGCTATTCAGGCGGTCTGCTTCGGCTTCGGCAATCTCGATGGCTATGTGCACCAGCTCGATGTCACACGTAATGCCCCGGAGGTTCATGCGGAGGTCCATCTGCCAGAACTCAAACTCTCTAGGAGGCAGATCACGCAGGACATAGGACAAGCCGTGCTCAGCCCTCACATCTTGCTTGCAGTATTCCGTATTTCCCAAAATGAGGTCTTTGTCTTCCAGCCAGAAGATCATATCGTCTGGGTTAAGGCCCTGGACCTTCAGTTCTTTCTTTTCAGCCGCCGTTGGCTTCCGAGGCTTGGCTAGCTTCTTCATGACAGCCGCGCCGTCCATGTCTTTCTTCTGCGGAAGGCCTAGAGCGTTGATGGCTTTGTCCAAAGCTCGAGGCAAGGCGAATGCTGCCGCTTTGGCTGCAGAGCATCTGATCTGGTCCAGCTTCAACTCAGGAAGCTCGGGATATACCTTGCGCCATACATTGTTCCATATGCACCATTCAAAGAACGCATTGTGGGCCTCCAGGATTTCTCCTGCGGCCACACGATCTGCCAACTCTTGAGGGAACGGTGTCTGGTCGATGCCGAGATGAGGATACCCGGCCTGCCATGAATAGACGTTCTCAATGGGATCGCCTTCAAAATGCCAGCAGGCGCACATGACTTCTGTTGTGGGGTGTTTTGAATAGGCGTAAGCCCCTGCCTTGATAAGATCACATGCGGACCTGGTTTCAAAGTCTAGGGTAATGTCTATCATAGGCACTCCAAGAATTAAAAGGGCCAGGTGAACCACGTCCACAACACCTGACCCTCAGAGCGATTGCGCCTTTCGGCCTATCGACGCTCTTTGATGATCCGCCGACGGAGCCAGACGCCATGAACCTCATGGCGGCCCTTCCCGTGAACCTTCAACCGCAGGTGGGGATGCAGTAGCTCACTTATTTGACCCGGGCACGTATGGAGGCTGAGCCCGGCGGATCATCAAAGAACGTATAAATAGAATAACGCTTTGTGCAGTTAATGAAAACCTGTAAATCAAAGGCCAGCAGATTTCCCTGCTGGCCTGCTTTGGTGGCTACCGGAACTGGATCGTCGGGATTAAGCCGTCGGATCATCTTCCGGAGCGATGTCAGCGCCCTGCCAAACCTGATCCGCGTCATCACCAAAGTCTTCCTCAGCGGCCATGCGGCCGGTGAAGTTCTCGTCGTCACCCAGCTTCTGCAGGTTGTGCAGGCCGAAGGCGACGCCTTTGCCAACGTTGTCGTAGGGATAGGCGGTGACGGTTGCGCGAGCCCAGCAACCGGGGTAGAACTCCTCTTCAGTGAGGATGGGCTGCTTGCTGCGGTCCACAAGGCCCGGACGCTGCTTGGACGAGGCCGTCCCGAACATCATCCCTTCGCCGTAGCCGTCGAGGTGGGCCTTCTCGGCGCCATCGCGCAGAGGTTTCTTGAAGTTGCCCGGCAGGTCCTTGATGAGCTTCTTGAACTTGTCCTTCGAAGCCGCGTCGGCGATGGCCTGCATTGCCTGCCACGCCTTCTTGTCGGCGTCGGTGAACTTTTCGGGGTAGAAGAGCATCACCACAGAATACTTCGGATCACCGCCCTGATAGGACGAGGCCTCGAAAACTGCGGGGAAGCTCACACGGAAGGGCGGGGTTACTGCTTTAAGACGTTCAGCCATTTTTGTCTCCTTGACTATCTGTATCCCAAAACCTTGGAATGGCTGTTATGTAGCGGCCCATGATGGACTGCTCGATTATGTTACCCCGAACGAGCTCGGCGGGGAAACGTTTATTTATTTGGTGGGCGCCGGTAATGTTCGGCGATGGTCTTGTCGAGTGCTGCTGCTTGGAGGTAGGCCTCGCCGACCAGTAAAGCAACAGCTCTCATCTTCAGAGGGTCCTGATCGGGACAGGCCTCGTCTACCTTTGCCTGGACAATATTTGCCAACGCCAGCAGCTCGGCTGGGTTGTTATCAGGACTGGGGTTCATGTAGAGCACCCTCCAGCACGGTCTTCACGGGCTTTCCAGGCTTCAGGGTCATCGCTGAGCCTCAAGTTCATCTCGTCGCGCGGTTCTGGGTAGAGATGAAGGGCTTTCGCCATGCGGACATAGACGTCAGCCCAGAACAGGCCAATGCCCGGGTCAGGATGGTGAACACCAACGATCTGGAAGGCGTGCATGGCGTGGGCATAGTAGTGCAGGCTCATTCCGTCCCGCGCCCGCAGGAAGTCGTCAGCAGCCTTTTCAATG
>CERH01035857.1_pt1 | contig 14929 bp, 9 predicted proteins | sample 530991 | NCBI WGS metagenome assembly CERH01 (sample SAMEA2621191, study PRJEB7988) | marine metagenome | biome: marine biome (ENVO:00000447); feature: mesopelagic zone (ENVO:00000213); material: "saline water (ENVO:00002010), including plankton (ENVO:xxxxxxxx)" | depth 800 m | reverse complement strand
AAAGCTATAAGGCAAGACCCTCGTATAAAAGATTATGCAAATAGAAATGGAATAATACTAGAGGGACACGAAACATACAAAAACAAATGGGATAGTCATTTTGGTGTTACATCATTAGCACCTATGTTTCAAGACAAGTTAATTGTTTTACCGTATGGCAATACTGAATCACAAGTTAAATCAGAAATGTATAGAAAACAATTATCCTATTTTTCTGCAAGAAGAAAAAACATATATAAATCTGATATAGTTATGGCTAGTTGGTTTCCTATTAAAGTATTAAGGAAGTTGCAAAAAGCACATTACTCTGATATAGGAATTGACTACACTCCTAGCTATGACGGCTTTGATATAGTAGAATGGAATGACGCTCCGTGGAGATAAATTGTTAGTTAAAGACATACTAGACAGAACAAAATATTTAAAAGCAATGCACGACCAAGCATTGCCTGATAGAGCTAGATTTCGTGCAATTATCAACGGAGGAGAACACGGTATAAAAGCTTTACTAGGTCAATCTTTATCTAGCACAGATGCAGATATGTTACCTGCTCCTAACTTATTACTATCAGCACTAGACAGACTTGCACAGAAAATAGGTAGAGTTCCTGCTTTAGATGTACATATCACAAACCCTAGAGATAGTGAAAGAAATAAAAAGAAAAAAGATAAGCTAGAACGTATTGTTACATCATACGACCAGTTTCAACAACTTGAATTACAGTTACCACAAGTGGCTAGATGGTTACCAGGATATGGATTTGCTGTATGGGTTATAACAACTAAGACTGACCCTCAAGGTCATACATTCCCTGTGGCTGAATTAAGAGACCCATACACTACATTCCCTGGTTATCAAGGTGCAAATCAAATGGCAGAAGAATTAGTGTCAATTAGAAATGTACCTGTTAACAATCTAATTCAAATGTATCCTGAACTTAAGAGTTATTTTGCAGAACGTAGTGATGAACAAGACGACCCTTATGGATTTACTGTAGGTTTATATAACAACTATGCACAAGAAGGTTCTTGGGAAAACTCAAATGACAATGGTGAGTTAATAGTAGAGTATATAAACCCTGAAGGAACATACATTGTACACGTTGCATCACAGAAAATAGTTGACTTTGTACCTAATCCACTGAAATCAGGCCCTGCTTTTGTTTGTGCTAAAAGATATTCTTTTGACCAAATACAAGGACAGTTTGACCAAGTAATAGGATTAATGGCTGCTATGGCCAAAATCAATGTTATGTCAGTTATTGCTATGGAAGATGCTGTATTTACAGAAACAAACATAGTAGGTGAAATAGAATCAGGACAGTATAGAAAAGGCCGTAATGCTATAAATTACTTAACACCAGGTTCTCAAGTAATCAAACCAGTAAATAATTTGCCTTACCAGTTGTTTGAATCTGTATCAAGAATTGAAAGACACCTAAGAACAGTAGCAGGTTATCCAGTAAGTGATGATGCTATATCTCCTAATTCTTTTGTTACTGGTAGAGGCCTAGAAGAATTAAATGCAGGTATAGGTGCTATGGTCAACGAGTATCATAAAGTATTACAATTTGCTATTCAAGAAATAGATTACAAAAGATTAGAGCTAGATGAGTTAGTTTTGAACAAACGTAAACCATTAGTAGGAACTATTAGAGGTTCTGCTTTTGCTGAAAACTACACACCTAGTACAGATATTGATGGTAATTACCTTACAAGACGTAAGTATGGAGCTATGGCTACATTTGACGAAGCAAGTAAAGTAGTTACAGGATTACAGTTGCTACAAGCAGGCATAATAGATAAATCTACAATGCAACGTGAAATGGATGGTTTAGAAGATTTACAGGCTATAAATGAAAGAATTACAAAAGATAAGGCCGAAAGTGTTATGTTTGATTCTTTATTAGCACAAGCTAGTCAAGGAGACAGTAAAGCACAAATGGCCTTGGTTGATATTTATAATAAACCAAATCAAATGGGTGCAATACTTAAGAAATTTTTTACAGCAGATGAACCTGCTATGAGTCCACAAGAACAAGCAATGGCACAGATGCAAGGAGTAGGCGGCCCACCACCACAACCTGGAGGAGGTCAACCACCAAGCCCTGAAGAAGTGCTAGGCCTAATTAATCAAGGAGCATTACAACAAGCTCCTTTAGGAGGAGGATAATGTCTGAACCTTTAGATTTTGAAAGAAACAACAGAAGATTTCACGAAATTGTAATGAATGAAGAATGGGAAGTAAATAAACTTGATGTTGCTGAGTTGTACTTAAATGACCAACTAGCAGATTATCAAAGAGACACATTAGATAATGAATGGAGCAATATGGATGGATTAACAATTATTTACGTTCCAGGGTATGGAAAGTTGCAGATGGTTTGGGTAGAAGATGACCCGAGGTAGTAAAAAAGCATTTGCTATAGATGCACAAAGAGGTGAAGGTTCTGCTGAAAGAGAAGATTTACTTAGAGCAGCACCATTAGAAGCAGAAGTTGCAGATTACACTCCTGCTGTAGAACCACTTCCTGAAACTGCACAACCACCAAGTCCATTAGCAGGTAATGTATTTAGAGGGACTGAAAAACCTAATGTAGAAATAAAAGACACTTTACCTACAGTACCAGGGTTTGAAGTAGATAAACCTGAAGGTTTAGATAGAACTAATGCAATATTAGCTGCAATAAATGATTTACTGGGAGGTAGCGAAGAAGCAACGGCAATGATGAGGTAGTATGGGAATATTTGGATACGAGCCAGTTGATTTAGAGCTAAACAGTTATAACAATCGTCAAGCAAGAGAGAAGCAATTCAAAGCTATCAAAGATACAATTTCTAACAAACCTGAATTAGGAAATAACTTAGAAGAAATTGTAAATAAGTTTGGAAATATATTACCAAGAGATGTAATGGTAGGTTCTGCTTTAATGGGATTTACTGTTGATAACCCTGAACTATCTTCTTTAGTTAGAAGACAAATAGAACTAGATAACGAAAAGAATGAAGCTGTATTAAAAAAAGCAGGAAATTTTGGTAAAGGATTCGTACGTTCTGCATTTGTAGGTATGGATTCACTAGCAGAGTGGTTAATAAAAAGACCATTTCAAGCAGGTGTTAAAACACTAACTGAAGCAGGCCAAAGTCCTTTTGCTGCTTATGCTGCAATGTTTGGAAGCCTTGTTACAGGAGGTTTAGGTGACGAAGTAATATTTAACTCAATGGGCCTTGGAAAGCAATATAGTGAAAATAAAAAAGAATTAGGCCCTACTCAAGCAGGAATGGCTATAAGAAAATTAGCTAAAGGAGAGAGGGTAAACTTAGGTGAAGGGTTTTTTGGTAACTCTACATTAGCAAGAGATACAGAAATATATAAAGAAGTAGCTTCACAAATACAAGACCCTAGTCAATTAGCACAAATTGAAAAAGTTATACAACAACAATTAGGTACTCCTATTACACAAGTTGAAAGAGATAGAGTAGAAAATAATTTATACAAGGGTGTTGTTGTAAGTCCTGGTAGAGTTGCTGCTATAAATATAGCAGAACCAGGTACAGATAGATTTAAACTTGTTTCAGGTCTTATAGATGGTGTTGTAACTTTAGGTCTTGACCCTGCAAACTTAGCAGGTGGTTGGGCAAATACAGCTACAAAAGCAGGTAGACAGTTTGTAACAAAAGTAAACAATCCTGGTATGGCTAAAGCTAGAAGAGTGTTAACTGCAGACGTTTTTCAAAAAGTAAATATTGTAAATCCTAAAGGTGGAGACGATTTAATTAGATATGTAGATGTAGGTGACTTGTATCTGACCCAACCAAAATATACCTTTGATGAATTAAATATGTTAGCAAAAGAAAGAGGCAAAAGAGGTGCATTTTATGCAAGAGAGGCGAACGGTAATATTATTACTAATACAGATTACTACACCCGTGGAGGAGCATCTTTTTGGCCACAAAACTTACGTGATTCTGCTAGAGGACAAATAAAAGTATTTGACCCTGGTGGTCCTTCACCATACACTAAAACTCTTGGTGGTTATGACATATTGATTGAAAACACTCCTGTAAGAGCTAAAGGTTTTAGTAAAGAGAGAATATTTATAGATAGAGATAAATTATTAAAAAGCAGAATTTTTAAAAATGCAGATGGAACATACGGCACAGACGGTGCTGCTCTGAAGGGTAAAAAATTTGCAAGTGAAGAAGAAATTATAGATTTTGTTTTGGCACACGAAGCGGAACACGCTTTAAATTATATTGGACAAGGTGATAAAACTGTACAAAAATTGCACGCAGCTAAAGTAAAAGAAATGCGTAGAGCTAAAGAGTTAGGTGTTGACCAAACTGATAATTATGCAGAAGTTAATAGAAAATATGAAAGAGCTATAAATGAAAAAGTATTAACAGAATTAGAAAATGGCACAATACGTAATTATAGGGGACGAAGTATAGATGTTAATAAAATGAACTCAGGTTTATCACGTGTGCTTAGACCTTCTTTAAATAAGACAGTATTTGAAGATTGGCATAGTACTACTGGTAAAAAAATATATGATTTCTTATATGACAATATACAAAAAGGTGGCATAGATTATGAAGCAATTAGAAAAATACTACCTGATGTATCGCCTGCAACAAAAGGAAGAATACTAAATGCTGCTAATGGAGATGAGATTGGTGACATTATTGCAAAAGAAGTAAGAGCAGGAAACATTTCTAAAAGGCTCGACCCATATAGTTTTACTTTTAGAGGTGGTGTATCAAGACGTTTAGGAAAAGTATTTGGAACAAACAATAAATTATTAGATGATGGTAGTCGTATAGACTTTTCAGATATGGGAGACTTTCTAGGGGTGGGTGCTGTAATAGGACGCAAGTCTACAGACAATGCAATATCAAGAATGTTTAAGACAATAGCACCAGGAAACATAAATGTTTATTCACATACTGTAGGCTACAAACAAATGGAAGACTTAATATCTGCCTTACCCTTTTCTAAGAAACAAAAAAAGAAATTGTATGACGAACTTATACAAAGTAATACCAATATACAACAAGGTATGTTAGAAGGTAGAAAGTATTCTCGTATAAGAATTACAGAAGAAATGTACAATTTGTTATTAGGAAGTAAAGAAAATCCAGGTGGAGTATTGACTGAACTTAACAAGTTAATGAAAGCTAAAGGTTATGGAAAAGAAGTATCTAGCGGTATAACAAAATTTATAGCTGAAGTTAGAGAATCAAGAAGATACTGGCAATCACTTGTTGGAGATGAAATAGTAGATGTAGGTTTTACTGGTGCTAAATCTACAAGACCAGGAGCTTCTGCATTAGGTTCAGCACAAGCACAATTAAAATTAGATGAATTAGATGGCTTAGTCAATAAAGCAGATAGTGATGCAATACAAGATTTCTTTTATAGAAATTATGATGGTGATAAAGAGATAGCACAACCAACAGCACAACTAATGACAGAGATGCTTACTGGTAATATACCTTTACCTGATATGCGTGAAGTATATAGAATACTTGGTGAATTTAGAAATAACCTATACAAACTAACAGGACTAAGTAGATTACCATTTACTCCATCAAGAATAGATTTACCACAAGTATTAAGTAAAGAAAATAAATTTTTTAAACTTGTTGATAGCGTGTATGATGATGACTTTGCAATAGCAGCAAGGGAAAATAAAGAGTTTGCTGAATTTTTAAGTAAGTGGGAATACCCTGATTATGCAACTTTACAAAAACGTGGTGATATAAAAGATTTTAGAAAATATGTAGAAAAAGCACAGCAAACTGCAAGAGATGAGTTGTATGATGCTTATAAAAAATTTACTGGCAAAGATGCACCTAAACAGTTTGATGGTGAATTACTAAGTATATTTGGTTCATTAGATGAAACAGAAATGATACAAAGTGCTGCAAATGCAGGTAATATAGCAAGCAATGCTGTGTCACAAAGAATCGCTAGATTGTTTTACAGAGTAGATAAAAGTGCTACAGAAAACAATAGACTTGTTAATACTGCTATAACAAGGTACGCAAACAATATAGTTAGTCAGGCGTGGAAACCTTTACAGTTATTAAGATTTGCTTGGACTGCAAGAGTTATATCTGAAGAACAGTTACGTATGTATGCTGCAGATATGGGCAATATGTGGACAAGTCCTTGGTCGTTATTTGCTTATGCCTTTGGTAAAAAAGCAGGTAAAGATATATTAGGTTCTGATATTCAAATGTCTTTAATACATAAGATGGCAATGTCTAAAGGTTCACAAGGCCTTATTATGAGAAAAGGAACTTCAATAGATAGATTTTATGATGTAGTTAGAAAAGAACTGTCTTTAGGTGAAACTGCATCAAGAAGTAGATATGCACAAGGATGGGCAACTGAACTTACTCAATTAGCTAATGATGACTTATCTGTGGCTATCGCCCAAGTAATGACTAACAAAAGCAAACAATTTAAATCATTAGATGATATTGCAAAGCATTTAACTAATGAATCTAACAAAGGTGATATATTGTATGAATCTTTTAAAGACTGGATTGATTCAGGAGATTTAATATCAGGCCCTACTAGACAAAAAATAGGTAATGATTTGGACAGAACACTTGAGTATCTTGAAAGTATACAGGCAAGGATAGTAGATAAAACAGGTGGTACTTTTAAAAAGTATATATTAAAGGATGGTAAAAAAATAGAAATACCACTTAACGTTATGTACAGAAATTCTGCAGACCCAAATGGTTTGCCTTTACGTATGTACTATGAAATTGATGAACTTAATTCATCAAGACGTTTTATTGATGGTATAGCAAAGAGAGAAATATCATTTTTAAAAACAAAGCCAGGTAGCAATGTAGAAGAGTTTAGAAGAATTAAGCTAGGTGGAGAATCTATGTCTGATAAAAACTATGATGAGCTAGTAAAAGAGTTAGCTAGACAAGTAGAGTATGGCCCTGAAATAGTTAAAGTATCAAGACGACTAGACAAAACAGGAACACTATCAGATGTAGTAATAGACAAATCTGTTAAAGCAACTAACGCATTGTTTGATTTATTTATGTCAGCTCCTACAAATAAATTATCTAGGTCCCCTGCTTTCAAACAATTTTACTGGAGAAGAGTATCAGAGTCTGCAAAAGGTTTAGAGCCAAGAGCTTTACAAAAAGTTATACAACAAGCTAAAAAAGCAAAGGTAGATAAAAAAGTTATAAGACAATTAGAGGCTACCCCTGGAACTGTTGGTGGTATTACAGAAGCAGGATTAAAAGATTTTGATGAGTTAGCTAAATCATTTGCTTTAACAGATGTTCAAGACTTACTTTATGATATAAACAGACGTTCACAGTTTTCAGAAGCGTTAGAGTTATTATTCCCATTCGCAGAAGTCCACAAAGAAATAGCAGGAACTTGGACTAGGTTAATTAAAGATAATCCAACAAAATTAAGAAAAATGTATATTACTGTAGATAGTTTGAAGGAAAGTGACCCAACAGGGTTTGATGTATTAGGTGGAGATTCTTCTGACCAAAATAGTAGCTTTATATATACAGACCCTCTTACACAAGAACAAGTATATGTTATACCTGCATTCGACCCAGTATTTAACAATATATTTCAAAATATAACAAATATACCTGGTTCAACAAGTCAACAAAATATTAACAATCAACTTCAAGGTGATGACCCTAGGTTCCAAGAATTGTTACAAGAAGGAATGCCTAATGTAGGTGCAGATGTCAGAATGAGAACTATAGGTTTTACATCCTCTGCAAACATAGTAGCAGGAGGTGTATTACCTGGTGTAGGTCCTGCAATACAAATCCCTGCAAGATTTTTATTACCTAACAAAAAAGAAAAATCTGCTATTTATCAAACTATATTTCCTTATGGAAAAGGCGACTTTATATCTACCTTTGTACCATCCTGGTTACAAAAAGTAATTGGAGCTTTTGAAGCTGGTACAGATGAATGGAATCGTGCATATACAAATACATCTAAAGATATATTAAGAGCAAAAGTATTATCAGGAGATATTGTTATAAACAGTCAAGACGATTTATTAGAAGCATTAAACGTTATTAAAAGACAAGCTACATTTATGACAATCCTAAGAGGTGTAGTACAGGGTGTATCTTTAACAGGAGGTAGCTTTAGATTTGAAGCTGCAGTATCTCCAGGTGGTGATTTATATTGTGACTTAGGACGTATGAGAGATTTAGGAATAGACCCTGAAGGTAAGTACTTTGCATTCAATGTATTAGCTTCTGCTTATTACAGAATATATTCTGAAAATGAAGGGGACCAAGTTAAGACAATGCAAGAGTTTACTAACTTGTTTGGATATGACCCTACTGCTTTACTTATATCTAAATCAAAAGAAATAACAAGAACACCATACACTATAGACAATCTTGATTATGCAAAGACTAATGAAACAATGCAGTATGCTTTTGAAAATCATCCTAATGTGGCTTACTATTTAAGCCCTGATATTCCTATTGATGAGTTTAGTTATCAGGGATTCGTAGATGCTTTTGATGAAGACAACATTTTAGGGATGGTTGCAAGACAAGATTTAACTTTATCAGAATGGGCTTTGCTATATAATCAAGTTGCAGGTAAGTTTGCAATGGAAAACTTTAGAAGAGAAGTATCAAATGTTGGTGGAAGTAACTATGTAGGTAGCGATAAAATTAGAAATGAACTACTTGGTAGAGCTAATGATTCTATAGTAGAAATGTTTCCAGGATATGATGTAAGGCCTAGAACAATAGGTACTGCAGACTACGAACAACTTGAGCGTGAAATAAGACGTATGATAAATGACCCTCAGATTCCACAAAACTCAGAAATGGTAATTGCAACTAAAGTATATTTAGAATCTTTAGATGTATTTAGAAGTAAGTTGCAAGTTAAATTAAATAGTCCTGATGTATCAGATAAAAATTACTTTGGATATGAAGCAAGGAGAGCATTAGAAGAAAAAGCAAAAGAATTGTATACTAGGTATCCACAATTTTATTTTATATACAATGATATTTTTAGACCACAATTACAAGAAAATGTTAGTAAACTATTACAAGAAGGAGCAGGATTACCGTGAGCGTTAAATATGCAGACATAGAATCATTACAAGATATATTTGAATTTGTAGATGCAGGTAATCAACTTACCGCGTCACAAGTATCATTTCTTGCTAATAAATTAGATATTGATAGAGACCGTATTGCACGAATAGCAAATGCAAGCCAAGAACCTGAACCTGAAGAATCTGATAATAAATCTCTTACTAGCTCAGAACTTTTAAATATATTTACTTTAGAAGATATAACTGAGCTTTCACTAGATGGTCGGACGTTTGACGACTTCCAAATAAAAATTTTAGCAAAAAGTTTACGTGTTCCTGAAGCGTCAATAAATAATGCGATAGAACAAGGATTTGCAGAATTAGCTGATGATGTAAAAAGAGTTGGACCTGCAGGTGGACCAGGTGCAGGTGGTGCAACTTTATCAAGTCCAGTACCGTTAACTGATGTTGACTTTGATTCTATACCTCCTAGTCCTTCTTACATATTTGGTTCTCCTGGAGGTAAGCCAAGTGACAGTGTCAAAGTAATAAGGGAAGCAGAAAGCGACAGGGTTTTACCTTTAAACTATGAAGACACAATTACTTACTTGCTAGGTATTGGTGTTAATGTAAAGTTTTTAGGATTAGATACTCCTGGTTATCCACTAGGTTACAGGTCTAGGCAAGAGGGTGGAACTTTAACTGATGATAAGTATGGAGACTTTCCTGTATATCTTCCTGATATGGCTGATTCATTATTCGGAGATTTAATAACTAGCGAGACAGAAATTATAAATTTACAAAGGAAGTTAGTAAATGCAGGTTATTTAACTACTACATTTGAACCTGGTTCGTTTGACGCTGCTACAGAACAAGCAACAGAGATAGCTATGGGTGTCCATAACTCAGACGGTAGAACACCTAATGTACCTGAAATTGCAGGAGCTTTATTAGATTTTTATGGAGTAAAACCTGATGGAACACCAGTAGATTCAACTATGTATGGATTTACACCTGAAAGAGCTTTAGAAATAAAACAGTTTTTGTTAAATGAATTAGATGTAGATATACAAAACGAAGACCAAAGAATACGTGATGACTTAGTTGTAGAAGCACCAAGACTAGATGAGGAACAAGCTGCTTACACAATGTTACAAGTATTGCAACAACAATACGGTTCTCTAGGTATTAGATATGACAGCATTTCTAATGCAAGCACATTGGTAAATAAACTTCTTAAAAACGTAGCAGTAGAATCAAAGATAAAAGAAAAAGAATCTATTGCAGCTAGTAAACGTGCTGCAGAAGCAGCTTTAGATAAAGAGACAAGACTAAATGTACTAAGACGTGCTAATCCAAACTTATCAGATGATGAACTAAAAGAACTCTATCCTGAAACCTTTGCAATAGAAACTGTAGATGTAGTAGGAGAGTTAGGCCCATTTGGTGAAGGAGTAGGAAACTTTAGAGAAAACTTATTTGCAAATAGACTACAAAGAAGTATGCAAGATTTATTACAACCTGAATTAGATTTAAATGAAAAAAGAAATAATATTAATCAAGCAACTTCAAACTTTTATAGGGCTGCAAGAGGTGCAAGAAACTTAGTACAATCCGCACCTTCTTTAAACAGAGGTATTAACACGTGACACCTGCACAATTAGCAGGACTTCTTATAGCAGCAGCTACACAATTAAAAGGTGCAGGTATGCCATTAGAAGTAGACCCATCAGAAAACTTTAACGATTTAGCAACTCTTGTATCTATTGCATTTGCAGAAAGTCAACAAGGTGAGAATATAGGTACAGGCCAATCAATCCTTACAGATGAAGAAGGTAACAGAGAACAATCATTTGGGCCATTTCAAGTAAATAAATTTTGGTATAAAGATAGAAATGATAGTGGTGATACGAGTGTAGTAAACAACAAATACACAGATGTCTTTAATGATAAGTCACCTGAAGAAATGGAGAAATTAGTTCAAGACCCAATAAATGCAGCATTAGCAGCAATAATTATTGCTAACAGTAATAATGGATATGAGAATTGGTCTGTGTATAATAGTAAAGTATATGGTATTAAAGACCAAAATTTTGAATCAGAGTTTTGGCGTACTGGGTTTAATACTGCTGCAGCAGAATATTATAAGATACCTGAGGAAGATATGAATAAATTTAAGCCAACAGTACAAGGCCCTGAAGGTGAGCCACCTAGGGATGAAGAAGATAAAGTAAGTAAAATAGAAATATCAGAAGGTAACCTAGGTAAAGCAATGAGAGCTAGAGGCTATGGTGAGAGAGAAGTTGTTAGATTTCAAAGGGCATTAGATAAATTAATTGCAGACTTTTTTCCTGGCCAAGAAGATAACGAAGAAGTTATTAGGCAAACAACAATAGCTGCAGCACAAACTATAGGTATGCCTTCTAATGCTATGACGCTAGAAGAATCACAGAATATGGATGTTGTCAATTCAGTAGTAAAAGATTTTGTTTACAACATAGGAAGACAGAAAGCTCTATTAAATAAATAATGAAGTACGAAGTATATCAATTATCAGACGGCACTTATAGTATCAGACCTATTTCAGATGGAGTAGTTGACGGTGTAACAATCTTTGCAGATGCAGCAAGAGCTATGATAGCTGCAAATAAATTAAACGCCGCACAGAAAACAGATGAAGAAGATTCTGATATAGAAGTAGAAACTACTATTGTTCCTGATGAAGTAAGGATTGTAGATGGTAAATACTACTATGTATATTCTATTGACCCTGAAGAAGTTAATCTACCTGCTAGTGAACCTACAGTATATTTTTATTATGTATCTGATTACTTGTATGACCCTGCTAAGGGTGTTCCTCAAAAAGAAGGCATTGATGATATAGAAGATTTTGCAGTAAGTTTTGGAAACTTAGAAGAAATAGATGGCGACCTAAGAGGTAATCCACTAGAACTATTAGCTGCTGATATATTTAATGAAACAAAACGTAATCCATTTTTATTACTAAAAGAAGAAGAAGGTGCTGTAAACAATCTAGGAGAAGATGTTGGTGGTCAATATGCTACTCTTTACACATACTTAGAAGATTTATTTGAACAAAAAGGGTATGACACAAAAGATTATGATTTAAGAAGCCCTGCTTTGATGGCTCTGTCTGCTGAAGAAAGAGCATACGCAACAGCTTTATTCTTGGGAGATGATGTAGAATCTAACGCTTCACTCAGAGCTTTACAAGATACAGCTATGTTTGAAGTCTCAAGCCTTATGTTAAAATATGGCCTAACTGATATGGATGAGGAATTAGTAAATACTTTATATGATATGAGATATAAAGGAAAGTTAAATACCAAAACACTATCTGAGCAATTTAGATTAGCTGTCTTTACAGAATTACCTGGCTACAGAGACCCAAGAATTGTGCAAGCTATGAAAGATAACAATATAAGACAAGCATCCTCCAAAGCATATATGAAAAAAGTTGATGACAGGATTAATTCTAAATTAGGTAAAACATTAGGTTCAGGATTTACTAAAGAAGATAAACAGTTTTTAACAAATGTTTATGGACTAGATGGTGGCGAAGCTATATTAGATGCAGAGTTACAATCTATATGGGATAGTAATGTCTCTGAAAAGTATCAAGGAAGAAACTATGCAACAGTTATGGCAGGACTAAGGCCTGTGTTATTACGTGAAGGTAACTTTGATGAGAATGGTAGAGATGTAGATTTTGTTCAAGACTTGTTAAGGTCAGAAGAAGATGTTCAAAAGAATGCAAGAAAATATTTCTTAGGAGTAGGAGACCAAGGAGCATTGAACAAAATGGCAAGTACACTTAAAGGCTCAGGATTAGGTAATGTAATCAGAGGCGGAGCTGCTACAGGAGTTTACTAATGGAATTTTCAGACGAAGTATTACAACAATTTAGTATTAGCAAAGGCCTAGTAGAAGAAGATGGTACTTTAAATTTATACGTAAATGGTGCGTTTAAAGAAGTAACAGATGATGAAGGATTAATTAGAGAACTTACTGGAGATGGTGTAAGAGTTGCTATAGCAGCTAATCTTGTAGGAAGTTATGACCCTGATAATCCTGGAACAGCAGATACATCATCTGCATCAGGACTTACTAGCACACAAGATTTCTTCGATTCTCTTACAGCTATATTTGAAAGTTATGCTACAGGTGATGATGATGAAGAAGTACAGATAGAAGAAGAAATATTAACACCTTCACAAATAGAAGACTTAGTACCGTGGTTAGCAGGTAAAGGAGACTTACTTAATACTTATACAGAGGCTTATGTTGAAACTGGTAATGGAGATTTCTCTATTGCTGCAGTAAGACAATCAGAAGATTACGCAAAATATTATCCAGGCATAACTAGAGATGATGGCTCTCTAAGAATGAATGAAACTCAGTATGAACAAACAAGAGAAGGATACTTTAGAATTTTACTGGAAAATGGGTTGAATCCCACAGTGTTTGATTCTGCAGGTAAAGTTGCAGAGTTAATTGCAGGAGACGTTGATGTTCCTGAGTTTAGAACAAGAGTAGAAGCAACACGAAGAGCATTTATTGATAATATAAAAGCTGATGAAATAAAAGCATATTACCAAGCAAACTTCGGTGTTGACCTATCTGACAACGCAGTGTTTGCAGCAGCACTCGACCCCGATATGTCTAGGGCTATTTTGTTAAATCAAATAGATGTATCAGAGTTAGGTGCTGAAGCAGCATTAAGAAACTTAGATTTGAATACAGACCAGGCACAAAGATTACTACAAGCAGGAATAACTGAAGAAGGTTCAACTAGATTGTTTGCTAGAAGTGCTGACCAAATAAGAAGACTATCAGAATTAAGTGCAGCACAAGGTAGAAACACCCCTATAAATCTACAACAACAATTAGATGTACAAGTATTTCAAGACCCTACTGCAATAGAGGAACAGAATAGAATATTACAACAACAACAATCTGCTAGCTCTGCACAAATGGGTGCAGCTAAAACTCAAACTGGAGAGGTTGCAGGCCTCGAAGAAAGATAGTATACTACATATAGTGCCTGTCGAGGTCGGCACTCTAAATATAGGGTCGTAAATTCGGTAACGCCACCAAGGTGCGTTATCTGTCATTCGTAAACCCTTGTGTAAAATCCCTTTAATTACCTAGCGATTATGTTATGGGATATTTATATGCTAGAGAAGATGGAGAAAATTATGGAAGATATTAAACCAATAGAAGATACAGAAGTTGTAGATGAATCTACAGATGGTATCAAACAACTTAGAGAAGAGTATAAAAAGCTAAAAGCTGAGAATAAACAGTTTAAAGCTGATGCTATGAATACTGCTTTAGGTTCATTAGGACTTACAGCAGATAAAGGTATCGGTAAGGCCGTTACAAAACTCTATGATGGTGATGTCACAGTAGAGGGTATCAAGGAGTTTGTTGCTCAAGAGTTTGGAGAAGTTAGTAGTTCTGAACAGCCTAGTGCAGCTCCTGCAAATAATGTAGTTGAAGCTCAATCACGTGTAGAGCAGCTTAATAAAATTGGTGTAAATGCAGAACCTGTTGACGTAGGTCAAGAGTTTCTGAACTTCGTAAGTGACCCAAATACAAGTGCTAAAGATTCTATGAACGCAAAACTGCGGATGCTAGATACTTTAGCCGAACAAGACAAGTAATAATTTATATAGGAGAAGATAAAAATGGGAGCAATTAGCTTAGGTGCATCAAGCACTACAATTTATGCTCAACATATTAATAACTTCACTGGTGAATTGTTTAAAGTTGGTGGTCAAAGAACACCTCTACTTACTGCAGTTGGTGGTTTGAATGGCGGC
>CERH01058067.1_pt1 | contig 14937 bp, 24 predicted proteins | sample 530991 | NCBI WGS metagenome assembly CERH01 (sample SAMEA2621191, study PRJEB7988) | marine metagenome | biome: marine biome (ENVO:00000447); feature: mesopelagic zone (ENVO:00000213); material: "saline water (ENVO:00002010), including plankton (ENVO:xxxxxxxx)" | depth 800 m | reverse complement strand
AAAACTAGGACAAAGAATAAAGTCCACCACCATGTCTGTAAGGGGTCTGAATGGAGCTTTTACACAACTTCAAGGTTCTATAGCTGTATACAGAAATAAAGCGTTACTTGCAAGTTTTGCTACAGGTCTTCTTATAACACCTTTAATTAAACTTGTAAAAGTTTTTGCTGATACTGAAGATTTAGGTAGAGGATTTGATAATTTAGGAAGAAGTATAGGTGCAAGTGAAGAACATTTAAATAAACTTCAACTTGCGACAGATGGTACTGTAAACTCTATGGACTTGATGCAACAAGCTAATAATGCTATGATGCTTGGAGTTGTTCAGAGTGAAGATGAAATGGCAGAGCTTTTTGACATGGCTCAAAGACTAGGACAAGCACTTGGTAGAGATACATTAACTTCTATAGAATCACTTGTTACTGGTATGGGTCGTCAATCAAGACTCATGCTTGATAATATAGGTATTATAGTTAGGTCTGAAGATGCTTACAAAAGATTTGCAGCAGAAAATGGTAAACTTGCTAAAAATTTAACAGATGTTGAGAAAAAACAAGCATTTAATAATGAAGCATTAAGACAAGGTAGAGATATAGTTGAAAATCTTGGAGTAGAAGTTTTAAGTACAAATGCTCATATTGCTCGTATGCAAGTAGCTACTTTTGAAATTTCTAGGACATTTGGAGAGGTTTTATCTCCTGCATTAGTAAGTATATCCCAGTCTATGGTTGATTTTTCTAGAGCTTTAGATACAAAAGCAGTTCAAAACATTATAACTGGGCTAGTTCTTTTGGGTTCAGTATTTGTAGCAGTAAAACTTGGAGCTTTAAGAGTTTTAAAAGTTATGCTTCGCTTTTCTAAAGCCTTAATGGATAGAAGAATTGTAAAGTTTACAAAAAGACTTATAGGATTAAAAAAAGAATTATTACTATCAAGCAATATTTTTAAAAACCTAGGACAAAGAATAATTGGAATGTTTGGAGGGATTGGTGGTGCAGCAGTATTATTCACTACCCTTAAAGAAAAAATGTTTGGCTCAAATGAGGAATTTGAAAAGCAAGAATTTCTAGTAAATGCTACTGATGAAACTATTCAGCAATATAATGCAAATCTAAAAAAACAACAAGAACGAATAGAGGCTTTACGACCTGTATTAAAAGACCTCGATGCTGCTTACAATTCTACTACAGAAGGACAGCTTGAAGCTGTAGATGCTCAAATTAAAAATGCACAAGAACTTGATAAATTACAACCTTTAAATGAATCTCAAAAAAAAGGTCTTGAGATTTTAATTGAAAAACGTGATAAGCTAAATCAAAAAATATTTGAATCAACAGAAGCAGGTAAGGCTTTAGCAGAAGTAAAAAAACAAGAAGCACAAGACTTTAAAGATGTTAATAAAATTATTCAACAGAGTATAGATGCACAAAAAACAGATGAAGACAAGATAAAAGATAAGATAAGCGTATTAAAAGACCAAGAAACCTTTCTTAAGTCAGAAATAGACGCTAATAAAAATTTAGCAAATTCTTTATCAATAACTGATGAAGCAAGAGCTGATTTAAATAAAACTATAAAATCTCAAGAAGAACAACTTAAAGCAATACCTGATGCAATAAAGTTTCAAGAAGATGAATTAGGAAAATTAGATGAAGAATTTATAAAAAATGAAGCTGCTATTAAAAGGTCAGAAGATGCTTATAAAAATTTAGATAAAACACAACGAGACTTATTAGACACTCAGATTAAATATTTAGAAGGTTTACAACTTAACGGCGAATTAAATGATAACCAAGTAAATGGTTTAGCCAGTCTTAAAAAAGAACTTGCAGACTTAGATAAAAAAATAAAAGAATCAGCTGTAACAATAGAAGAATCAACTGCAACAGCAGCAGATTTTAGAAATGAAGGGATATTAAAACTTGCAGAAAGTATGGATACCTTTGGAACTTCTATGAATTTAGCAGGAATGGCAGAGCAATATCAAGAAACTATGGATTTAATGAAGGGAGAAACAGAAGACACAAAAGCTGCTATAATGGAAATGTCTTTTGAAATAGGCTCAAAATTAATGGGTCAATTTATTGCTGCCTCAAATAGAAAAATTAAAGCAGCACAAGATGAAGCTAAAGCTAGAGTAGAAGCATTAAGAGTTACTGCAAGATTTCAAAAAATGTCTGATGCCGAAAAAGAAAAGGCTGAAAAAAAGATTGTCGCAGAACAGAGAGCAGCAGTAAGAGAAGAATTTGAAATACAACAAAAAATGGCAAAAGCTGCAGTAATCATGGAAACTGCTGTAGCCATAATGAAGGCATCTCCAAATGTACCACTTCAAATTGCTGTAGCTGCATTGGGAGCTATGCAACTTGCTAATGTTAATGCTCAACAGCCACCTAAAATGGCACAAGGTGGACTTATTGGAGGAAGAAGACACTCTGAGGGTGGTACTTTAATAGAAGCAGAACAAGGCGAATTTGTTATGAGTAGAAATGCTGTAGATGCTATTGGAGTTGAAACTTTAAATAGAATGAATATGGGTGGAGGTGCTGCTGTTAATGTTTCTTTTTCAGGAAATGTAATGTCAGATGATTTTATAGAAAATGAAGCCATTCCGAAAATTAGAGAAGCTGTTCGTAGGGGTTCTGACATAGGAGTTAGTTAATGATAGATTTAAATGAGTTTCCTAAAGTTGTAAGGGATGTTGAAGGCAGCAGAACATCTTTAACACCCCTTGTAGTAATAGCTCCTGATACAGAAGACCCAATATACATATCTACTGTTAAAGGTTCTTTTGATGCTAACATATACTTTGAAGATAGAAACTTACAGTTGCCTAGCATTAAAGAGTCTATAAATCTTCAAACTAACAAATTTCAAATCAACAACCTTACTTTTACCGTAAGCAACTATACAAAAAACAATCAAAGATTTAGTGATTTTGTGTATGATAAAAATCTGATGAATGAATCTGTTGATGTTTATTATAAAACACAATCATGTCAAACTTTAGATGACTGTCTTCTTGTTTATAGAGGTAATATAAGGAGATTTACTCACGATGAAAAAGTTTGTAAAGTACAGCTAGAAGACGTAACAGAAGACAAGCTAACCATGAAAGTTCCTAGGGCACAGACAGGATATAGGTCTAATGTTTATAATGATGATTATGTAGATAAACCAATACCGATACTGTACGGTAAAGTAGAAAAAGCTCCTGCTATACCTTTTTTAGAAGAATCAGTTGATACTGCAGAATCTATTGTAAAAGTAATTTGTGATGACACTCTTGGTGGCGACAATAAAAGAATAGAAGTAGGCACTTTTTTTCCTGATGAAGTATCTGAAGGCTTTCTATCTGAAACAGGTAACATTAATCCATTATACATATATAAGGGAGATTATTTTCAGGTATTAGAAAAATACGATGGAGATAAAATTTTAGATACATCAGCGATAGCAGATAGTTGGAATTTTGTTAGCGAAAATCAATATTCAAGAATTGATGGTGAGTATATAGAAATATTAAAAGAGTTTGATGGATTAACTGCTAAAAATCCACCTGCAAACAACGAATTTCACACAGTAAAGGTTAGGTATCCAAATGCTTTAATATCTCTTAGAAATCCAGTAAATGAAGATGCAATAATAGATGAAAATTTTTTTTCTGTTACTTATGCAGAACACGAAATAAAAGCACCTGAACTTGCTTTTGACAATCCTTTTGAAGGAAACTTTAAATCAAGTAATTTTTTAACAGATTATCAGGATACTCATTTAGATACTTTTGCTCAAATACCTGATAGAACTGATTTTCCTGATATTGATACAGGTTTTATAACTCAAGATTTTAAACCTTATCAAACAGGTTATATGAATTATGAGCATATTACTTCATTTGGAGGTGGCTCATTAGGAGGAATGTCGCCTGATGTAGATTCAGTAGAAAAAGGTATACAGCTCGGACAACATGAAGCAATGACATTTTTAATGAGATATGCTCATGTCCAAAATAGTTTAGAGAATCCTGTTATACAATTTGTAAAAGCTCCACATGGAAAAGCTATAAGAGATAGGGTTAATGCAAAATTATGGGAAGAATTGTCAGGTGTTAATGTAACCTTAGAAAGAGCTTTCTCATATTATACTGACAGAGGATTAGATTTACCTCTTTTAATAGAAGATTCTAGTGTTAGAATAAATGTTGCTACAAATATTGACAGAAATGTTTGTCAATTATGGGCTGATGCAAATGGATTAAACAATTATTACAATGAAACAACTACTTATTATTCAGGAACATATGATAATTATGTTGAAGCAGACCAACAGCTTCCAAATCCATATAACAGAGTTCAATATGGAGTTAATTTTTTAAATGATTATGTTAAATTTAATTACAATGGAAAATTAAAAGGTCTTTTTTCAAATACTGTTCCAGAAAACTTTAATTATACTGATGTAATGTATTATGGAACTGATAATGATGATGAAGATGTATACAAAACTGCAAACCGAACAAAAGTAGGAGAAGACTCTTTTACATATTTATGTAACGATGGCTCTGCTCAAGGTAGGACAGGTAATAATAAAGTTAATCATCCTCCATTTATGATGCAATGGCAATTAAAAACACAAGTTACAGCTATAGCAGAAAACCAAGGACAGTTTAACTTTGACCCAAGAACAGCCTTGGCTGTGGAAGGACAAAATCTTTTCAGGTGTACTGTAGGTCTTAAAAATGAAAATATAAACCTTGGGGATTATAATAGTGAATATATTGGAAGATTTTTTAACTTAATAGATTTAGAAGATGGAGAAGGTGGCTTATATCAAAAAGACGATTTAGCTAGATATATTCCAATAGACAGAACACATATATCAAGAACTGGAATAGGCAATGGTGTTGGTGGTAGAGCAATAAAATTTGAATATAGCTGTGGCTGGAATGGAACTCATGAATCTTTTGGAGATGATGGATATACAGGAAATTATGGAAGTGGAGGTGCAGCTTATTTTGGAGGCATGATTGACTACCCTCACTATAATGGAGCTAGAGAAAATGAAATATTAAGTAATGGAACAGATACAAGATGGTTTATGTGGATAAGTGAGCCAATAATGGATGCTAACCCTGCAAACTTTTTAGGTTCAGGCTCTGTTTTAGATTTTGAATATATGTTACCACTTCAACATTTAAGAGTTGCAAAAAATACTTTAATATCTTGTGTTTCTAGGGAATATGCAAATAGTTCAGGCTATTTAGAAGGAGAAAATTTTAATACTGGATATGCTTTTGCAGCAGACTTAGAAAACATACAGGTTTCAAAAACAGACAATTCTTCAAGAAGATATTCTTTAATTTTACCATTCAAAGACCAAGATATAGAAGATGATGTAAAAACTGATACTTTTTTTGCATTAAAAACAAAACTTAATTTTGACCAAAACGGAACAACAAACTCTAATGTTTCAAGATTTAAAATTAAAGTAAATGGTGTAGATGTTGATGAAGACGAACCTACAGAAATAGGTTGGGAGTCATTTGACAGTAATATGGATTTAACTGGTGCAACTATATTTGATGAAACTTTAGCAAACATAATAGATAAACCAACCGTAGAGCTAAACACATTTCAAGAAAATACAGATAGCGATGAATCTACAACAATTTTTGATAATCCACTTGAGAGAATTGCAGATGATTTTCATCAAGTCAATAATTATAATGCAATAGGAATATTTTTTAGAAATACCGATGGTAGTGATGTAATAAACATAGAAACTGCAGCGTTTAACGTACAATTATTTAATGCTGCAATGATTCACTATATTGTTTTTCAAGGAGCTTTAGACTCTCCTTTTTATGTAAACTGTCATGGAAGAATAGATACTAGTGAAGATGCTAGGTATGCAGGTCAATTTGATGCAGTCATAGAAAACCCTGCTAATATTGCTCATCATTTAGTTGAACAAGAGTTTCAATTAGATAATTTGCAAGTAGATATAGATAGTATTCAAGATTCAGCAGAAAATTCTAATGTTTCTAAGTTTGCATTTAGTGTTAATGAAAATATAAAAGGTAAAGATTTGTTCCAAAAAATGTTTAGTAATTCTAATTTATTTGCTTTATTTAGAGGAACTTCTCAGTTTTCAATGATAAGTATTAAGGATGAATATAGTTCTAGCGATGCAACAATATTAGCAAAAGATGTTTTAAAATATACATTTAACAAAACACCTTTAGAACAGATACATACCTTAGTTAATGTAAAATATAAAAAAGACTATGCAACAGGAGAATACTTAGAGCAAACAGGATATGTAGATGGATATGATATGTTTGGAAATGCTGATTCAACTGAAGGTTTTAATAATGGGTATAGTTATGATTATTTAGGTTTAGATAGAGAAGACAAAATTTTAGAATTTGAGGCAGATTTTATTAGAAATAGGGCTGATGCTATAAACCTTAGAAACTATCTGTATTTGTATAATTGTAATCAACATAATATATTTAAATTAACGCTACCCTTAAAATATATCTATTTAGAGGTAGGAGATATAATTCAATTTGATTCATTAATAGACAATTTAAAAATATATGGAGAAGATTATACTGGTTCAATTAGAAGAAATGGTCAAATTATCTATCCATTTTTTATAATAAGCTCTATTAATAAAAAACAAAAACACATTGAAGTAGAATTAACTCAACTGCATCAACATAAAAAAACTTTTATAGCAGGAATGGGTAGTGTTTCAAGAAGGTCTAATGTAAATGGAGATGTTATGACTGAAGATTTAGTTGAATTTGGATTATTTCTTGATGGATTATTGCCATACTTTACAGAGGAACAAAAAAGAGTTGCTGATTTAAATTTTAATGGCTATTTAGACGAGCATGATGAAATATTAATGCACGGTCTTTCTCAAGTAGAGACCCCATTGATAGCAGGGGATTTAACAGGTGATGAAATTGTTAATGTTATAGATATAGTTAGACTGGTAAATTTAATTACAAGTGGAGATATAACTCCTGAACAAATAGAAATTATTGACACAAATAACGATGGAGAAGGAAACGTAATAGATTTAGTAGGTTTAGTAAATCAGATATTAAATCCTTCAATAACAGATGAATAAATGAATTATAAAGAAATAAAAGCATTATTAAAATTACAAACCTTTATTTTTGAATCTAAAAATCCAAAGCCTACAAGAGGCACTTTGGAAATATCAGAGTCTGTAGATAATGAAGTTAAATTAGATTTAAATGGAGGATTTAGAAGACTACGTATAACATTTACAGGCAACGTATTTATTAACAACATTTTTCCTGATGGATTCTATACAAGAATGAGCACTAACACAATTACAATAGACAATCTTTTGCTTAAAAAACTAAATCAAGAAATTTTATTTACTTATCAAGGTAATATGGTAATATCTAAAGCATATATCATAACAGCAGGTGGGGAAAAAATTCTTTTAACTATAAAGAATAACATACAATCTAATTCTATTGAAAATACTGAAACTCAATTTGAAGATAATACTATTTTATTACTAGAAGAATCAGCAAAGCCCATAAATGAAACTCCTTTTAAAAGAGGTGTTTTAAGACCTGAAATAAGAGGATTGTATTCTAACAGAGCATTTAAAGATGGCTATTCAGGTTATTATAATTATCACCCTAAAGAAAATGTTTATATGACAGGCAAGCAAGTTACTAATAATTCAAAGGCTATTGGAGTTTTTAAAAAGTCGCCCAAACTAGAAAAAAAGAAAGAAAGAATACAAAAAGTTTTATCTAAATCATTAAATCAACCTTTTACAAAAGATTCTAATTATAAAGATGTGGAGAGGTCTGAAGGTAAAGCTCTAAGGCAAATTAATCAAAAACAACAAACAACTAGACCACAAAGGCAAAAAGTAAGAGCACAGCAAAAAACAAGAACACAACAAAGAACAAAAGTTCAACAAAATAGAGAAAGAACTAAAGATAGAGGTACAGGAGGAAGTTACTAATGGCTTATCAAAACGTAGGCAGACCAAGATTTTTTATAGACAATTATATATATTTACGAGCATTAGGCTTAGAGCCTGAATCATATATTAATAAAACAGAAGAACAAAATAATTTAAATGAAAGAGAGTTGATTACGGTATTAAATAACGAAAGTACATTTACATTATCTCCTGAAAGGTCTAATAAATTTGAAAGTTTAACTGAAGAAGGACAGCCTAGAGATAACATGAGATTTTTTATACCATGCGAACAAAATATATCTGATATGGATTTTTCAGGAAATATGAAATGGTATGGTGCAATATTAAATCACAATCTTGGCGACCAAAATTTAAGAATACAAAACGTAATGTATGCAAGTGCTGTTAATTATGAAGACTTAACATATGTTGATTCTGATAATCTTGAAAATGAAAATCCTCAAGTTGTTTTAAATACTCCTAATTCTTCTACAGAAATACAAAATGGTAGTTCAATATGGTTTTCTAATTTAAACCCATCTCCACCTGAAGAATCTCCTGTAAGGTTTACAGGATTTAGATTAACTGGAGACAATTTAGGAGATACAAGTAATGTTCAAATAGGAGCTATAAGTATGGGAGTTATGTATACAATGCCACATTCTCCTGATTTAAATCTTTCTATGGAAATAGAATTTGATGGATATGATGAGCTTGAAACATCAGGTGGTTCTACACTCACAAATATAAGACATACAAGTGCACCCTGTTGGTTAAATGATGGTAAATATAATAGTCCATTTTCAGTAGGAAAGTTTTCAGATGATAAAATGCTTAGTGGTGCTAAAAGAAATGGAAGAAGAAATTGGAGTTTAAAATTTACTCTTATATCTGATACTAATGTATTTTCATCTAATTACATGAATAATAATTATTCTGAAGATTTATCAGGATATGACAGCTCTGACAAAACAACAACTAATGATGCTTTTGAATATAATATATTTACTGATGATTCTTTTATAGCACAAGTATGGAATAAAACTTTAGGTGGTGCATTACCATTTATATTTCAGCCTGATTCTAATAACGATAATCCTGACCAATTTTGTATAGCAAAGTTTGACCAGAATTCACTTAAAGTTCAGCAAACAGCTTTTCGTACTTATAGTTTTTCTGTAAAAATTAGAGAGGTTTGGTAAATCAAACATCTTCTCCATCAATTACTTTAAGAGTATCTTTACCAACTAACTCTCTTAATTTTAGATATTTAGCATATTCTTCTGCAAATTCTTCTAATCTAATAATTATGTAAGATTTGCCCCTATCTTCTCTTACCACTACCGAATCTACAAAGACACTAGGTTTTAGCCATTCTGCTATCTTTTTACGCCTTTTAGCCTGTATTCTGAGGTCGCCTTCTGCTAAACAATCAACTTCTTCATGCAATCCTAATGCTTGACCATTAGAACCCCATGCTCTTTTACACTCTATGTCGTAAGATTCAAATAACCTTACAACTTCTCTTTCAAAGGTATTACCTTTTACTTTGCTTGGATGAGCCATTTTATTCTCCTTTTTTGCATTTTGGGCATTTTTTTCTCTCTAAACCTATTGTTGGAAAGTCTTTATAAATATTAAAAACATTACTCCATTTATTAGTTTTTTTTGCTTCTATGATACTTTGCTTGCTTCCATCAATAATTTCATAAACATTATTACATTTATCACATTTTTTTACTGAAAAACTACTATCTTCTTCTGTTAAATAACACATATTATCTCCTTATTCTTATTTTATAAGTTACTTGTTCCGAATAAGGTTTCGGATAAATTCCTATTATTTAATGTGTTGCTAGGAATTAAACCCCCATGTTTAAGATATCTATTTTTTTAAATGCTTCGGTAAGCATTTGCAACAATTTTTTATTTTACATTTTACTTAGATGAGCCATCTTCTTCTCCTTGATATATTAAATATTCTGCATTACACACAGAGCAAGATAAATTAGTAACAATACCATCTCCCTCTAACCCATAATCTTCAAAGGTATGGTCGCCACCCCATATAACATCATTTTGACAATGCCAACATTTCATTTCCTTCTCCTTTTCATAAACTTTTTATTATACCTCTTAAGTGCATCTTCTGCATCTGATAATATATATTTTACCCTACTTTTGTCGTTAATATAACTACCACAATATTTACAAACTTCTATATCTTTTCTAGTTTTTTTAGCCATTTATAATACTTTCTATTGTATTTATACTTTGTTCCAAATAATTGTCTTATTGCACATTTCATGCAAATTTTACACAAGTATTCTTTAGTTACTATAGAATACCATTTAAAAAAATAAGTATCATAAAAATACTTATCACAAGACTCACATCTATCGTCAGTCTTGGCTATTGGTATCATTCGTTTCAAATACCAATTTACCCCCTAACTCTAAATATCTACGAGTTACCCCTGTAATCATTTTATGAGTTATAATATCTCCTGTGTACTTTGATGGTTTGCCCACATTTTCAGAATAATGATTTAACATTTCCTTTAATGTGTTTCTGACATATTCTCTGTCTGTCATTTTTTTTCCTTTATCTGATGAGTTAATCTAAGTATTTGAGATGGAGAGCCAACAGGGAGAAAGGAACAACCTTAAAATAAACTCCCCATCTCTAAAATATTACCACAAGAATTTCAAAAAAGAATAAATCCGACTTTATTCTTTCGCTTCAACGCCTTCCTGTGGTAAATCTAATTTTTTAATTTCTTCTAGTGTTTTATTAGCGATACCTGTTTGTTCGCCACCAGAAGTTAATGCTTTTAAACCTTGAACTGCAATCTCTAATTGATGTTTTAGTTTAAGATTTTGAGCATCTAATTTATAAACCTCATTTCTTAATATTTCTATATCTACATTCATTTATTTTGCCTTCATTTTGTTTTTAAATCCTGATAAAATTTCACTAATTTCCTCAGGTGTTGCACTTCTTTGTTCTGCCTGTTTCATGTACTCTTTATGTTTTATAATTTGCTTTTCAACCTTTTGTTCCATTTGAACAGGTATAGAGCCACCATTTTGACAGGCTTTACCAAGCCATCTATTAGTAAATCCTTTAAAATCTTTTTTAGCTTTGTTGGTATTAGATAATAACCAAACACGAGCTTTTTCACATTCTCCTTTTATATCTACGTTTGGATAAGCCTTTCTCCACATTTGTATTAAATTAGCAGGGATATTATCATAAAAGTTGTTTACTCTATCTTCGTAAGGGCTAACAGCTTTACCAGTATACTTTACTTTAGAATATTCTTTAAGCATATATTCAAAAAACTTTTGAGCATTTACCCATCTTTCTTTTCCATCTTCTCTAATTTTTATTTCTAAAAACATCAAAACCACCTACTTTCTTTTAATCTCTTATATCTTTCCTTATGTCTTTTTTTTGAATCTTCTTGGTAGCATTTAAGGCATTTACTTTTATATTGCCAGCCACCTGAAACCTTTTTAGTGTTTTCTTTAGTAATTTTTTTATTACAAGTTTTACAAATCATTTTGTCCTTTCTCATAATGTGGGCAGAAATTATGTTGATGTATGGTAGGTAATGAGTAACTCCCACCCACATTATCTCATCTTTTTTATTTAGAAGGGTATTTCATCTGAAGTTGCAGATGTACTACTTACTTCTTCTTTTTTCATTGGCTCTTGGAATCTAAGGCTAATAAATTTTTTGCCTGATTTAGAATCCTTCATCCATCCTGCTACTTGCATAGCTTTACCATTAACCTCACATTTACCTGTAAAAAATGGCTGTTTGTTTTCAGGTGTAGCTGTATCATTCTTAAATAAAACACCTGTGTTATTGTTATCATATTCCATGATTTATTTCTCCTAGTTTAACTTATAAGTTATCTGTCTTTTACTATTGGGATACAAGTCCACAATTCTACAATTAAGAAGTTTGCACATTGTAGTTAGCCTTTCGTGATTTGGTTTTCTACGATTTGCAATATAATTTGATATATCAGTTTCGCTTACACCAATTTGTTCTGCTAACCACTTCTGCTTTCTTCCCTCTCTCTGTATGATTTCTTTTATGTTATTTTCCATATTTCTCCTTATTTAACTTATAAAAGTAATTATCTCTAATACAATATATATTAGAAAAAAAATTCCTGCCAACTCAAACATAGCTGTATCCATATTAAAATCCACCAAAGTCATTTACTTCAGGTAATGGCTTTTTATCGCCCTTTTCCCATAAGTGCAATCCTAATCCAAACATACCAAGAACCTTTACCATACAACGTGCTTTAGCATCAGTAATATCTCTTGATGTAGGATTTACTATTGATTTCATGGGCATCATTGATGTCATTACTGGCAATGAAAATTCTCTTGATAAATCGCCAATCATAACCCTGCAATGCACTTCGCAAGTCTTTTTATCTTCTCCATCAAAATAAAATGTAGGACTTGGAAATTCATAGGTTGAGTTTGGGTAGTGTTCCATTAAACAAGCCCAAGCATCTGCCCATCCAATATAATCTAGTCCACTCTTTTTATATTGTATTTTTGTTGTATCTATGGCTCTAAGTTTTTTCCATACTTCGCCATAGGTTAGTTTTTTATTAGACATTATTACCCCTTTCTATTGTATTGTTTTCAAATGCTTCTTGAAATTCTACAGGGTCTGCATTAAATCCATCAATATCTCTTTGAGTTATTTCTTCTTTTTTATCAGCATAATGTTCAGGATATTTCATTGCAAGAATTTCATTCAATCTTTCATATTGTTTTTTATGATTAGGTGTAAATATTTCTTCTAAATAAACTATATAAGCATCTCTCCAATGATTACAATATTTATCATCTCCAAATGACACAAGTTTGCTAGTTCCATTCTTGAAATAAATTTCTATATATGTATCATAATCCGATTTGCACATCTCGTCATATTCTCCATAATCTCCACCTATTGACTTAAAGCCAATGATTTCATCTTTTCTAAAATAATGATTACTATCTATGATTATAAACTCATCTTTATTATTCATTTTCTTCCCTTTCTAATTCAGTTCCTGTTACCCATTTATCCATAATCTGCTCATTTGTTGAATCGTCTATGTAATAAGTCCAACCATTTAATTCAATATATACACAGCCTTCACGAACATCTATTTTCATTTTGTTTTCCTTTCTATTTTATTAATTAAATACAACCTTCTTCAATTTCATGGGCATATAATTCTGCTTCACTATAAAGTTTACTATTTTTAGATTTAACATAAGTCGCAAAATTTCTAAACCATTCTAATAACCTTTTTTCTTCTTTATTTAAATCCCATTTTTCAAGTTCAATTTCCACTTTTATTTCCTTTCTATTTTACTTATTATTTCAAACAAATCTTGGTCAAGTTCACGAACCTCTCTTGGTATCTTTATACCTTGCATTTTATAAAATCCAATCATTGCACTAACATACTCATTGCATCTTATTAATACAGGTTCTATTTTATCTAAATCATAATGTTTCAAAATGGTAACCTCACTTTCTTAGCTTTTACATATTGTGATTTATTTGTTTTTTTCTTTGCATAATACTTATTATACCAATTATCAAGTCTTGGTGTCCATTTCATCTTTTCAGGATATATCATGTGATATTCAATCTCAGGAGAATCCTCTTGTGGTTGTTGCATAATCTCATAATGTAATTCAGACATTCTACTCATCAGCTTCCTCCTCATCTAGGCACGAAAAGCACATTCGCTCATCTAAATCCATCTCAAGATAATAAAACTTATGTTCACATTTACAGCAAGTAAACTCCATTATTTATCCTCCTTTATAATAAAACTATTAGTAGAATAATCTATATCTGATTTTTTCTCTACTTCTGGCATAGCCCCTGATAAATTAAATTTAAATATTTTACATATACGACTTTCAATTTGACTAGCCACTTCTGCAAATATATGTCCGATTTTTGTTATTTTCATTAGAATCCCCCTCTTTCTTGGATAAACTTAGCAAATTGCTTTTTATAAAGATATGGCTTTTCAACTACTGAGCAAATCTCAGAGCCATTCCAATCGCAATCTCTTGCTAACCAATTTATAAATTCAATAAAGATTTCACTAGTAACACATCTCATCTCATATTTAAGCATACGAATTTCTTCTTGCTTTATAATGTTTTGCATTTCACTAAACTCCTCATCATTAAAATAATCTGTCATGTTGTTTTCCTTTCTTATTTATGTACAATATTATAAATAATAATTTACAATATCAAATACTTTTTTGTTTTTCTTCGTAAATATAATAAAAATTTGCATAATTATAATATTATTATTAAAATATAATCCTTTATTTTCGTTTGGTTTGAATCTTTTGGGGAAATAAAGATATAAAAGTTGTTACCAAAAGGGGTTTTGAAATAGCAACAGGGTAGGTTAAACACCGAGAACGCCCTTCAAAATAAAATAGAATTTATTAAAGTGGCTCGGCAGGTATAGATTTCTATTGGTTTATACTCGTGCTTTCTCATAGGCTCTATGGGGGGATTAATAAGCATAGCCCTAGCCTTGTAAATATAAATACTTACAGGGGTAGGGTGTTCTATGCTTACTACTACAAGGATATGAAGGGATTAATATAATAGAGATATTAGTAATTCATTCTCTTATTAAATAAATCCTGATTATCTTTATAACTCATTCTATAATTTCCAAGAACAGAATTAGGTTTATAAAAAGTTTCAATATTATAACCCATATCCCTCAAGCATTTTATAACAGAAGACAATCTAGTTGTTTCAAAATGATTGAAAGCCTTAACGCTGTTTATAGTATGTCCATTCATAAGGTATTTAAGTATTCTTGTAGTTTTACTATCTTTCCTATGGTTCATCTTTATTCTCCTTTTGTTGTTT
>CERH01002859.1_pt1 | contig 15005 bp, 30 predicted proteins | sample 530991 | NCBI WGS metagenome assembly CERH01 (sample SAMEA2621191, study PRJEB7988) | marine metagenome | biome: marine biome (ENVO:00000447); feature: mesopelagic zone (ENVO:00000213); material: "saline water (ENVO:00002010), including plankton (ENVO:xxxxxxxx)" | depth 800 m | reverse complement strand
TTTCGCTTGATATTTTGGTTTAGCATTTTTCATTATTTGAAGTTCTCTTTTTGTAGAAAGATTCTTCATCTTTGTTTGTGGACCCATAGCACTCATTAGCTTGTTAGCACCATAAAGTGCTGCACCTGCCATGATTGCTCTACGGATTCTTCGTTTAGTTTTTGACATGTCTTCTCCTTTAATAATATATATATTTTTTATCTCGTGCTTTTTTCATCTCATCCTCGTCAGAATAAGTTGCAACAAAATAACCTTGTCGGTATCTTAACACAGCCTGTGTAGTGCTGTCCACATAATCATCATATTCTCCGTGAGGAAATGCTGCACATTCCTCAATTACTTCCTCAGCAAAATGTTCGCCTACTGGATAATAGACCTGCTCAGATTCAAATGTAGGAGCACAGGCGTTGACCCTTGCAAACTTATCTTGGCCTCTACCAGGAGTAAAATCTACTACAGGTATACCCATTCTTCTAAACTCTTGTAATAAACTTTGACCACTAGCCTTAGCTTCAATGATAACTGTTTCAGGTTCCCAATATCTATATTGTTCTAGAGCAATAGCTTTTAAATCTGGAAACTCATATTTACCTTTGATAGCATCAATCAACATTATTCCATCAGGTAAACCTTCACCTGGTGAAAATATTCCCCATGTTGTAATAGCTGAATAGTCAGAAGTTGTTTTAGCCGTGAAGGCTGTATCATAACTTTGTATTACATGTTTTAAAGTTGGTATGTTACCTTCCCATGGCACCCACCATTCACGTTTAAGTATTGCTCCTTCTTCTGAAGTTGGGTTCTGCATGTATTGAGCAGACCAGTTCCTAACTGAAATAGAAGCTTTAACTTTTTCTAATTCTTCAAATGACCAATACTCTGGCCAGACAGGTTTATCATCAGCAAGTAAAGCAGGAAAAGAAACATGATTCCATTTATCTGCTTTTGGTTCAGCTTCTGCTTTTATGAGTCTTCCGGTCAAGTCATCCTCAGCCCATCGAGTCATTACTAAAACAATAGACCCACCTGGTTGTAAACGTTGTCTCGGTCCAGACAAATACCAATCGTAAGTTCTTTCCATTGCTGAGTCGGACAAAGAATCTTGTTCCGTGTGTGGGTCATCGATAATAAGCAAATCCGCCCCTCGTCCTGTGATAGAACCGCCAACCCCCGCTGCATAATACTCGCCACCATGATTTGTCTCCCAACGGCCTTTTGCTTTAGAATCTTCTCTTAACTTAACATCTCCAAATATTTGTTTATACTCTGGACTGTCAATTAAATTTCTAACCTTAGATCCAAATCTAGCAGATAATTCTGCGTTGTGCGATACCTGCATCAATTTCATTTTAGGATATTTACCTATCATCCATGCTGGAAAAAACACAGATGCAAATTCAGATTTAGTATGTCGTGGTGGCATATTAACAATAAGCCTACCCTTTTTGTCTTTTGAAATTTTTGTAAACTCACTAGCAATTATCTGATGATGGCCCCACTTAGAAGGTTCCTTTTCTTTTCTACAAATAAAATCTGGCCACACTTCTTTTACAAAATACAGGAAGTTGTCCTGACATAATTTAATATGTTGTAGCCAAACTTTTTCGAGCCTCAATCGTAATTGATCCGTTGTCAATAATTTTATTTGCTCTGGCATATTTTCTTTTAGCTTGGGTCCCCTTTTTATACCATAACGTTTGCAGCTATACTACATGTATTTGTCATGCAAAGTTTTAGTAAAAAGTTAAATAAGTCAAAAAAAATACATTTTTAAAAATTAAAAAAAATTAATCTTTTTTTGGTTTTGGTTTGGTACCTCTATTAAATATCTGGGCCCGTGAGGGCCCAGACTTGAGAGACTTTTATAAGTAAACTTTTTTTGCCCGTCCCGCTCGTATCTCGACTTGAGCGTCTATTATTTGGCGGGCCTTCTCCTGTTTACTTAATCGCTGGGCCTTCAGTAATTCCTCGGGCTTGTACTTGCGCATAAAGTCTTTATGCGCAAGGCTTGCGAAATCCTTCAATAGTTGTTTTATATATTCACTATACATATTAAACAATCTCGAAGTTAGTCTCGATTATGATTGAGCTTGAAGGCTTTAAACATTCATTATAAATGTCAGGGTATTTCTCCTTTAGTTTTTTAGTGTCTACCCTTGCGCTCTCCCGCTCGATCTTTTTAGCGTTGCCGTTGTAAGTTTTATTCCATATTTTAAACGGCTTGAATATTAAAAGATTTTTACTTTTAAATCTTTTAATTGCGTCCTCCTTCATTAGTCCGAGTATTTTTGTTTGTTCTCGTACTAACGCTTGACGGCTTGAGTAGTCAAAATAAAAAACGTTGTTCGGTTGTTTAATTGACTCTTGAGCCGTTTTTATTTGGCTTGCTTTTGTCATTTGTATAACCTCCATTTATTAGTTATGATTCTTATATATGGGATAAGCTGGGATAAGTCAAGTCTAAAAATATTTTTTTTGAAGTGTTGCATAATTACAACAGCATCAATAAGATTAAAAATATTAATATTTCCTTCCAAAGAATCCGGATTATAGCATATGCAACGATCATTTAATAAATGCATTGTTACTGTTACGCCCGGCCCCTTTGGCTACTAGTCCAATGATCACGCCCCGGGGATCTAAAAAGCGCAAGTCGTGACGGTCACCGTCAATAACTTTTTTACGCTGCCAGCGTCTGGGTAACTGGTCCCGAAATACTACCGCAACATTTGCGCCAGCCTTCATTGCTTTTTTTATATCTCCATCGTTACGGCCTGAATCGCTAAACGTCACGTGATAGTTTTTGAGCCCATGATCCAGATGCGAAATCACCTTCGTATAATCATAAAATTGTACATCCTGATGGAGATCTAGAACGCTTTGGCCGTCCAGCATCTTGAATTTATGCCAGGCCAGGTCCGATGTACCATTTAAACGAACGGCAAATTTAAACCCCTGATTCCTTGCCCGCTTTTTTAGCTGCTCAATCTCCCGGGACAGCTCCCATAAAAACCCGGATCTATTGGTCCAGAAGTAATTAGTTTTTTTAATCCTGGCGTTTTGGACTGATACCATTTGGCCCCGGCCTGAAGTATTTAAACAAGCCGCAGCGCATTCAGGGCTGGCCTTTGGACAAACATTTTTTAAGCTTAGATCAAACGGGGCCAGGTGAAGGATGGCCGTTTTATACCCGAACGGCTCCCCTTTGGCCATTTTAGTTTGACTATAATAATTTAACAGCATTTAATCTAACAACGTGTAATATTCAGATGTGAAATACTTCTGAAAAAATTCACGCCCCCGATTCATGGTCCTCGCTGCTGTTAGATCTCCAGAGTTATAGAGTAACTCTGAGCCCTTTATTACATCCAGTACAGCTACAGCGAAAGCCGGTATAATTGCTTTCATTCCGCTGAATGGATTCGACACCGTCTCAAGCTCTAAGGCCTTAGCCGGGTCAACATAGATATCGAATGGAATTTTAATTTTTTTTCCTTCGAATTCTATTACTTCATTTTTTTTCATTTTGCTCCTTTGGTTAATACTTCTTAGATATGGGACTCGATGGGAGAAGTCAAGAGTTAATTTAAATTTTTTTTGTTAACGATTCCAGGACCGGGCCAGCTGGTCCAGTGATGCAGATCTATATATTTTAAGTTAATGTACTCGCTCGAAAAAAATTGCATAAGAGCTTGATAGAAATACCATTTAGAAAAAGTTAATACCTGTACGAGAAAAATGTTCCATAGGGCTTGATAGCAATATCGTTTTAAAATGAACACGACCCTCGTGCCACGAGGGTCGTGTGCGTTATGCGTCTTGGATTTTTTTAAAAATGTCAGTCAGTTTAGGTTCATCACAAACTAGAACCAAGTCTCTCGGTTCACGAACCACGAATAATTGATAGGAAGCTAAAGTTTTAGCTCCTATCTGCGAGAGGCACTCTCGCAAGATAAAAGATTGTCCACCACTTTGAAAATGTTTTAAGTGCCAATTAATTTGATACTTTGAAAGTCCTACTTTGTTGCCTGTATTAGATTTAAGTTCAATCCATTTACTTTTGGCTTTATATAACCAATAAACATCTGGAATACCATTAATTGTATTAGATTCTAAACGAAAAATTTGACCTTTAAGATTTAATTTTTTAATGCGTTGCCACAACAAACTCTCTCTTTTTTTCACATAACAAACATATCAACAAAATAATTTAGAGGCAACAATCCATTGTTTAAAATTAAATAAGTGCGGGTATTAAATTAATAAGGGGGTAATAATATGAGAAAATTCTAACATAAATAAAAAACCCCCAACCAACTCTCGCTGTATGTTGGGGGTTTTGCAGTCCTTTAGCTTTTAGAATAACTAGTATTACTAAAATACAGGTTCTAGCTTACCTATTGGTCTAGCACCAATTCTATTTACCCTTTGCTTTGGGCTTATAACCTATTGCTTTGAAGTTGTGCCACTCAATATTTGCACCAACTTTCAAAATGTCATTAAGTTGTGAGGTTAAGTCATTACTACTTGTTGCTTCCATAATGATATCATCACACGCTTCTTCAAGACTTAACAATCTTTTTAACTCTTTGCCTTGTTCAGTCTTTTCTACCTCTCGTTCAGCATAGTCCTCACTCCAAGTCCTACATTGTTCTTCACATTTTTGAGAGGTTATATCTTTGTCAGCACTAGAGGAAAATTCATATTTTAATGAATTCTTATAAGCCCTGCTAGTGTGAGAGGTTTTTTTAAAAAATGCTTTTGCTTTTCGTTTAGCATTTTCTATATCTTGTTCTGCGTCTCTCAAATCTTGGATTATTTTTTTTGCACCAATTTTTTCAATCAGTCTAATATAACCCTTTTCTGCTAGCTCCATTACTAATTGTCTATTCAACAATTTTTGGTCTTCTATTAATGGTTCTAACTTTTTTCTTACCTTTGACCTTAAATGGTCTTGGGTTCTTACTTGTACTCCACTCATAGTTGCTCCTTTTTTATGGTTAATAATAGGTGTAGAGTTGTCTGTGTTAATCCTCTACACCCAGATTGTTTTTTCTTGTGTACACAATAAAAACAACCAAAAATTTTTTAAAGTTCAAAATTGACAGTTCTTATATCACTACTTGGGTGTCTACTTGTTTGCCAATCAACTGGGCAAGTGTCCAACCATTTTTCAAACTTTTCAAGTTTCCTTGACTGTCGTTCCTCTTCTTTTATTTGTTCACTCAAATAAACATTTAACTCTTTTTTCAAACTCCTTAACAAATGACAAATATCCATATCCCCTTTGAATACCCATTTATTTTGAGTTTGAGAAAAATGTTGTTCATTACACATTTTGAGTAAATCACTTGGTATTTTTTTATTTTCAAACTGCCATTTAAGATAAGTATTTAAAGTTAGCATATTTCAAAACCCCCACTTGCTAGACAAAATTTTGCAAATGCTTTTACATTTTCAACACTAAAAGGATAATCAGCTATTCTTTTTTGCATATTATAAAGTTTATCCCATTGAGCTTTGTCTTCTTTGTTATAGTCTCTAGGTACTAGGTCTTTATTTCTTTTTAACTTTCCTATCTTATCCATTTTTTCTCTAATGGTTTCGTTATATTTTTGGGCTTTTCTACTTTCTGTCATATATTTCTTTTCAAACTTTTTTGTATGACCAGATTTAATTAAGTAGTTAAGTTGCTTACCAATCTGTATTGCCTCTTCTTTTTTAACTTTATGCCCAGAATTAGTATGCCAACCTTCCATTGTTTTTTCGTTTATTGGAAGCACCTTTGAATATTCTAAAGTGTAGTCTGCTAAAGGTCGCCACCACCAAACATTATTTCTGAAATAAGTACCCTCTTGATTACTCCACTCTTCAAGTTTTTCGTGATACTCTTCCAACTCTTTTTTATCGTATTTCCAAGTCTTATTTTCTTCTGTACCAATTACTTCTGGTTCAGGTCTTTTTGGTCTTGGTTCTGTAGCTCCTATTGGTGCTAGTCCATTTAAGTCAAATCCCATAATTGCTCCTTTGTTAATTGGGTTATCATTTATTTTTGTATATAAAATTTAATGGGATATGTCAAAATAATAATTTAATCAGTAATAGAATTATCACCATACATATAGCGAACCCAATAGGGTTTAACACTAAATAAGCTACTATTTCTACCCATAATCCCATCATTTTGGGATATATATAGTATTATTAAATTTTTACAATCTTTTTTATTACTGAATTTGGTATTATTGTTGTATTACCTATTGTCTCAATATCTTTATTATTATCGGCTAGCGAGAAATCTCCAAATACTCTAGTTATGCCTTTGGATTGTGAAAATAAATGACCTTTAGTAATACAAGTAGGTAATTTTTGTTTTTTCAATTCATCAAAACTACTCCAACTACTATTACTCAAAATATCAAACCACTCTATTGATACCATAGGATATTTTTCAATTTCATTTTTTATTTTTTTTGGAATTAAAATTTTTTTTCTATTTTTTTTCATTGGCCAAACCTCAAAAAGTTACATATATACTTGATAGCAATATCGTTTAAATTTACATAAGGACCTGATAGCAATACTGTTTTCATTTTTTCCTATCTGTTAAAACTGTTACAATACCTACAGAAGTATTTACAAGATGTGAATTGTGAATCTCATTAAATACTTTCATCCACTGGTCACTTCTCATTAATTTTTTCTGGCGTAACGTCAATGATGTTCTTGCCTTCCCCGATTTTTTTTTCGAGTTCTGCAAGTCTACTCTCCAATTGCTCACGATTCATACCCTCCAATCCAACATGTGTAACTTCTCTTTTATCGACAAACATACCAGCCATTTGACCGGAACGAAACTCTGCATTTATCGCATGGCCAAATTGGCCTTTTTCTTCTGCCTTCTTACTTAAATGATCAAACCTATTATATTTTCTAAGTTTATCTTTTTCTTTTTTATCTAACTCTTCTTGATATCTTTTTTCAAAGTATCTAACAACATGTGGATTGAGATCTGGATTCATTAATCTCGATGCAATATCTCTTGGGCCATACTCTTGTTTTGATTCATAGCCAGCTTGTTTAGCCGCTTCAACTTTAGAAATCTTACCCCAGTTCTTTACCAGGATATCTACAAAGCTTCTTTGCTTTACAGTTAACTCACTAGATAGTTTCAATTGATTCTTTTTTTTCGGCATACAGGTCAACAATAACATATAATTATTTTTTTCTAATACCTCACGCTTAGAAATATTTTGTAAGACTTTTTTATTTCTAACTATTTGGATCCAAAATTCCTAGTAATTTCCTAGTGTTTTCCTAGCCTGATTTGACCTAGAATTATTGATTTATCTAGCTTTTCCTAGTTTCCTAGCTATTTGCGTACAAATAAAAATTTTTATTTTTTTATTTCTAAGGTGTAGGTATGTAGGAATCGTGGCCCGTGGTTCTTGTGTGACTTATATAACACAACTGTGACTTGTATGCAACACTAGGGTACACGACCCTTGACTTTCGATTATTTACGCATATCTTATACTAGGTTAATAAAAAAGCCCCGGGTGAATCTTAGCTCCTTATCTAGACTGCCCGGGGTTTACAAACACACAAAAATTACGTAATAATAAATCAGTTTAATTTTCATAAATTATTCCATTTTTAGTTATCATTTCCCTGGAGTCTACCTTTCGGCTCCAGGGTTTTAATTTACAATTTTTATTATTTAAGTTATAATGATGGTATGTATCTCTTCAAAAAAAGATTACATAAATTCATAAAGCTCTCTTTCAGACCGCCATGACTAAACTTTAACCTGTAAAAAAATCGTGCTTATAAAAATGCATTTCGTTTTACTAATGTTATTACGTGCACGGATCAAGGCCATCCTTAACTGAGCTCTCTGCTCTAAATTTTTTTCTTCTCTATGTTTTTTAAAAAGTTCATTATATTCTTTCCATCTTAAATGTTTCAGATTAAATTTTATCTCAGCATTTTTTAATGCTTTACGATATCTAATTTTTATTTCTTCCGGGTCCCAACCAGCCCACCAACAGATCTGCTCAAAGTCTTTAGATTTACATATCCATTCATGCGCATCTATTTTAGTTAATGCTGCTTTACGATCTACGTTATTGATTCGAACATCTTCCATGGCATTTAAAATTACATGTCGCCATAACTTCTGTTCATTGTTTTGATGATTTTCGTTTATGAGGTCAGATGCTATATTAGTGCCCATAAGTTTTAACAAGTCTGGAGAGTAGATCACGATAATATTCCTTTGAATTAACCCAATTAAAAGAGTCTGCGATCTCCCAATGTTTATGAATATCATCCATTAAAAAGGTGATTTCTGCGCCATCTAAGTTTTCATTCTTAATAAAAACCTGTAGCTGCTTCCAGTCACTTATCTTGTCAAAAGTTTCCATGAACATATTATAACAAATTATTAACATCCTTGGTACCTTGAATAAGTTTAAGCTTAACTACGTTGCTTTTATTTTTTCCATCCTTGTTATTTTTAGTGTAGAAGTTTCTAAGATCTTTTGCGTCTCTCAGAAATTGTGGACCAAATTCTGGATACTGGTAAGTAACACCATTTAACAGTGCATATATAACTGATGTTGCTTTTTTATAATCTGATATAGGTAGATACTTAGCACAAGCCATCATGTGCTTAGTTAGATCAGTGATACCATCCTTTTTCTTTGCCATCAATAAAGTCCCATACTATTTTTAAAGCTGCCTGATGTGTTGCTTCATCTTTATTTGGGCCGTGATTCGTGGAGCCTTTACCGCTACAGAAGATACATGCTGCTTTGGTTTTGGAGACAGGAGCCTCGATAAAACCGGTAGATTTACATTCTTTACAGTCAACGATCTTGATTCCTTCTATATTAATTTTTTTCATAGATGTAAAGTATATAATGTATGGATACAGGGTACCATACCCAAGATATAGTGTTATTGAATCTTGGGTATATCTCTCATTTTTAAAAATTTAAGCTTAGCTATTTTCAACATCCTTTCAAATTGATGCTCAGCGTCTTTTAATTTAATTTTATTTCTTACAATACCATTTACCAGGAGAGTAAGTTCGTTAGTTATCTGATTATATTCTATGGTAAATTCTTCTTTACCTTTGTTTCTAAAATCAACTTTTAAATATTCTGCGGTTGACTCAGCCATTATCCTCCGTTTAACAATTGTTTTTTCATTACATCGGGAGATACTTTATTTTTCTTTGCTTCATACTTTACGTGATTATCAATTAATTTAGATATCATTGCTCCCGGAGCTCTGAACTTATTTTTACAGATACCTTTTAATAATTTATAATCTTCAATTCTTACGGCAATAGATTTCCATTTATTTATGTTCATCTTTTACCTCCATCTCAGGTGTCAATAATAATGGTTCCTCAGTATTAGTTATATTGATAGCAGATTTTAACGCTGCATTTTCTGCTTTCAATTCCTTATTTTCTTTGCGCAATTGTATTAGCTCTTGACCTAATTCATCAATACCTTCCTCGATTTTTTTAAAAATAGGTTGCGTTTGTTTACTTATCTCTTCTCTAACTTGTTGACTTTTAGAGAATATATTCCATGAATTTAACATTCATCCTCCTGTTTGTTTTGTATTTCATCAAATACTAACGTAGTGGCAACTGATTCATTTATTGGATTATGTTTTTTACCAAGCTCATCAACAACCTCTATATCTTTAAGAGCATCAATGTGCATGGACATCCAAGTAGAATCTTGCATTGGAGTGCCAGCTATATCGTATGCCGGTGTCACATCCAATTGTTCATCAATCTTTTCTATGATATCTTTAAACAACTTAGATTTACTTTTTAGTATCATAAAATCTTATATATATGGGAGATTAGAACAAGTCAATGAAATTTTTATTAACAATAGTAATGTGTAGTAGTGTGGCCAATACTTGTATGCCACCTCACAGTTTTAAGGATTTATACCCAACAAGCTATGAATGTATGATTGATGGGTACCAAAAATCACTTGATAAAACTATTGAAATAGGTAAAGCTGAAATCAATAAACATGGGATCTATATGAAATTTGATTGTAGAGGGGTAGTCCCAGAAGAAGAAACAACTTAGAATGATTCTAAAGTATATATTAATGGGCACCGTTTGTTGGACCTTAAATGGTGATGAAAAATGTGCTCAAGCCGTTCAATTTGATGTCAAAGACCTCAATACATGCAAGTATATATCAGATGCTAGTGGCAGGTCATTTAAAGAGAGAATCGTTAAATTAGGGGGCTCTATGACGTTCCTAGAGGGTCATTGTATGGCCATTGACAATACCGGATGGAATATTGACGAATCCCTCAAAATATCTTATACTATCCTATGAAGACTTATCGTATCCAAGCCCGTCACAGAGAGTCTTATATAGACCATCAGTTGCAGGCTGAGAATGATCAGGATGCATTAAATAAGTTTTCAAAATTAGTAAACGAAGGCCAAGTTAAGGTTAAGGACGAAGGCTTTTTTCTTGGTGATAGAGTTTACATAACCTTTGAGGAGGTAGACAGCGATGTCACTACAAGAGATGGTATCGAAGAAGTTACAGTTGGAATCGAAATGGGCCAACCAAGCGTTAACACAGGGTAGAGTAACACCTGATATGCGATGGATCGATATCGAATTAAAAGACCTTAAAGTTAAGATCAATGAACAAAGTGTTATTGATATTAAACAAGGTTTACAAAAGACTGGTTAACTAGTCTAAAGAAAAAAATTACTCTTTTGTCGTAGGGATTCTGCCGCCTTTTTAAACTCATAATGATTTATTATCTTTAAAAGTTTTTCTCTTTTAGTTGTAGAATATCTAATTAATTTTTTTGCAACTCTTAATGCTTGTCTATGACTGCATCTCCATCTCCATTGTGGTTTTCTACCTAAGCCTCTATTCTCTTTATGATGTATTGTTCCCTCTTGAATTACACTATGAAACATTTGAATTGTTTCTAAATCAATCATAGCAATTTCCATTCCTACATTCCATTTCTTCCAGGGTTTATTTTTAACTTTGTATTGTGCATAATTAACATTTCCTTCACCATCAAATAGACCGGCACACCAACCTAACATTACATCACTTTGCTCCACCCCAACTCCTTCCTAAACCATATTCTGCAACAGAAGGCACTTTAAATTCTATTGCGCTTTCCATAATTGTTTTTATTTGTTTTGCTGTTTGATTATCTTTTACATTGAAACATAACTCATCATGTATTTGTAATATTGGTAAATGGCCTTCTTTATGGCAATCAATCATTGCTTGTTTTGTTTGATCAGCGGAAGATCCTTGTATCAATCTGTTCAATGCTTTGTATGTGTATGCTCTTTTAATATTATCTCTACCATATTTAGCTACTGCATTGTCATAAGTTTCTGCTTGATGTAAACCAAAGTCTCTGGTTTCCCATTTATCAAATCTACATTTTCTACCTTTCTTTGTTCTTATTACACCCTTATCTAATGCAGTTTGCATACATCTGTCAGATAATAATTTTACAAAAGGTACCTTACGATTATATTTAGTTATTAATTGTTCTGCTTCTTCTTTAGATAAACCTAAACTTATAGCTAATTTATTTTTACCCATACCATACATCAAACCCAATCCAATAGTTTTAGCCTGGGTTCTTTCAATTCCAACTAGATCAGCTACAGTCTGGTGAAAGTCTGCACTAGCATTAGAATAAGCTTCAACTAATTCATTTGAGCCTTCATATCCATCTCCTATACTTGCAGCGTAATGGACCGTCATTCGTGGCTCTTGTTGAGAGTAATCAAAACTTCCCCATTGATGGCCATCCTCTGGTATAAATAGACTCCTGATTTTAGGACCAAAGTCTTTATTTCTAGCTGGCACTTGCTGTAAATTAGGGTTACTCATCGATAATCTACCTGACACAGTTCCGCCACTATCTGAGCGTAATTGATTTATTTCTGCATGGATTCTTCCATTGACCTGGTATTTCATGATAGAAGATAAAAACGTATTATGAAATTTATTTACTTCACGAGCCTGAACAATCAACTTTGCAATTTTATGTTTGCAATTTATCAACCAGTTCTGAGTAAATGATGGCTCGTTTGTTTTTTCAGTCCGTGGGTAGTCTATTTTCAGCTTATCAAAAGCTATGGCAACTTGGCGTGCTGCCCAAATGTCTATGTCTACTCCTGCTTCTTTTTGTATTGCCAACAGCAATTCTTTTTCTTGGTGTTGCATCTGTTTACGTAATTGTTCAGCTAACTCCACTTGTACTCTTACCCCTCGTTGACGCATTTTTATAAGAATCGGTAACAATTCTTTTTCAAGTTCCCAAACAGTCGTCAAACTTTGTGTTTGAATCTCTTGTTTAAATCTTTGCCATAATAACAATGTTAGTCTTGCATCTTGTTCTGCATAATAACCAACATGCTCAGCAGGTAGTTTCCACATCTCTGCTTTAGGATCTACACCATGTGCGGCTGCTGCTTCTTTTAAATCTGTCTCAGCTTTTATCTCTCCTAAATAATCAATGGATAAACTATTAAGTGAGTATTGATATCTGTTTTCATCTATCAATGCAGCGGCTATCATTGTATCTATTATTTCACCATTAACTTTGATACCAGATGCTTCTAACCAACCGACATCGTATTGAGCGTTATGAAATATTTTAGGACAAGGTAAACTACATATTTTTTTCATATATGCTTTGACTTGTTGTGGTATCATGTTACCACCACCTAAATGATTAAACGGAAAGTATCCTTGCCAACCTTCAACTGCAACAGCGAAACCAACAATCTCACCCTTATTAAAAGCCCAGCCTGCTCCCAGTCCATTTACAATTCCATCATCTCTTGTTTCTAAATCTATTGCTATCTCTTTGGCATTAGATAAATCTTTGTATTCACTTGGAGTGTTCCACATAGATTTTTTGAAAGTCATTGATAATTGTAAACTCACTGGGTCCCTTGTATTGAATATCTTAATACAGTTGTCCAAGGATTTAAGTCATAATCTTTTACACAACCCGTTAATATAAGAATTGAAATTATAAATATTATTTTAATCATTCATTTTCAAATGATTTATCTTCAGCTAAATTTTTTAGCTCATAATCATAAGAACCTTTCTCGTGTTCATCTGTTATCCATTTAGCAGAGTTTTCTACCGACCATTTTCTAGTTCCAACTAATCTATGAATAGCATTTTCGTGAGGGTTGATGCCCATAGATGGATCATAAATTTTTAATCTGTTGTTAGGTTGTATTGCATAGTTACCATCTTCTAATTCAATTACATGTCCACACTTATGTTGGTCCGGCTTTTCCGAATAACCAAAATTCAATTCATTAAAATCACCTGCACACCAATCAATAGTAAATAAATATTTGCCTTTTCTTTTTATCTTTCTTCTTGATGTATATTGCATTGTACAGCCAGCTATCTCATAAAATGTAGTAACAGAGACGTTATAACTAAAACTATCCCACATTACTAATTCATCTAATGGTAATTCTTTTACACCTGGTTTAGTACAGAAAGCAGATATAGGAGCTCTCCACCATAGACCACCATCTTCCATTAAAAAATGAAACAAAGGTACTTGGTTAGGTATGGAGCTAAAACCAAATACTCCTACCTCAAAATATTTATCATGTGAATCTTTTTGATCTCTTAAATAATTACCTCTAACATAACATTCTATAATAGGTATATTTGCGTTTAAGTATGCCATTACAATTTCCTTTTTAATTCTTTTAAATAAGCTTCGTTTTCTCTTTCTTCTCTACTTTTTCTATTTATTATATAATAAGCTATGATTGCACCAACTAGCAAACAACCCATGCTATAAAAAAACATTCCTACACCAAATGCTGCTGTCATTTCTTTTGTTTCCTTTCTTTTAAATAAGCTATTTCTAAATCACAATAATGTTTGATTTTTTCTAGATCCTCAATTGGTTTACCTTTTCTTATATATCTACAAACGTATTTAATTATATTTGCCTGTAATGGATTAAGATTATTTCTTCTTATAAAAGTCCAAGGTTGTATTTTAAAATTTTTATAATGGGATCCTCCGACTTGTTTGCCGTCTGGAAATACTTGGTCAAATAATTCTTTATTTGTCATTTTTTTCTTGGACATAAATTAAATAGTCTGCACCCAGTGGGTAGTTATATTTATAGTCAGTTCTTAATAAATGTAAAGTCTTTCTTGCTCTGGTTGCACCGGTGTACCAAACTTTTTTTTCATTTATTTTTTCATCTCTATTTTTATTATTGTAATGTGAAGGATAGTTACCTTTACTATATAATAAAACATGCTCAGCCTCTCCACCTTTAACTGAATGAATAGTGTCAATCGTGATCCGTGGTTCTTTATCTAATTCTGCTTGGCCATATCTTCTAAGCAATCTAATAAAGTGTCTTACTTGATTAGGTTTAAAGTTACGTCTCAATATCCAAAACCAATGTTTCTTCTGGTCCTTATTTTCTAAAGTTAAACCACACCACTCTTTTAAATCCTGAAAATTATATTCTCGAAAGTCAGGTTCACTCATCCAAAATTTATCTAAACGATACTCTGGTTTTTCTAATTCTCTTATGTATTGATACATTGTTCTTGCTTGACGTTTATCTATTTTTTTACCATTACTCACTGCGGTCCATGCTTTAATAGCTTGCCATTGTTTATCATCAAAACATTTTACATCTTTGTTATCTTTGTAATATAACCCTGCATCTTTAGCTAACATTCTTAATTCATTAACAGATTTATTTACTCGACCTAAAATAAACCAATCTTCTTTTAAAGACTCAAAAGGTATTTCTTTAAATGATAAATAGCTTTTAACATATCCATCTTTGTCACCATGTTGGTATTCTTTCTCTTCACTATCTAAAATACCTCTTCTAATTATTTGTGAAAATTTATATATGGCCTCACCGAATCTTCTTGTCTTACG
>CERH01081128.1_pt1 | contig 15032 bp, 17 predicted proteins | sample 530991 | NCBI WGS metagenome assembly CERH01 (sample SAMEA2621191, study PRJEB7988) | marine metagenome | biome: marine biome (ENVO:00000447); feature: mesopelagic zone (ENVO:00000213); material: "saline water (ENVO:00002010), including plankton (ENVO:xxxxxxxx)" | depth 800 m | reverse complement strand
CCCCGTGCTCGCTGACCGCTCGCACGCCGCCGAGGAGATGTCCTCGTCCTCGCTCCGCTCGTTGAGGCCATCGCCTCTTTGGCCGAACTTCGTTTCCGGTGTACCCCCTCTCTCACGCGCGACCCATTTTTGGGTGTCCACTAACGTCTACCAAGTTATGCTCCAGTTATGCGGACGGACTCGTGGTTAGAACTGCTCAAGTTGCCTCAGTTTGGGAACGCACATCTTCCCGAGCGAGCGAAGTTCCAGCATGTGCTGTATGCCCTCGGGTTGTGTCCTCCGATCATGGAGACGCAGACTACTGCTCCCCTTCGGGCAAACAAGATGATCTTTCAGATCAGAAAGCGGATGTGCTACCTGCCGAGCTTTCGTGAGAACGTGTTTAGCAGGACGATGGGCGTGGCACACAGTCAGTGGAGTGATCATGCGTTCCGTGCGTTCGGGTTGGAGGAACCGCCTACGCCATACGAAGTTGCGACCTTCACCCTGGGCCAAGGAGCCGGAAATGTACCTCGAAGGTTTTTCCAGGGAATCGCGACACGAGCGCCGAAGATTCATACGAGTGCGTTTCAGTGGTGGTTGTTGGGACTCGGAGATGAGGTATTGGAGGAGTTGGTGCCCGGATGGGAGGGTGCGAGGAGCGAGTTCATAAAGGTGTTGATGCACACTTCGTCCTTCGCGCTCTGGGCACTTTCTACGAACCTGTCGCCAATCGTGAGGACGCGAGCGCACGCCAGGGCACTTTTGGACGAAGGGACAAAGCTGCGTCATGCCCGGAGGGAGTTGTACGATACGACCTATGTACAGACTTTACTAAAGCTGGGGAAGAGGCCGCATCCGGTTCCGCGCAGACTTCCTAAGTATTCTCCAGTATTTAGGAGCGTGAAGGAGAAGGAGCGGTATCACAAGTCGCTCCCAGAGAAGAAGCAGGAGCATCGTGATTCCTCGCTGGGGAATGTATGGTGGAATGTGATAGGAATAGAGAAGTACCCAGATCGCGGTGAGCGGATTAGAAATCGGGATGAGGGGCGCGGGTTTGAGTACCAAGGGAGATTGAAGCTATGACGAATGACGATACAACAACTCCTGGGCTTGAAGAGGGCGAAAAGGAATCAACGAAAAGCCAGGAAGAAACTGCATTATCGAAGATTACATCTGTTCCTGATGACAACCAAAGCCTACTAAGTCCCGAGGCTCTGGAGGAGTTACGGATCCAAGCCCTAATAAATGACGAGTCGTTGCCTGCTACGTTTCTGGCGAAAGCCGCTCCGCATCTTCACAGCACGAACGGAGTGGTCGATTTCGCAACGACCGTATGTCTATCAGTAGCTCGCGGAGAAATCAAGGCCGGACAATCTGCGGAGCTACGAAAGTGGGCCGAACTTATGTACACTTGCATTGTGGCAAATGGTCCAAAGAACCAACAGAACGTTCAGGTCAACTATGTAGAGCAGTTGATTCAACTCGCAGGAGGGGAAGAAGCTATGCAGCCTGAAGTTCTGGACGTTAGGGATGCAATCACCTCGCCTCGTAAAAAAGCTCAAGGAGAATAAAATGGCTGATCAACCACAAGCAAGAGAACCGCTAACTGCGAGGTCTGCCCTGGATGAGAACCCTGATGTTTTAGGAGCCAGAGAAGCTCTTCGACAATCAGCAGCCCGACGGCAGTTCGATGAGGCGAACCGATTGATAGGGGCGACTCCTGCTCCGAGCACTTCCGAGAAACCCTTGGGCCCTGCGACTGCTCCTTCTCCTGAGAAAGCCGAAGGCGGATCCGACCCGAACAAGAAATCCGAACCAAACAAGGCTCGTCCTTCCCAGAAAGAGATTCCCGTACTTGAGATGCCTAACCCCCAGCTTGACACTGTATTCGAAGACCGTCGTCGCCCAACAATGCCGTTTTATGAAGCAATAATGCGTCGGAGACAGGAGCAGGAATGAGTCAGGCGTCGGCAGCGCAGCTACTCAACACGCTCCGTTCCCCGGCGCACGCTCTTCCTGCATTTGGCGAAGTGCATGATCAGAAAACTGGTCGATTCGCTAAGTTCGATCCGACTCGAATAACCCATACATTACAGTCAGTTGTGCTCGACTACATGTCGAACCCTCCCAGACTCCCTTCGGGCGAAACTCAGTTTTTGACTTTGCTTGCCTACCGTCAGGCTGGTAAATCTCTAACGAGCGAGTACGCGGCTTATTGCAAAGCTGCCTACATCCCGGGCTGGGACCATGTCTGTATTGCAGACAATAGGGACAGGGCCGACTACCTCCACAAGAGGGTTCATCATCTTCACCAACGATGGCCGGATCAGCTACGGTCAAAGACGCTTGCGACTCGTGAAAGTCGCCAGCTTACCTTTGATCCCCTACAAGGCGGCAAAATGCGTGTCTTGTCGGCAGAATCGGGCGCGGTTGGCGTTGGGCAGTCTCCTGATTCTTTCCATGCTTCCGAGTGTCATCTTTGGTCAGACTTCAACGGATCGATGTTTCTTATCAATCCGTCGCTCATCAACAGGCAAAATGCCCTCGTCATCTATGAGGCAACTCCCTGGGAGCGTAACTGCGCGTGGCACGAGCACTATGTCATGGCGAAAGCGGGCGCGGGTCGCCACAAAGCGGTATTTTTTCCGTTTTGGGACGGAAAACTAAACGCTCGTGCGACTCCGAAGGACTTTGTGCCCACGAATGAGGAGATTGGCTTCCTAAATCGCTATGGATCTAAGGGTCTTACGACAGATAACCTTACCTTTCGGCGGTTTATTATGGACACGGACCCCGAAGTCCGGCGAAATCCCGAAATGTTCGGCGTGATGTACCCGTTTGACGACATTTCTTGCTGGATTGCGTCCACAAACGCCGCGATTCCGGAACATGCGCTCAAAAAGAGCATGGATCGGGAGCTTCAGCACTGGAATGGGCCCTATCAGGAGTACGAACCCCCCCAAGAGGGTGCGATTTACGCGATTGGAGTCGATCCAAGTGGATATGCGGCCCGAGATCACGCTTCTTTTCAAGTTTTGAAGTGTTGGCGCGGCGAATGGACGCAAGTTGCGTGTTTTGCAGAGCATATCGACCCATTGTCCTTCACGAATCAACTTCTTCGCATAGCAAACCGCTACAACAAGGCTCTGATCTGCGTCGAGTCCAATGGTGTCGGGCAATCCGTCCTCGCTCTGCTAAATGACCGTGATTACTCGAACTTGTACTACGAAGCTAAGTTCAAACCAGGCTTTACCAGCACATCCAAGTCTCTTGACCAAGCAACCGGCTGGCTGATTGATGCTCTGATGGATGAGTTGGTCTTGAACGACCGAGATACCCTTCAGCAGCTACAGACCTATAAGAATGACAAACGCACCGAAGAGTCGGCTGCATCTGAGATTCTTAGAGGTTCAACCTCGGGCAAGAGACGGGAACGGCACCACTGGGATAAAGTCTCTGCTTTGTTGATGGCGATTGTCGGCGCTCGCTACTTGCCCGTCAGGGACAAGCCTGGATCAAAACAACAAGAAACGAATCTCCTCATGTTTACCGGGATGAGTTACGATGACCAGGAGCGTTATCGTAAGAAGCTCGTAGAAGACAAAGTGCCGACTCGATCTCGCCCAACATATAGATCGGTTCGGAGGAGAAAAAGATGACACAGGCACCTGAGATCTATCGAGATCCATCACGCGACACAGCAGTTGTCGATCTCGCGCCGGGATTGAAACTGACTGTTCCCATGAACTTCTTTGCTCAGTACGGAAGTATTCAGATGGATTGGACAGAAGTTCAACCAGTTATTGAAGAGCTGTTTTCGCTCATCACTCTGGGCCCAATCCAGGGGAGCGCCGGTATTACTCTAAAAGAGGTCTTTGAGTTCGATGGCAGCCGATGAAGCTCCCCCAATCATGAAGCCTGATGAGCTTACTCCAGAAACTGCGTTGAGTATGTTGCGATCTTATGCTCTTGGAAAAATCCAACGAAGAACACGAGAAGCAATGAAACCCTCGCAGACCGATGTGAGTGAAGGCGCTTTGCCAGAAGCACCTCCTCCGCCTGATCAAGTTCCGGTCGATGAGACCCTCCCCATCCAGAATCCTGAAGAGTACCAAGAGGAAGAAGCCTAATGCTGACCAAGAAACAAATGAGGGGCCTGATCGATACCCACAAGAGTCGGTCTTTTATTGACCAACGAGAGTGGGACAAGGTTCGTTGTTGGTACACGAGTGACGCCTCAAGTAGCTACGCTCAAGATCTTCCGCAGGGAGCAGGAAGTCCATCAGATTCTACTGATGATCTGTCATTAGAGACCAACTATCCTTATGCGTTCGTGGACACGATGGTTGCTAACATCTGCCCGAACAATCCAGAAGTTACGGTCAACGCGCGGCGAAAGCATTTGCACGAACCGGCCAAGTATCGAGAAGCTTTGATCAATGACACGTTTCGCCGTTCAGGTATTCATCGCATTCTTTGGCGAGCGTCTACGATGGCAAGCGTTTATCCACGCTCTTTCGTCAAAGTGGTCTGGAACTTCCGCAAGCGGTCTCCGGATTTCTTGGTTGTGGATCTCCGTCATGTTTGGTTTGATCTCGCTGCCGAGCGTTGGGAAGACATTCGGTATCTGATCGAGGTCACAGTTCTTACTCGCGAAGACTTCAACGCTCGCATCAAAGGCAAAGGCAAGAAGAGTGATCGTCCCTACGATCCTAAAGTTGCAGAGAAGGCTTCCTTTGGCGCTTACCCAGAGTGGCTTCGAGATCGACTAAAAGACCAGTCGCTCATGAACGACTCTTCGAAAGAAGTGTTCGAGTGGGTCACGGTCTATGAGATCTATGACTTCTCGGGCGAAGGTCGCTACTACCACTACCTCGAAGAGCAAGAAGAGCCTTTGTTTGCAGGCGAACTTCCTTACCGATTTGCTCGCAATCCATTCTACCGACTGTCCTTCAATGACAATCTCCAAGACATCGGAGGACTGAGTGACGTAGCTTTGATCCAGCCAATCCTTGAGCGATTGAATGAGTTGGACACGCTGATGCTCTGGTTTGCCCAGACTGCGATCCCGATCACAATGCTCAACTCTGGGTTGGTAGACAATCCCGAACACATTCGCAATCAACTTCGTACCGCAACATCCCCGGGCTCAATTGTAGAAGTTGCAGGAAAAGCAAATGCCTCGATCCAAGACATCATCGGACACACCCAAACACCGAGCCTCTCGCCAGAGTTCGTCGCTACACGAGACCGATGTATCCAGATTATCGAATTTATCTTGGGTATTCCGCAATACTCTCGGGGAGTTGTCGGTGTATCTGACGTGGCAACCGAGGTCGCCCTCGCAGATACTGCGACGAGGACTCGCAACGGTCGTCGGCAAAAAGAAATCTACGACCTGATTAGCTGGCAATCACAAACCATCATCGGGCTCTATGAAGAGTTTCTCGCAGACGATGAGATTCTTCCTGTTCGTATGCTGGCGAATGCAGAAGTCGTAGAGATCACCCGGGCATCTATGATGGCTCGTGAGATTCTTGCAACTCGCGGAGAGGAGCCTTTGGAGTATGACTATGAAGCTGTTCCATACTCCCCCACCGAAAACAACCGGCTGGTCCAACTTAGGAACTTACAGCAGTTCTTCCCGCTTCTCCAAGAGAACTCACAAGTTGATCAGAACACCCTCATTCGTAAACTCTGTGAACTACTACAGATGCAGGATGTCCTCAAAAGCTCAGAGCAGCTTGAACAAGAAGCTGCCCAAGCACAGCAGGAGGCCGCCCAGGCTCAAGCAAACTTAGCGCAGCCTCCGGGTCCAGGAGGACAAGACACGATTGCAAGCGGTGCTTTGCCTCCCGGAACGGAACCTATTCTTCCTCCTAATCCCGCAGGCTTCGGCCCAGGTGGAGGAGAAGCAAGTCCCTTGACAGGATTTGGTGGCGCTCCGTTTGACCTCAATCCTGACATTCCGAGGAACCAGTAATGCCTACATATAATGGACGCTGTGATTCGTGCGGTGAGTTCGAAGACATAATGAAGGCGAGTGAGTACCTCAAACAAGATGGTCTCTATTGCCCCATTTGCAGGAAGAAAGCGACGACACTGATTCGAAAGGCTCCTGCGATTGTGGGGCCACTGCCTTCAAAGACTCTTCATCTCGACCAGATCGGGCAAAACTTCTCTTCTCCGGAAGAGCAGCGAGCATATTTTAGTCGACGAAAGGATCGAGCTATCGTCAGTAAAGATGATCCTAAGTGGATCAATCACTACGATACGGTTCGCAATCAAGCAGACCAGACTGCCAAGAGTCAAGGGTTTAGAGATCACGAGGATCGCAAAAATCACACTCGGAAAGTAAATGCTCACAAGAAAGCGATCAAGAACGGTGAAACTAAGATTCAGATCACAACTTGAATAAAGCCTTCTACCAGAATATGCTTTCCTTGACTATCGTATCCGGCTCAGGTAAAACCTGAGCACATCTGGAGAATCTCATGGCTGAAGAGAAACCTGCGTTCATGGAAGAAGAGGAAGAGGGTATGATGGAGGAAGCTCCCGAAGAGGAAGCTTCCGACGAGCCCAAGATTGACGTAGACGTTGAGATTGAAGAGAGCACAGATTTTGCTTCTCCAACCGAGGCTTTGGCTGCTGCCATCAAAGAGCATGGCGCTGACCCAGACAAACTCATCGCGTGGTTCGACGAGTTTGGCTATGAGTTGAAGAAGAAAGACGGCGAGATGGAAATGGGAATGGAAGACATGATGGGCGGCGATGAGCCTCCGATGGTCATGGATCTCGTTTCTATGCGGAACAACGCTGCCTCTAAAGCAATGGAAGGAATGTGAGCGAAGAAGTCGCAGCCCCTGTAGCAGCCGCCCCCGCACCAGAGACGGCTGTCGCTGCTTCGCCGGAGTCCTCCCAGGCCCCGGCGGGACAAGCAGGTTCTGCGGGTGGGGGAGCAGCGGCAGTCCCCGAAGGTGCTCCTGCACCCACCCGGGCTGATGACCCGTATCCCACGGTTGAGTGGAACTCTTGGGACGGAACAATCGACTCTCTCCCAGAGACATACCGGACAACAGCCCAAGGTGTTTCTGACTATTACGAAAAAAGCTACGCAGAAAAAGCGGAAGAGATCGCAACTCTCCGTTCGATGTATGCTGCAATGCTTTCTGAAGATGAAGATCCTCGCATTGGTGATATGACCCAGCAGCTTGAAGATCTTCAGCGCCAACTCGATGAGCGCAACATTGCATATTCTGACTTAGAAAAAGCAATGTCTACGACAGAAGAACAAGCTGTCGGAGAGTACGTTGATCGTTTCTGGAAAGATCATGCTGAACTTGCTGACAACAAAGAGAAGTTGTCAGTATTCGCAGAGTTCCTGGCAGAAGACGACACTCATGGCGGAATGTGGGATGCCTACATTGCTGCTGAGTTGATTGACCTGCCAGAATCAGCGGTCGAGGTTGCCATCCAAGCGAAAACGGATGGGGTCTCTGACCAATACGCACTCAAGTTGGCGAAGGCACACGCCGAGCTTGAAGAAGTCCGAGCCCAACCCACTGGCCCCACTCCTGAAGAGATTGCCGAGGCGGAAGCCAAAGCAGAGGCCGAAGCTAAGGCAAAAGCTCCTCGCGCTGGAGCAAAAATTACGAACGGTGCTACCAGATCGTCGCGGCCACAAGCTGCTAAGAAGTCGATCAGCGATAGCGGTTCGTTAGATGAAATGAGACTTCTTGCTGCTCGTCGTGCATTTTCTGTGCATGGTGGGGGCAGGAGATAGCGAGGTTCACCCCTCAACCCCGTCACCCATAGAGGAAAAGTAAGATGGCAATTAGTCCTGATGTAGTCGCAACCGCACTGCAAGATCTTGCTCCTGGGTACTCGGAACTGTTCTCCTCTTGGCACCCTCTCATGGAGCGGGTCGTAAAACGAGGGAATGTGGATCGAGCTACACTCAAGGGCCCGTATCGAGAGTTTGTGGTTGTTTCCGGCGGTCCTGGAACCGTTACCCAAGTAAGCACCGGATCCGAAGTGATTGCTGGTGGTCGTACTCAATCTGCACAACGCGGAAGCTCCTACGCTCCCCGCCTGATCTATGCGTTTGACATTCCTGGCAAGGACATGGCTGAAGCAAATGGTGAGAACGATCTCGCCAAGATCATCAAGGCATACCCTGAGTTGGCTCTCTCTGATTTTCATCAGCGGATTTCCAACCAGCTTGGCTCCGGAAACGGAACTGGCGTCGGTGGTTTCTTGACCCTGAATGGCGACAGCACTTACAACCCCGGGCTCGCTGCTGCTCGTACTGGTGCTTTCCAGTACTTGACTCAAGCTGCTCAGGTCGCAGGCGCTGCTACTATCTTTGGCTTGAACAAGGGAACGACCGCAGGCTGGTACAACCAGTACGGTCAGATCTCTTCTTTCGCTACTGATGGTCGTCAAACTCTGCGTCAGGTGTATTACGCTGCTTCCCGTCAGGGATCGATGGCAAGCGGTCCTGTCGACTTGCTCCTCGGTGATGAGGCTTCATACCTCAACTACATCGATGATCTCGACGATCAGGTTCGCGTGATGCGCGTTGAGGGCGACAAGGCTCCGAAGGCTGTGCGTCAGGGAATCCCCTTCCTTGAAGCAGACTTCTTCCTTGAGTCTTCAATCGATCTGACTCAGTTTGCTACTGGTGGTGCAAACAACGGTGTGGTTTACATGCTCAAGACTGATACTTGGCACATGTACACCCTCGGCCACGATGCCAACATGGAGACCAAGGGCGACTTTGCCGTTCGCGGTCCTATCCGGATTCCGGAACAAGACATGTGGCGTTACGAGTATGTTCTCAACATGGGAATGTACTGCGACCAGATGCGTGCTAACGGTGTTGTTACCGGCGGCGCTACCCCGTAAACCCCATAGTCTAAAGGAGACTTACAATGGCTATTACAACTGCGGCAGGTATTGCATTCAATACTGTCACAAATGAGACAACTGCGGGCGCAGACAATGCGTCTCAACTGGCTCCTCTGGGGTTTCAGTTGGTCGTGCCTACCGTCAATGATGGTGATCAGGTTTGGACCTACGTCAAAGCGAATGGTGCTTTGGGTGCGGGAGAAATCTGTCAGTACATCAACGGAGCCCAACAAGCAGAGGTTCAACCCACAGCAACTGGTACACTTGTCCAAAAGGCAGGTATTGTCGGTGTTGCCCAGCACGCTATTGGAGACAATGGCTTCGGATTTATCTTGACCAAGGGTCGAGGAACTGTCCGAGCAGGAAGTGGTGCAATCGGAGCGGATCGAGCCCTCACTTCTGGAGGTGCCGGAGGCGGTAACCTTGGTCGTGGACTTGATTTCGCTGCGGGCAACGTGGCTCCTGGCTGTATCATCGGTTGGGTTTCAGTTGGTGCAGGCGCTACTAACCAAGCTCAGGTTTGGATTGATTGCGGCGGAACCTGATTCGGCTGAATCTGTAGTAAACTTAGGAGGCACCCCTCGGGCATGGGGGGTGCCTACCCTAATAGGAGTGCGTCATGAATCTTGGAGAGATTAGATCAGCAATGTTTTCTCAGGCTGATTGGGCTCCCAAGCAGTCAGAAGACGCCAAGACTCGTGCTAACGAGTTTATCAATCGAGCCTACTTCCAGTTAGTGCAAGAGGCTCCGTTCTTGTTTTTTGAGAAGCGTGTTGGCTTCGCTACGATTGAAGACGACACCCCAGACACAACGGCAATCCGAGAACTCAACCCGGCCTCCGCAGCAGACACTGTATCTGTTGGAGGGGCAGGAGCAGATGCTTGGGTTCTCAAACGAGACTTGCCTACAACTACTGGTGGATTGACTGCCTGGAATACGACGGGACGATGGAACGGTCGAATGATCCTCATCACTGATCCCCATGGCGTCGAGCACCGAAGAATGATCCGTGAGATCTGGACAGACACTCATGTTCAGTACATCTCGCTTTTCCAGCCTTGGAACAATCTGACCGATACCTTGATGGATTGGAGGATTTACTCTGAGGACTACTACCTCCCAGACAATGTAATCGAGGTCAACTCGATTCGACTGTTCCGTCAGAACCAGAACTTCCCTCTCGACATCATCGGGCAGATGGAAGCTGAGTATCTTTCTCTGGCAGACTCTCCTCAATCTACGGTGGGAGGTTTGCCTCGTTGTGCTTTTCGTCGATACCACCGACAAATCGAAAGTCCAACTTCTGCTCCTGTTGGCTCCTATGGCGACAACAACACTTGGTTAGGTCCAGAACCCGCAGGGCAGTTTGAGTACTGCTTTACTTACACTTGGGGGTATCGGGACGAAGACTTTCGAGATTTCGGTCCTTCTCAACCCTACAATGCAGCTCAGACTGAGCCTTCTCGACGAGAGCCTCTATGGGAGTCGTCCCCAAGTCCGATTTTATCCATCACGACCAGTAATAAAATAGAAGATCCTATCGTGTTTGGAGGAAAAGCAATCGTTATAACTACCCCTGACATCCACTATATGCAGGGATTTGGACGAAACGGAGATCGTAGATACCGTCGTGCTGGTTGGAGAAAACGAATCTACCGCCGAAGAGTCACGGTAGACCCTGTAAACTACAACACTCTGACGCACACACTTACAGGCGCAGTAGACCAAGAGACTCCTGATGCGTTTGTCCTGATTGCAGACATCGACGGACACCAGACTGCTTTCATCGACAACGGGCAGATCCTACCTGACTACCATCGTCGTCTTCGAGAAGTACATGGCTACCAATCAGTCCGACTTTACCCTCGCCCAAACGAGCGGTATCAAGTAGACGTTCGATGCTTGCTTCGTCCAGAAGAACTCAAAGACGATCAGGACGCTCCCGAGATCCATACTGACGGAATCGACGTTCTTCTCTACCGGGCACTTAGCTTTCTCTATGAATCCCAAGGAAACATCGAACTTGCAGATCGAGCAATCGGAAGATTTCGAGAAGCTCTATTTACACTGACTAAACGGTATGGCGACTTGAGGTATCCAGGAGAAACACTAATGAAGAGGCCAGCACGCTCCGGTCGTATTATTGATACGAGACGTGCTTACCGCCGATGGTACAATCTTCCATCTTCCTAAGAGGAGCCCAACAGATGGCAAATACAGACGATACGGTCCTTACTCCTGTTCGAATCATTACAGGAGCAATCTACGAACGCCCAAGAGCCGGAGAAACGGAGCAAGTAGTTTGTCTTGCTCGGGTCACGGAGTGTGGAGTAGTCAAAGGTCTCTTCCGCCGATATGGTTTGACCTTCGAAAGATTCGACGAATCCTCCGAAGAAATGTTTTCCTGGAAGCTCATCTGGGCTCCCGATGGAAGCCACGAACCCAAAGTCGAAACAAAGAAACCTGCGAAGAAAACCTCCCGGGCAACAAAGGTCGCAGAGGCCAAATAGTCCAATAGGGAGAGTCCATGGCAGATACTCGGTTTCGTCAGAAATCTGATGTTCTCCCGATTCGAGTAGAAGCGGGAAGTCTCATCCTGCCCGAAGATGTAGGATCCCAGATTGAAAACATGTTCCTCACAGAAGAGGGAACGTTGAGGTCTGTGTGGGGCCCTGCACCGTATGTTCCGAACTACGGGAATGGGTTTCCTACCTACTCCAAAGCTCGTGGAGTTTTTCATGCTCGCTTGGGCCCAGAAGGAGAGCGAGAGATTCTCCTGTTCCAAGACGGTGGAGCCGTTGAGATATTCGAGGGATGGGAAGCAGGATCTGCGAATCCAAACGATGTTTGGGACACTCTGATCGGACCCTCTGCTTCGGCTGATTACCAAGCAGACATCGGACACGACAATAAGCCTCGCTTTCCTGCACAGTTTGAGTCTACTCCGAACGGTGTTGTCATCATCCCTTCGGGTGAGTCGGCCCGTGCTTTCTTTTATGACGGACAAACTGTACTGCCTTTGGGGTACTCAGCGGCTCCAGATGCCCCCTCGGGCATGGGTCCAATCTCATCGGACCAGACGTTCTATGATCACGATGGAACAAGCCTCCCAAACTGGGCAGGAAATGGTCGAGTCGGCAGTTTAGCTCTCGATTCGATAAACTCGTCTCAACTTTCTCGAATCGCAGAATCCCACTATCAGTGTGCTGTTCAGTGGATTGATCGGTGGGGCAACCTCTCTCCTCTTTCGGGTAGAAGCAGTATCGTCATCATTCCAGCAGAAGGCGGCGGGACTTCAGTCGATGAAAAACTAAAACTGATCTTCTGGACTGGAATTGATCAGGGTCCAACAGGAACTGTTGGACGAATCTTGTGTAGAACTCGCGATGTTCTAAACTCAGGAACTCTCCGACTCTTTGAAATGAGAAACTACTTTGCAGGCGGGTTTCTCTCTTCTTCTACGATGCCAGACAATGTAGGTACTGGATTCCCAGACAACATTCCTGATTCGCTCCTAATCGTAGAGCCCAAGGAGCCAATCGCTGTCACGCCATTCAAGCTTTACACGTTGGCTTTTGGAAGAGGGTGGGCTGCTAACTTTACGGATGAACCGGGTAAGTTGCACCCATCGATGCCCGGTAGGTGGGGAACGTTCCTCGAAAACGAAGAGATCTATCCAGATCCCCGAGGGGCAGAAATCACAGGCATGTGCCAGATCCAAGATGGTCTTTTGGTGTTTACGGAGAATACAACGTTTCTCATCGTGATCTCGTTTTCTGGAGATGGCTTCCAGACTAAAACACTCCATCCTACGATTGGATGTGTTGCTCCTTCATCCATCAAGACGATGCCCAACGGACAAGCGATCTGGCTTGGTCGGGAAGGGTTTTACTCTTGTACAGGAGCCGGAGACGGACTTACCGTTCAAGTAGTTTCCAGTGCAATCTCTTCCGAGCTTCGAAAGATCAATCGCTCTCGGGCTCTTCAGTCCTGTGCGGCTGTTGACGTTCGAGAGCAGAAGTACCGATGCTGGGTTCCAATGGAAGGGTCGCTTTCAAACGATGTATGTTGGGAGTATGACGGGGGAGGTTGGACACGTCGCACCGATGTGAAAGCAGCAGATGTTTGCGTGACTCAGGACCATCGCGCCTACATGCTGACTGCGGGGAAAGCTACGATCAGTGGAGGAGCCGAAGCTGAAGGGTTGTGGCTTCTTGACCACCAAGTACAATCATGGACACCGACTCCTCGTCCTGCTCTGATTCAGACATGCTGGCTTCGCTCTGGATTCGGAGGCAAACGAGGAAGTCCGACTTCTCTCTACTTGTGGTTTAGAGAGATGTCTTCGGGCACTCTAAATATCGAAATCCAAAGAGATTGGAAATCTAAAGTCATCTACACAGAGACTGCGAAACTCTATCCAACAGATGACATTCCACCCTTCTGGGGAGATGCCGTTTACGGAGGCACAGACCCAGAAGGAAATGATTGGGTATGGGAGAAGCGTCGTCCCTACTGGACACGAGTTGATATTGCGATTCCGTCTTGCGAAGTGTTTCGTCTAAAGATTACACTTGAAGCTGCGGGTACAAACCCAGGTTGTTGGGACTTTATTGGAATGTCTTTCGACGAGGTTCCCCATCCCGACACCTTCAGGAGTTACCCAAAATGAGTTGGAAGTTTCCTAAATACCCAGTGAAGAACGCCCAAGTCATTGATCTCGAAGACGTGAATGCGAACTTCAGAGAGTTCGCAGACGAACTTGGAGGACAGCTCAATGAGCATAACTGGAAAGAAGGAGCGATCTCTGCGACGACTTCTTTAGAAAAAGATGCTGCATACTGTTGGCACTCTTCCGGAGCCCACTCACAGCAAATGGACCCCTGGCCTACTCCAATCACTGGAGGAAGTCCGAAGGATCAATTGGTTTCCGCTCGTCCTGTTTGGACTCCAATTGACGACTGCACGCTAAACTTCACCTCTCCGGGCTGTTTGCTCTGGATACACGGGTCTGTCCAAATAAACCAAGGTGCGGCTCTTTCTTCTGGAGGGCTCCCCTCGAACAATGGAACCGTGTGGAACAGCAACTATTTTGTTCGAATCCAAGTGGCTATCCGGATCGATAACTATGTGATTCCGGAGTCTATTATCGGGGGAGCAGAAGTCGACAACGATCGTCCGGCTGGAATGAAGCAGCCTATGATGCCTATTGTGACGAGCATTGCTTTCCCCATCGCAGCCGGTCAGCACAAAGTAGAGTTAGTCGCTCGAACAACAGGAGTTGTCTTAGAAAAGGGAACTACGAATCAGGACGAATCCCCAGAAGGGTTCTATGTGAATAGCCGAGAACTGATGGCTTTAGAGATGAGGAGATAGAATGGCTGAGATTTCTTTCGATCCTATCGACACTCAAGAACTCTTTACTACAGGGTCTTTGAACAACCGATTCAGCACCGGAGCAGGATCTCTGCAAGTTGCAATCAACGATGTAGAATCTGATGCCTTGGCTCCTGGTGCTCTGAATGAGCACCACTTGCCCTCTCTTGTTCTTTTTCGATCTGAAGTTTCTCAAAACGCAGGCGGGCAGTACACAACTACCAACTCTCTTTGGCCGAGTTCCTACGCTGTCGTCGACTCTAATGGAGAAACTGGAGGAGGAACAGCTTTAGAGATTGATTTTGGAGCAACGTACAATCTCTCTACGGGACAAGCTCAAGCAGTGTTTGTTCTTGCCGATATGTATGTTCAATACATTCGTCGATCGGCCACCAGCTACAACGATCTCGACGGCGTGGCTTTTAGAATCCAAGCGTACAATGGCTCCTCTTGGCAGACAATCGGACGAACAGAACGGTACATCTCTGCACAGATTTTCGGAGGAGATGCGGCTTCGAAGGGTCGAGCAATCAACGTAAAAGTTCCTATCCGAACTTGTATCCATGCTTCTGATGTTTCAGGAAACACGATTAGCAAAGTTCGAGTTCAAATCGCTGTCTGGAATGGAGGAGTCGCTGGAGTTGTCACAGCCACTCTTCTGGCTCGATCTTTGACCGCGATCATTCTACAATCAACTCGGACATAGGAGGATTCATGGCAGACGTTACTATCCCAACAATCGGAGCCGGAACCTCAAATGGAA
>CERH01034986.1_pt1 | contig 15093 bp, 16 predicted proteins | sample 530991 | NCBI WGS metagenome assembly CERH01 (sample SAMEA2621191, study PRJEB7988) | marine metagenome | biome: marine biome (ENVO:00000447); feature: mesopelagic zone (ENVO:00000213); material: "saline water (ENVO:00002010), including plankton (ENVO:xxxxxxxx)" | depth 800 m | reverse complement strand
GAATCAGACAGACTTGCAACCAAGTTACCCTGATGCAAATTACGCTTCTTTTGCGCAGCATGGTTACGCAGGTAATGAATTAGTCTTTGCTTGTATAAGAGAAATAGCAACATCATCTGCTGAAGCTATGCTTTGTCTTTACAATCAAGAAGGTGAAATAGTAGATCCTGAAAACAACGCACTAGCAAACCTAATTAAAAATCCAGCGCCAAAAGAAACACAATACGAATTTTTAGAAGCACTAATTACACATTTGCAAATATCAGGTAATGCCTATGTCCTAAAGGAACGTGCAAGAGTTGGTGTGGTATCATTAATGCTACTAAGACCTGACAGGATAGAAATACATGCAGACAAAAATGCTTATACTTATGATGTGGGTGGTAGGCGTTATGTTATACCTGCTGAAGATATAGGACATTTAAAATTCCCTAATCCTAACAATGACTTCTACGGTCTTAGCCCGTTACAAGTATTGCTAAAACAAACAGCTATAGACACAGACGCTACAAACTTTACAAGAGCTTTTTTTAACAACGCAGGTGTTCCAAGTGGTATGTTGAAACTAAAACGTAGGATCAACAGTCAAGAAGAAGCTGATAGATTACGAACACAATGGCGCGGTCAGTTTAGGGGTGACAGAAACTGGCACAGGATTGCAATACTAGACGAAGATGCTAGTTATGAAGTTATGGGTAGTTCTATTGGACAAATGGAAATACCTGAATTAAGGCAACTATCAGAAAGCAGAATTTGTGCTGGTTTCGGTGTACCTGCAATATTAGTAGGTGCTAATGTAGGATTACAGCGCAGCACATATAGTAACTATCGTGAAGCAAGAGAAAGCTTTTGGGAAGAAACTTTGTTGCCACTATATAAGCGTATAGAACAATTTATGCAAACATTACTAGAGCCTGAATTTCCAAGTGAACAAGGCTACTTGGCTTTTGACTTCAAAGATGTTCGTGCTTTACAAGAAGATGAAGATGCTTTAGTTAGTAGAAAACTAACACAAGCACAAATAGCTAAAGAATTAATCAACGCAGGATTTACACCTGAATCTGCATTACAGACAGCAGGACTAAATACAGAAATGGAACATACAGGTTACTTGCCTAGCAGTCTTACAGTATTGGGTGCAAAACAACCTGAAGTAAAAGCATTATCACAAAGTCGTGCTGATGCTTTGATTCCAGTATTAGAAGAAACATACGACCAAGATGTTAGATCTATGGAACGTGTAATGAACGATTATTTTAGACAGTTACTAAATCGTGCTGATGGTGTCATGGGTAGATACTTAGGTGACACAACAGCTGAAGGTAAAGAAGATGAAGTTAAGTTTGAAGCCCCTGAATTTATTAGAAACAACGCAGAGCGTGGACTTAAATACTACAGGGAAGGTAGAGCAGGTAGTGGTTTGACACCAAAAACTGTTAGAGAAGCGCGAACTATGGCAGGTGGATTTATATCAGAAGGTAAAGTTAGAAGAATGTCAGCTTGGTTTGCTAGACACATAACAGATCTTGACAGCCCAGCAAACAATAATCCCAATAACGATGATTATCCACAAGCAGGTGCTGTAGCATGGTTATTATGGGGTGGTAATCCAACATCTAATCCTATGCGCGCTAAAGAATGGGCTGATAGAAAAATAGCACAGATGGAAGAAGAAAATTCTAAAGCACCAGTAGCTGGCGCAGATAAGTTTACAACAGAAGAAGAAGCTGTTGCTAGAGCTGAACAACTAGGCTGCGAAGGCACACATACTATGACTGAAGATGGTGAAACAATTTATATGCCATGTAGTACGCATGAAGCATACGACAATATTGTTAACCCTGATGGTGGTGAAACAACTTATGGCAAAGAACAAAAACTGCAAATGCCATTTAACGAAATAACAATAATACCTTTAGCATTAGATAGTGACCTAAGTCGTCAAATGTCACCTGTAATGTTACGCTCAATGCGTAAGGCTTGGAATGTTATTAATAAAAACGGAATATTTGTAGACACACCTTTTGATCCTGAATTACCAGTTATACAAAATGCTATGCGTGTTTCAGGTAAAAGAATAAACGATGTATCTAGGGCTGCGTTAAAGAAAACGATACAAAAAGGAACACAAGCTGGTTACAGCTTAGATCAAATAGTTCGTGGTGTTCCAAAAGATAATTTTACAGGGTTGCGTGGGATAGTAAGGGAAACTTATAAAAACAGAGCAAAAACGATTGCTAGAACAGAAATTGCTACTGCTCAAAATACAGGAACGATTGCAAGGTATCAAGTTGCAGGTGTAACTAGGGTGCGTGTAGAAGATGGTGAAGATGATGAAATATGTGCAAACGCTAACGGCACAATACAAACTATGGATTGGGCTTTGGCAAATGCAACAGCACACCCTAACTGCACAAGGGCTTTTGCACCAATCGTTGAAGGAATAGATTACTAGGAGAATAAAATGGTAACAACAAAAAAAATGCTTACACATAAATTCCAAACTTCTGAAATAAAAACTGTAGATGAAGCAGAAGGAATTGTTGAAGCATACGTTAATACAATGGGGGTTATAGATCACGATGGGGAAGTTATAGACTTCAATGCTTTTGATAAGTCTATAGAAAAAGGTGGTCAATCAGTTGCATGGTTTCATGACCAGTCGTCACCAGTAGGTAAAGTTATAGATGCTGCACCTATAGAACTTGGTTATTATGACGATGATGAAGATGGTTTTAAGACAGGTAAACTAAAAGCAATCATGCAGTTTAATTTAAATACACAGCGTGGGCGAGAAGCTTTTGCTGATGTACAGTTTGGGTCTGTAAAAGAATGGTCGGTTGGCTTTCGGTCATTAGATGATGGACTTGAACGACTACCTAGTGGAGATAATGTAAGAGTTATCAAAGCATTAGATTGGGTAGAAGTAAGCCCTGTGATGCGTGGTGCATCACCTGATACACAAACTATAATATCTAAAACTGCCACAACCACGTCTGAAGCACCTGAAGAACAGGTTGATGAAAAGACTTCTGATGTCGATGTTGCGAAAATTGAGAAATTACAGTTAGAAATTGAAATAGAAAAAAACAAACTAGACATTATGGAGAAATAAAATAATGGAAAAGATTAACGAACTTCGTGAAGAAGCACGACAAGCGTTGGTTGATGCAGGAAAGTTTATTGAAAGTGGTGAAGTAGAATCAGCAAAAAAAGCAAAAGAAGATGCAGTTTCTAAAATAGAAAAAGCAACAGAATTGCAGAACGAAGCAGATTCACTTAAGACACTATCAGGTGACTTTAACAAGCCAACTAATACTGTTCCTGTTTCTAAAGAAGAAGCAAAATTATACAATCCTGCTGACAATGGTAAGGATTATAGAAACGACTACAAACCTGCAACATGGGTTAAAGGTCTACCTGCGGCAGTACAGCCAAAGTGGGTACGAGAACAAATGGGATCAAACCTAAAAGATGAAGAAAACTTTTACAAAGACACTTGGGTAAAGTGGTTTAGGGATAGAAGCCCAAACGCTAACAAGTTCTTTGCAACTGCATCTGCTGATGAACTAAAAGCAATGCAAGAAGGTACTGATGCTGAAGGTGGTTTCTTTGTTCCTGAAGACTTTAGAACACAGGTTATCCACAATACCGGTGTGCCTGGTGGAGTACACCGACCTTACTGTACTGTTTTGACAACATCGCTCAAAGATGGTTACTTACCAACACTTGGTTCTGTAACTTGGGCAGCTATTGCTGAAGAAGCAGCTTATGGTGACAACACACCAACAGTAGGACAGGTTTCATTCACAACTAGAAAAGCTGGTGGTACAGTAAAAGTTTCTAACGAACTGTTAGAAGATTCTGCTGTAAACTTACCTGCATTGTTATCTCAGATTATGGGAGAAGCAGCAGGACGTTACGAAGATCAGCAAATAATTGAAGGTGATGGTTCTACAGAACCTGAAGGTCTAAGAACATCAGCAACAGACGGATCTGATTCTGCAGCTAACAACGCAGTAGCAATTGGTGACTTCCAAACTTGGTACTTTAACCTACCTGCTCAGTTTAGAGCAAACGCTGTTGTTTCAACAACATCTTCTGCTATGGCACAGATCGCTGCACTAGACGTAACATCTAGTAAAGGTAACTTAGCAAACGCAACACCTGCTAGTACACTATATGGACGACCAACTGTGTTGTTTGATGGTACTGGTTGGGACGATGCTACAGCAATTGCAACTAACGAAGAAATTGGTTGTATTGGTGACTTCTCTAACTACTACATAATTGAAAGATTAGGTATGTCTATGCGAAGAGATGACAGCATATACGTGGCTAACGATCAAGTGGGCTTTTTCGCTAGAAATCGCTGGGACGGTCGTGTTGGTCTTGCAGATGCTTTCAGAATATTCAAAATAGCGTAATAGGAGAAAACATAACAATGCCAAAATTCAGACAATTAAGTGATAGGGTTGCAGTAAACGTAGCATTAGCACCAGTTTCTAAATCAGCAGGAACTACAACAAGTTCAGCGATTAACCTAACTGGTTATAGTGCTGCTAGTTTGCTAGTAAATATCGGTGTAATATCATCAAGTGGAACAGTTGACTGTAAAGTTACTGCTTCTGCTACAGAAGGTGGTACTTATACTGACATTACTGGCGCAGCAATTACACAAGCTACACAAGCAGGTTCAGGATCAGGAACAAGTCAATTAGTTGACTTTGATATTCCTGTAGGTAAACCTTTTGTAAAAACAGTATTAGTTAACGCTACTGCTGCTGCTGTGCAGGGTGTATTTATACTTGCTGACCAAGACACTAGAAACTAAATAAAAAATATATAGGTGGGTAGTTCCTTTTTCAATAATCCAATCCAACATTCTTGATAAAACCTACCCACCGACTATAAAGGAAATAAAAATGAAAAAATATAAAGTAATATGTATAGAACCAAGACAGATTGCTGACGATGTATATGCAATTAATCAAGAATACATTGTTGACGAAACACGTTTGGCTAAATACAAAAACAATTTTAGAATAGTAGAAGAAGTTGTAGAAAAAAAAGCAACTACTAAAAAAGCTACTAAAGTAGAAAACAAAGACGCAGGAAAAACTGAGGATAAATAACAATGGCACAAATATATCACACTTATGGTAATGTTTATGACTTCAAAGCATACTTAGGTGGTACAGATCACGTTACTGACTGGACTACAGACGAAACACCTGTTTTAAGAGTGTTAGAAGCTGCATCTAAGCGTATAGATTCTTATATGGGTAGAAGCTTTGGTGCTAGAACAGAAACACACTCCTTTGATTTAGGTCAAGGTGCTTTGCGCGATGATTCATTAGTGCCAAATGGTGATATGATTGAATTTCCTGACTATTGGACTACAAGGTTGCAGTCTACAGGTATCTTAGGTTTAGATGATTGGCTTATTACTGCAACTACAGTCACTTCTTTCGAGGGTACAGACAGAACAAGTAGTGCAACACTATCAGAAGGAATTGGTAACGACTTTTTATTGATGCCATACAACACTAGTCCAAAAAGTAAAATGAAGTTAGTAGAAAATACACTAAAAAATTTATATAGTGGGCAACAAACCTTAACAATACTTGGTGAATGGGGTTGGCAAAACGACACAGAAAGTATAAGCACAGTAGATGCTATAGGTTCTACTTCTACTACTACTGTTACTGTTTCTAGTGGTAGCACAACTTATGTAGGTGACACAATATTAGTAGGTACTGAACAAATGTATGTTACTAACGTAGATGGCAACACTTTGACTGTTATAAGGGCTGTAAATGGCACAACTGCTGCAACACATAGTGGCGGTGCTACATATTACAGGTATAAATACCCTGCTGACGTAGTACAGGCTTGTTTAGATGTTGCTAGAACATATTGGCGTAGTCGTGATGTAGGACAAAGTCAGATTTTAGGTACTAACGAAATGCAGATGACTTACCCACAAAACGAAGAACGCATAATATTAAAAAAATTAGATCATTACCTAAATAAAAGGGAAACTGCGATTTATGTCTAGTATTAATGTGCAAATAAATATTAAAGGTAAGCTTTTAGATATAAATGCTAATAAAAATATGACAAAAGCAATCAACAAAGGCATAGAAAAAATGATGCTTGTTACAGAAGATAGAACTAAAGCAAGAACACCTGTCAGAACAGGACATTTGCGTAGATCTATAACTGGGCAACTTATAGGAAACTTAGCTGCACAAGTAGACGCTGGACAAATATCACAAGGTAAAAATGTTGTATATGCAGATTGGATAGAAGGTATATCTGCAAGAAATTCACAAACTGGATATGCAGGTGTAAGCATGTTTAGACTTGCTGCAAAAGAATTAGAAAACGAAGATAAAAGCAAATATTTTGCAGAACCTATAAAGGATAATCTTACATGAGCAGGTCAGGTGCTATAACTACAATAAAAACAATTATGAATGCTGTTAGTAGTCCTACGTTTCAAGTTGTGCTTATAGGTGAACCGTTATCTATACCTACTGGTGACAGAGTAATTGCTGCATACTTCAATGGCGAAAGTGCAAAAACAAAAACATTGGGCAATGTAATGGTTACACAAAATTGGACTGTAAGAGCGTATTTTAGGGTAGCTCCTAGTCAAAAAGCAAGGGAAGCATTAGAATTAGAGTTGTGGGACGCTGTCAGAAGCATACAGACAGGTTTTAGGGCAGATTCACAATTAGGTGGGAACGTAACAGATTTAGATATATCTTTAGCAACTGTAGGGTGGATTGATTTAGGTGGTAATACTTTTAGAAGTATAAGTTTTGATTTACAATTAATAGAGTTAGAAGCAGAATCTATCTCACCATAAAGGAAAAATTATATGGCAAAAAAATCAGGTTTAGGAAATAATTTATTCATATCAGGTTATGATTTAAGTGGTGATGTTGGTGCAATAAGTAACATTGCTTCAACTAGGGGTGTACAAGATGTAACTAGCATCAATAAATCTGCACATGAAAGATTATTAACACATTCCGATAGCACAATAGAATTTAATTCATTTTTTAATGATGCTGCATTGGCAGAACATGCTGCACTTAGTGGCTTACCTACTACTGACAGAATAGTTACTTTTTTGATGGGTAGTACATTAGGCGATAGTGCATGTGCAATGACAGGTAAACAATTAAACTATGATGCAAGTAGAACAGCAGATGGTGGCTTAACCTTTGCTGTTACAGTACAAGGTTCAGCAGGTATACCATTAGAATGGGGTATATCAGGAACAGCAGGGAAAGTTACACACGGATCAGCAACAAACATAAGTAGCATAGATAATAGTGCTAGTACATCAAGTGGTGCTTCAGCATATTTGCAAGTGTTTGCTGTTTCTTCAGGTACTTGTGTGGTAAAAGTGCAACATTCTACAAACGATAGTTCATGGTCTGATTTAATTACATTTACTGGTGCAGATGACATAACATCTGAACGAGCAACTGCTTCAGGCACAATTAATAGATACTTAAGGGTAATATCAAGTGGCACATTCTCGAACTGCACGTTTAATGTCATCATTAGGCGTGGCACAGCAAACGACATATAAGGCAGTAAAACCTTTATCAACACACTTTAGACCTGCAACTTGCAGGGAAGTTTCCTGTTTGCATTACTTACAGGGTTGGAAAACTGTGTTGGCAGATAATGATTTAGACAATATAAACTGGATTAGAAACAAATCAGGTCTAAATTTTGCAGAAGAAAAACAAGAAGGTACTGTTACTTTTATATTTTATGCGGGACAAAATTGTTTTAGAAGAAATACACATGTTATTTCTTTAGACAGACCTGCTATATTTGGGGTGGATAATGGTCAAGGTTTTAGGAAACAAGAACCTGATCAATGGGTAGATAATTTTGATAACCATTTACACAAATTGAAGGGAGAAATAAATGGCTAAAGAAAGTGGTTTAGGTATGGCACTTGCAATTGATGATTCAGGTGGATCTGCAAGAACTATATCTAACGACATAACAAACTTTGATTTTGCAATACCACGAGGTGTGCAAGACATTACAGGTATAGATAAGTCAGCAAATGAAAGACTACTTTTGTTAGCAGATTTTTCTATAACAGTTAATGGTGTTTTTAATGATGGCAGTAATGCGTCACACGATGTTTTTAAAACTGTAAGTTCGACTTCAGTTGCAAGAACTACGACTATTACAGTATCAGGTCAAACACTAGCAACTGAATCATTTTATACAGACTACGCTTTAAGCAGAGCAGCAACAGGTGAATTAACTTTTACATCTAATGGTGTTCTACAAAGTGGTACTGTACCAACTTGGGCATAATTTAGAAAAGGGAACATAATGAAAAAGTTTAAATTAAGTCAAGCCAAAAAAATTGCAAACATAACGTTTGAAGGAACTGATTATGATGGCTTAGAAGTTAAATGTTCTTTAGATTTGCCGATGAAAGTTGTTTTAGATATACAGCGTTTGTCGGTTTCTGAAGAAGACAAAGATAAATTAGAAGCAAACAAGATATGGTGCGACAAAGTTCTGTTATCTTGGAATTTAGTAGATGATAAAGGAGATGTTATTCCTGCAAATGCTGAAAGTGCTTTGATGGTTGCACCGTCTAGGTTGTTGGCTGTTTTGATTACAAAATGGGCAGAACTAGTTACAGAACCATCAGCAAATTTATCCAACACGCAGAACGATATGCCCACGTTGGAAACATTGGCGAACCAATCAACATTGAACTAGAACAAGCTTTGTTGATTGACATGATATGTAGAAGGTATGGGTGTATGCCAAGTGATGTTCTTGAAGAAGATGCTTCGTTACTGCGTATAATAAAATTGGCAACTATAGTAGAACAAAAAAACAATGGCTAATGAAGTAAATATAAAAATAAATGCCGATGACATGGCAAGTGGCAAGATAAGTGGTCTTAATAATCGCTTAAAATCAATGCGTGGTACTTTTCTAGGAGTGGCAGCAGCAGGTGGTGCTGTTACTGGTGTACTTGGCATGATGACAAAAAGCAGTCTTGATCAACAAATTGGAATTAATCAATTAGACAACGCTTTGAAAAATGTAAATACAAGTTATGCAGATAACAAAGCAGCCATAGAAGAAGCAATAAGTGCTACACAAGCAAAAACAAATTTTGGTGACGAAGAACAAAGACAAAGTTTAGCAAGAATAATACAACTAACAGGTGACAACACAAACGCTTTAGATGCTTTAGCGGTTTCAACAGACTTGGCTTCTGCAATGGGCATGGATTTGTCAAATGCTAGCTTACTTGTTGCTAAAGCATTAGCAGGTCAAACAAGTTCTTTGACAAGATATGGTATATCTTTAGAAGAAGGTGCTAGTAAAACAGAAATATTAGAAGCCTTACAAAAACAATTTGCAGGTTCAGCAGAAGCGGCGGCAGATCCTACAACACAGTTAGGAAATAGAATTGGTGACTTAGCACAATCTATAGGTGATGTGTTGTTGCCTGTATTAGAAACAATTGTGCCTATGATAGACAGAGCAGTACAAAAAGTTATTGCATTCAGCGAAGCAAACCCTACACTTACAAAAACTTTGGTTATAGGTGCAGGTGCTTTAGGTGCGATTGCATTGGCATTAGGTACTTTAGGTTTAGCAATACCACCAATTATTACTGCAATAACTGGATTGAAAACTGCGTTTGTTGTATTAAAAGTAGCTATGATGGCTAACCCATTTGTAGCAATAGCAACTGTTTTAATTGCATTAGCAACTGTCACAATACCTTTAGTTATAAAAAACTTTGACAGAATTAGAAACACAGTTGCAGATGTAGTAAATGCTGTAATGCCACATTTAGAAGCAATGGCACAAAATTTTGTTGATTTTATAAATGTTTTGATAGATGGTGCTAACAAAGTTAAATTTTGGGGTGACAAAATAGATCATCTTGGTGATGTGACATTTCCAAGAATGGAAAAAACTATAATAGAAACTACAGATGTAATAAAAGAAAATACTGATGCGATGAAAGAAAATGCTAATAACGCAATAGAGTTAGCTAATCAAAGAATACAATCAAGTCAAGAAGCAAAAGAAGCAGTATTAGAGGACTTAGAAGAAATTGCAAAATTTGAACAAGATGCAAGGGAACAAAGAACTGCTGAAAGGAAAGCAGAACAAGCACAAAAAGAAGCAATAGAAAAAGGTGATACTACAACAAGTTTCGATGACTTTTTAGCAAGGGAATTAGCAAAAGTAAAAGGTATGCGTGATGTAATAGATGTAGGTGGTAGAAATATGTCGAACGATTTAGCAAACGCTTTTAGAAACTTTGCAGCAGGTAGCCAAGTATCTGAACATGGTGAAGCTGGTAGAGCAGCACAAGACGCTTTATTTGGAATGATGGACACCGCAGGTTTTTTTCAAGATAGTAGTATGCCAATGTTGACAGATATGGTTGGATCACCAGTAACAGCAGTAAATATAATGCGACGTGGTTCAGGTGGTGGTGGTTACCAAAAAGTAGGTGACGTAAATGTGTTTGTCGAAGGTGATATGTATGGCATGGACGATTTTGACAGAAAAGTAAACAACGCAGTACAAACAGGAAGACAAACAGGTGTTTATACTGAAGATGAATTTTAAGGAGTAAAAAATGACAGCAGGAACATCAGATTTTCCAACAAGTTTAGATACAACAACTAATTTGCCTGTTGCTTCAGGTCTATCAGGAGTTGAATTAGATGGTGATGGAAATGCAAACAAGGTACATTCTAATTTACATGGAACAACTGACACAGCAGTAGTAGCAATAGAAACAAAAATGGGTACTGGTGCAAGTACACCTACAAGTGGTAATGTACTTAGGGGAACAGGAACAGGTACTTCAGCATGGGCAAAAGTGGCTCTAGCATCTGATGTATCAGGTACATTACCTGTTGGTAATGGTGGCACAGGGGCTACTACGCTTACAGATGGTGGAATACTACTTGGAAGTGGTACTGGGGCTATTACAGCGACTGCTGTGCTAGGTGATGGCGAAATGTTGGTAGGTGACGGCACAACAGATCCTGCAATAGAATCAGGTGCTACACTAAGAACAAGTATTGGACTTGGAGATGTTGCGACTAGAGATACTGGAATTAGCAATAATAATATTCCTATTTTTACATCAGGTGCAGCAGATAATGATTTTCTAAGAATAGATGGTACTGCAATAGAAGGTCGAAGTGCATCAGAAGTATTATCAGATATAGGTGCAAGTGCTGCTGCCGGTAGTTCATCTATTGTTACTACAGGTGCTCTAGATAGCGGTAGTATAACTTCTAACTTTGGGACTATAAACAATGGAGCTTCAGCTATTACAACTACAGGTACAGTTAGCACAGGTGATATAAGTGCAGGTGGTAATGTAACTTTAGCAGATGCAAAATCTATTGTGTTTGATCCTGAACCTGCATCAGATCACAATGCAGCTGGTATGATTGCACCTATGACAGCAGGTGCTACATTAGCATTTGGTGATGCTGTATATCAGAAGTCAGATGGTGAAATGCACTTAGGTGACGCTGATGCGGCTAGTACGTCAGGTGTTATAGCTATAGCAGTTGCAAGTGGTAGTGATGGTGCTAGTAGTAATTTTATGTTTTATGGCTTTCTAAGGGACGATTCTTGGAACTGGACAGTAGGTGGGCTTATATATCTTTCTACAACAGGTACTAGTGGTAACACACTAACGCAAACAGCACCTTCAGGATCAGGTGACATCGTACAAATACTTGGTGTTGCTACACATGCAGATAGAATATTTTTTAATCCATCACTAACATACGCAGAGGTGTAAATGGTTGATATAGCAAAAATATCTAACATCAATATAGGTGATGTGGCAAAGTTTCAGAACGTAGCAATAGGCAGTCTAAGTAAAATTATGAACTTAGATATTAACCTAGCGTTAACTTGGTCTACTAAAAACGCACTAAGTACAGCAAGGCAAGGACACACACAACATGGTACTGGTTCTGCTAGTATGGTTACAGCAGGAACTACAGGTAGTTCTACTTTGACAAGTACAGAAGAATTTGATGGCACAAATTGGTCATCAGGTGGTGCGTTAAGTTTTTCAGATGGATCAGGTGGAACTGTAGGTTTTGGTGCTAGTAATAGTGGTGTTAATGCAGGTGGTTTTACAGGTGGTGACGAAACTGGTAGAACAGAAGAATATAATGGAACATCATGGTCGTCAGGAAATACAATGAGTACACCTATTTATGGTGCTGCAGGTTGGGGTACATTATCAGCAGGTGCTTGTGTCGGCGGAACATTATACGGGCCTACACAGAGAGATAGACAAGTAACCCAAGAGTATGACGGCACGAATTGGAGTAACGGCAATAACTGTAGTACAGGTACATCACAATCTGCTTGTTTTGGTACACAGACAGCAGGTGTAAAAGCAACAGGTGCTTCAGGGGGTTCTAGTGCAGTAGATACTACAGTTTGTGAAGAATACGATGGAACAAATTGGTCTTCGGGTGGTAGTATGTCGACAGGTCGTAGATATGCAGCAGGATTTGGGGCTTTATCTAAAGGGTATGTAGCAGGTGGCGAAAATGGTGGTACTGATCAACAAAGCACAGAAACTTATAACGGTAGCTCATGGTCTAGCGATACAAACTTACCGGCAGCTAAAAGTATTGCAGCACAAGGAATGGGTGGCGATACGTCTAGCAATGGATTTTTAGCAGGTGGTATATCAGGTGGTTCAGTAGTAGATACAATGTATTCAGCAAGTTAGGATTTTTATGTTATACGCAGAAGGAACAATACAAGGTGCAGGTTTCGTAACACACGAGGACAGAAACAATGGTTTAAATCCATTACAAATGGGCAATATTATAATAGTAGAAGATACAAGTGCAGGAACAGCGTGGCTAACTAGAAATAGTTTGACAAGCATTACACAGTCACAAGCACAAACTAGTTACAATGCATATATGGACAATATAATAGATAATTGGAACGACAGCGATATGCAACCAGTTATAAAACCAACGAAGGGAACACTACCATGAATTACGAATTATCTTTGTTAAATAAAAAAGAAAAAAGTTTATTAAATAATATAGAAACACAAGTAAAAGATAATCATAAAAAAAGACAGATTTTTAGAACAGCAACAGAAATGATGTTTAGCGTTTTGAACGATGCTAAGTTTCCTACAAACGCTGCAAAGTATTGGCAAAGTGTTAGGGAACAATCTGTGCATTACGAAGAATTAGTAAGACTAAGTTTTAAATATAGAAAACTATTAGTTGACATAGATGAAAAGTCACATATTATTGACACGCTTGCAGGTAGTGTATTTGACATGCGTAGATCAGAAATAGAAATAGATGAATTAGCATTTGAAAAAGAATTAATGGAACAAATTGCAGAAGATAGAGTTAGAGAAATACATTCTTGGCATGGGATTATGCAAGTATTAAGTGAAGCAGAAGATTTTGACACAGAAGATGTAGACGCACATCAAGCAGAAAGTTATCTAAAAATATTACAAAATAAAGCAGAATCAATAACACAGGGAACTAATCATGCAGAAGTGTTTAACATTATCGGTCAACTAAACACTTTAAAAAGATTAAAAGGAATAGATCCAATACCGATTGAAGAATACACAAAATGAGTACACTTTACGACAAAGCAATAGATTACGACAGTAGTATACGTTACGATGATATACGTACAGGTTTTGGTAAATATAACCTATATGTAGACTGGGATAATAATGACAATTTCACAGGTACTTATGATGACATTTCTGACGATGTACAAGAAGTTACTTGTAAACTAGGTAGAGATTTTGCAAGTCAGTTGACAGGTAAAGCAGTTGCAGGAACTATGTCTGTAAAAGTTAGAAATGAAACAGGTAAGTATTCACCATTTAATACATCTAGTGTTTTGACAGGCAATCTTGTACCTAACAGAAAAATACAGTTTGCAAGTTATTATCCTAGCGTAACACAGTTATGGACAGGTTACATAGAATCTATAATACCAAGTGTAAATATTAACAAAGTACATACTGCAACAATTACCGCTAAGGGTGCTTTTAGAAAGTTTGCAACAACAGATGTACGTGTGCCAATGTCTACATCTACTCCTACAGGTACTGCTATTGGTGCTATTTTAGATGCAGCTAGTTGGGCTGCAAGTGATAGATCTATAGATACAGGCGAAACAACTATGACTAGGTTTTTCTTTTCAGGTAAGGCATTGACAGGTTTACGTCAAGTAGAAAGTACAGAATCAGGATTTATAAAAGAAACAAAAGATGGCAAAATTGCTTTTGAAGATAGACACCATAGGTTAGAAACAACTGTAAGTAACACAAGTCAAGCTACATTCGCTGATGATGGTACAGGTTTGAGTTATACAGGCATACAACAAGCAGATGCTATGTCTTTGGTGTATAACGAGTTTCTAAGCCCTGTTAGTGTGTATACAGTCGCTTCTATTGCTACATTATGGACACATGCACTAGCAACAACAACAGGTACAGCTCCAAGTCTTGAAATAGGTGAAAGTGTTGTTTTACTTGCCGAATATCCTAACGAAACATCTGCTAATAATGTTGTTGGGGTAGATACTTGGACAACACCAGTTGCTACCACAGATTATTTAGCAAATACAGCTAGTAATGGCACAGGTACAAATAAAACAAGTGATATTGGTATTGCTGTTGTAAAATCTACAAAAAACATGCAAATAACCTTAACAAATAATGCTGATGCCAAAGTTTATTTAACAAAACTACAAGCAAGGGGTACAGCAGTAACAATATCAGATCCTGCGATAGTAAAAACGTCTGATTCTACAAGTCAGACAAAGTATGGGCTTAGAACTTACCCAAGACCTGATGAAGCAAAATTTGTACCTACACAAGAAGAAGCACAAGATTGGTGTTTGCAAAATCTAAATGCACACAAAGATCCTACTGCAACAATACAATTGACTTATAGTGCAAATCAAAGCAACGATACTATGACTGAAGCATTAGCAAGGGATATA
>CERH01091683.1_pt1 | contig 15095 bp, 18 predicted proteins | sample 530991 | NCBI WGS metagenome assembly CERH01 (sample SAMEA2621191, study PRJEB7988) | marine metagenome | biome: marine biome (ENVO:00000447); feature: mesopelagic zone (ENVO:00000213); material: "saline water (ENVO:00002010), including plankton (ENVO:xxxxxxxx)" | depth 800 m | reverse complement strand
CTATTAAAGATAAGAATGTTAACATTTAAAAGTAGACCTATAAGAATTGAAAAGCTGGTAATTATTGGGCCAGAAGATTTATGTGAATCAATAGGATCTCCAAAAAAGTAGTAAACTAGAGCCATAATTATAGGAAACACCAAAAATATGAAAACATCGAAAATAGATGTTTTCTTGGTGTTGTAATTCGATAGAGCCCTATAATGATCTATTATTATTACCCATATGTTGATTTTATCAAACAATTGTATCTTCCATTAAGTCATCTAAATATTTTGTAGCAATCCCATTAATGCTAGAAATAATAGGAAAGTTTCTTTTGTCTTTTTTTACTTCCTCATTTATATCAATGTACGGTCGCAAGTTATTAAAATCCCCAAGATTAAACGTCTTATTTGAGCCATTTAAGTTCATCTTAATTGATGTTGATGAATAATCATCAATTCCAACTTTATCAATGCCCGGAATTGTAACATATTTAGTGTTATCACCACCTGTCAATGCTTGTTTTGCCTGATTAAGAATGTAAGACGGAAATTCTTTATTCTTCTTCGTTTTAAAAACTAATTCCATGGTAATGGATTGTTTCTCATATTCTGAAATGCTTTGATGTCTAGCAATATTAGATGGCAAACTATTTAATGTGTACCGAACTTCTCTCAATGAACCTTGCTGAAACTTTTTGAACAATTTGGTTGGCATTATAGGATGAAGGCTTAATTTGACACCTTTATCTCTTTCTCGTACTAGCCTTTTAAGATAAGCTTCCAATGCTTTTTTTACTCCAATGGTTCCAAATCTCTCAATCATAAGAAAGCCATTGTAAAAATTTTGGTGCACTTTTCGTATCTCCACCAAGAAGTAAAATGGTTTTACTTCTGTGTCCGTTGTCAATCGAGTGTATTTAAATTTGCCAGTCTTTGCATCTTTCAGCATTCCTCCACTTCCAAAAGTTCCATACTCAACCAATCCATATGAACTATTTTCGGAGTTATCTTCAAGTTCAAAAGATAATTCAAGATATGTTTTACTAGCTTCATCAGATTTAATATCACCCTTGTCACGGACAAAACCTTCTTTGATTACCTTCAGAAGATTTAGATTGAATTTACCAAAACTTTCTACACTGTGATAATCATCTTTGTCACCGGTTGTGGTAATAACTAGTTTGTAACATTCAAGTTGGACTTTGCTCATTTTTTTGGTTAAATTATATACTTATGATTCAGATTTTATTAATGCTTTTTACCTTGGACTAAATTTGAATTTTTTGAACCCTACAAGGCACCATAATCCTCAATCACTCCAATCCTTTGTGAATTAAAAGGATATGGTGGACCGATATGAACCACTTCTTCTACTTCACGAATTACAAGATTGTCATAATCACCCGTACTGCAATAATGATGAACGCATCCTTCAATTTCAATTTCTGTATTCATTAATTCCACAGTAAACTTGATTTGCGTTGCATTCAGATACCATTGAAATAGCAGATCTTTGATACGAGAATTGAATAAACCAAAGCCTTCAATGATTCGTGGTCCTTGAACTTCCTTATTCAAATTAAGTTCATCCACATTTTCAAAGATTGTGATATCTCCAATTCGAACATTTCTATATTCCTTTTGTCTCATATGCCACGACTCCTTAAAACAAGTTTACTTTCATTACCGGGCGTTCTCCCGTAAAATCATATCCTACAACTTTGCCATCAAAAATCCAAAGTAGCTCATAAAAAGGAGCCTTAAAGAATTCATCGATCTGAGCACATTTACATCCATATCCTTCTCCCACCTTTTCGGTAGTATATTTCATTTTTACATGCATCTGGCCATCTATTTCAGTTCCTTCAATTCTAACAGTTTGTTGATAGTTGCTATATTTTGGATCAAAGTATGAGGTGGTAAGCTGTCCAAATTCACTATTACTATTTTCCAAAACATAGCCATTTTTCACTAAGAATTGCCCAAGCTCTTTATAAGTCATATCTATAATAGCTACATTCTTGTTCCAGGGAACTTCCTTTATGTGAGGAGGTAATTCCTTTACTGAAGCACAGCCCATACAAATCAATGTGAAAATTAAAAGCAAGATCTTTTTCATAGATGTAATTTTATTGGTTTAAATATATCTGATATCTAAAATATTCTAGCAATCGAATTTCGAACTTTGCGTAGAAATACGCAAATATTCAGTAAATCTACGTATGCTATATTGCAACTTTCGATAGTAAATTTTCATAGAATACATATTCTGTTGTAAAGCTTGTCTTTGATTTAGATGCAGAAAATCGTGTTCCATTCTGTAAAGCATTACAGAATTCCAGTCCTCTTTTTAGGTCATTGCCGCTGCATTTTTGTTCAAACATTTTTCTCAAATGATTTATCCTTCTGTCTTGGTCAAGCTCTCCTGTTTTTAAAAAATATAAGACCTCACCAATCAAAAATGGAATGTTTTCATGACTTTTTTCCTTTGATTTGTAATTAAGAGATTGTTTAATCTTACGAATATTTACTTCGTCAAATTTACCCTGAGTCAGGTTCCAATACATTCTGATAATTTTCCACGCGTTTCGATGTTGATGAGAAATGTACTTAATCCTTGAAGAGGCAAATACCTTTTCAATAATTTTACCTGCTTCAATTATATCATTAATATTTAGATAGACTTTTACCAGGGAGTGGGAAAAAGAAAACCAATCTGTTGAATAAAGTTTAGTAGAATTTCTCAACTGGACCAATATCCCTATAGTTGAGATCGAGGTATCTCCATTTTCAAAACGATACTTTAGGAGCCTCCCTCTAAAAATGTTTATTGCTCTTTCGTGATAAAAGAAAAGATTCTCAAAATAATTTAACGCCTCCCGACACCATTTTTCATATTCTTCTCCAGTATGAAGCTTTAATCTAATTTGATAATAAAAATAATTGCATTTGGAAGACATATCGTTAATGGAGTCTGAGATGTTGTCAGCCCATTTTCTAAGTCCCTCAATTTGCTTGATGGGTGCATTCATATCTTCAGTTAGTCTAAGAACTTCTCCAAATTTATAAGCGCACTCCCTATTTTGCTTGCATTTAAGGTCGATATCTTGCCAATCGGATTTTAACTGTTCTCGTAACACTTCCTGTTCCTTTGTACCAAATACAGATAGTTGCATTTCTAAGTATTCTACAATATTTCGAGCGGTGGGATAGGCTTCATATTTGATCGCCTTTTTGTACAGTCGTAAACCTAACTTTATGCAAGAATCATAAAGCCCCATATTCCCCAAATTAATGAAGGCTAAGTATTCCTTTTCAATGTTTGATCTTATATTTTCTAACTCAGTACCATTATAAATGCAAAGAGAAGCGATCCAAATAAATTTGTTTTCAAGTGTAGAGATAAAGCTTCGATAGGTACTGCTAGATCTATTAGTATTGTATACCTGAGAAAGAATCTTTTCCTTGATTTGAATGTCTTCATCCAATTGGTTCTCCTTGATAATAAAAAAGGCTTTTTTCTCCTTCTCATGAAGTTGGTCGAAAATTGGTTGTGTCTGAGCATTTAAAAATGCTTTGTCGAAAATGTTAATAATTGATCTTAAAACAATCATGAAATCTGATTTTAAGCGGTTAAAATTTGAAATCTTGCATGATTTTGCGTCGTCGTTTTTGCATTCATCTTATTTACTTCTCACTTCGATAGCTGTACTTTGAGTCCATTGTAAAATCAAACACCTAAATATTATGATTGATTTGATTATAGCCTTGATGTCAATAATTGAGGATGACCCATTTGGCATATAGTAAATACTGAAATTAGGGATTTATCCTCTTAATTATTGGAAACTACTTTTAGTTATCCGCAAAATGAATACAAGTCAATTCAAAAAAAGGCTTATTTAAGGTAGTGAAAATGACTCATATGTTTTCACTACCTTTTTTTATTTTTATCAGCTGTCAATGCATCAATTGCCTTTTGCATTGTTTGCATAAGTGATTCTTGAGCTTTTATTCTATTTCTTAATTCTTGAATCAATAGTTCATCTTCCTCACTTCGATTAAATCCGGGTTTATATGAGTTTGTTATTTTATCGGGGTCAATATCAAATTTCTCCGCTAAAATAGTTTTCCATTTGCCAGGAATAGGTCTTTTCCCATTCTCGACTTCTGATATATATGGCGGGTTTACACCGCCTAATAATTCGCCCCAATCTTTTTGACTAATTTTTTTTTGCTTCCTAAGTAGCTTTATATCAATCATTTAAGTTGATTGTTAGTAGTTCGTTTTTTAAATTATACAAAGTTCACGTGAATATTTGTATAATTTATATATCTTTGTAACACAAAAAGTACAGAAATAGTTACAAACTATTATTAAATAATACTCTAATTTATGCATAAAATAGTATTCCTCAAAAAGATAGAACCTTACCTTAAGTTACTTAAGGGTAATGGTCGAGAGATAGCTAGGCGTCTGGGTATGGATTACCAGAGGTACAATTATTTCCTCCGGGGTACGGTCAAGGAAGCTAAAGAATATATTTCCATAATTGAAGAAGCTAAAAAATTTCACAAAGAATACAGCGAACAGGTAAGTATACCTGCCGCGTAGAATAAGTTGGTTTTTCGTTTTAATTTGAAGGAGGCAGTTTTTGTAAGGGGGCTGCCTCCAATTTCAAAACCAATGAAGAAAAGGCAATTTGGATGAACGTGATTATCCCCGATGATGTGGTCAGTGGTGATGTTGACAACTGAAATGGTCCTGTTAGTAAAGGCCAAGAACAAGATTTACTATGACATCCTGGAAAGAATAGGAATACCACAGGAGGGAGGCCTGAGAGATATATGATGTATCAATATCAAATATCACTGATGCGCTAGGGGGTAATCGAAAAAAGTAAATGTCCATTTAATCTAAAAGTAGATTGAGCCCAAAAGAGAGTTTTAATTATTTATTTTTTAACCGAAACGTATTATAGCAACTCAGGTTTTAGTGATACTTTCTTTGGGATGTGGGCATGCAAAACTTCTTAACATAATTGCTGGAAGCGACCCATTAAGGACGCGAGGTTGCTTTCAGCTTTTTCAAAAGTAAATCAGATAATTATGACAACCTTCGAAATGACGGTAATAGCATTGCTATGCTTACAGGTTTTAGGAGTAATATATATGGCATTCATGGTCTATCTCACTTATAAATCCACAAAGTAATGATAGATCCTTTTGTCTTAGAGATTCTTCCATTCGACTATTTCACAAGAAATCAGGTAGCGGAACTATGTGGTGTAAGTTATGAGACGGTGCCCACTTTTGCTACGAACGGCAGGAGAAGCCGGTTCGATGGTAACAAGTATTTTCTCAAACCTGCTACCAAGGGAAGATATCTCAAAAAGGATGTCATAAGATTTTATCGGAAAATATATTGCCGTGGAGCTCTCAGGCTGCCACAAATCACTCATTAATAAAATTCACATGAAAAGACACAAAGAAATTGATCCTACATTTCCGGTTAAAGATCTGGAATCAAATGCTTACTGCATTGTAAAGGAAGAAGTGAGGGTCGATTATTCCGAAGATCAGCTTGTAGATCTTAAAGCCTCATTCTTCGAACTTAACTCAACAAAGGACAAAAGAGAAATCATTCAAAATGCCATAAAAGAAGCAATGACGAAAGATTTTGATGAAGATGCTGTCCTTTCTGTTCTTGGAGAGATCAATGTAAATGGCATTGGTAATACAGGCATCAAATCCCTTAAATCAGAAATCAAAGCTCTTCTAAGGAAAATCAATTCTGGCTATGACATTGTGAGAAAGAAGTTGTTTGGAATTGATTATCAGGAATTGAACCTAATGGCCTTTTATGACGAAGAAGGTCAATTCGTATATCAGCGCGGTCTCACTCCATCCGAGAGACAAACTTCTATTCACTCACTAAAAAAGACTTCATAACAAATGGAAAACATTAATCTAAAAATTGAAAAGCCGGGTCAAGAAATTATACTCAGAGAAGGTCATGCACCAGGTTTGATAGAAAAAGAAAGTATCAATATATCCGGGACCATTACAGCTCCAGCTTCTTACTATAATTCGAAAGTTAAAGCAGGTCACCTGTATGAACTTCAACACTGTCTTCTGACCATAGATCGGGAATGTAGAGCCATAACCCTTAATCTTAATGATGAAACTGATGAATACTCTGAAATTATCACCGGGAAATTAGAAGAATACAAGGACTTAAAGACATTCAAGATAAACACACCTTACAGATGGTCCACCAAAGCACTAAAAGATTTTATCAAGATGAATAGAGTCTATTTTCCGGATAAGGATAGTCATCGCACTTTGGTAACAAACCTGACCAACTTCAAAGCCAAAGTAGATACGCACATCGAGGACAGTGATGATTCAAAAGGAAATAAGATACTAAAGTTTGCCCAGGCACTTGAAACGGAGATTTCACTTGATTTCACACTATCCATTCCATTATTTAAAGGCACTGCACATAGATCTTTTAAGGTTGAAGTAAACTTTGATATCCGAGAAAGAAGTCTTGAGCTTTGGCTAGAATCAGTAGAGTTGAAAGAGTTAAGTGAAACCATTGCAATAGAATTGATTGATAATCAGATTGAAATATTAAAAGATATACCATTCGTAGAGGTATGATCCAGAGGGTAGATAAAGTTAACGTTCATTCAAAATTGTAAAACATGACTAAAACTAGATCTCAATTTACTGTATCGGACCTCTTATGTGGTTTAGGCGGTGCAACACAAGGATGTCATGACTCTGATTATGTAAAGGTAATAGAAGGACTGAATCATTGTGAGCATGCCATCAGCATTAATAAGGCTAATCATCCCAGTGTAAAGTTTCACATTGTCAATCTCTATGAGCATGATGACCTGAAACCCTGTGACATTGTCATAGCAGGCATAGAATGTACAAATCATTCCAATGCAAAAGGAGGCATGTCTCGGGATGCAGACAGTAGAGCTATGGCCAATGAGATGTTCAGATACAGTAAGATCACGAATTGCGGAATCATGATTCTGGAGAATGTAATGGAATTTCTTCAATGGGGTCCGCTTATCCCTAAACGTGACCAAGATGGCAAAGTCATGAAAATCAAAAAGGGTAAGAACAAAGACAAGGTGATCATGGTACCGGATCCCAAAAAGAAGGGGCAATACTTCCATAAGTGGAAGTACAAAATGATGCATCAGTATGGATTTGAGTTCTACTCTCAAAGAATACTCAATGCTGCAGACTATGGTGTAGCAACTACGAGGAAAAGACTTTTCATGATTTTTGCTAAACCGGGATGGAAATTCAAATGGCCAGAACCGACACATTTTAAAACTCCAAATAATCTCTTTGGACAAAAGCCATGGGTGCCGTGTTCCAGGTATATTGATCTGAATGATCACGGCAGATCCATTTTTGGTAGAAAAAAAAGAGACGGTTCTCCTAATCCTTTGTCAGATAATACCTTGGCAAGAATAGCCTATGGGATTAAAAAATATGCACTTAATAACTCTCAATTCTTAGTGCAGTATTATGGCAACCACCAATCATCCAGTCCTGAAGAACCACTAAGGACTGTCACGACTAAAGATAGGCATGTATTGATCTCGACGGAGCAATTCTATGTACAGAATTATCACAATAGCAAATCTGCTGGAAGCACATCTGATCCTCTTAAGACTGTAGTAACCAAGGACGAGAAAGCATTCATTTCTGTTGAATTACTTCAGTTTATTGATAAATACTTTGGGAATGAAAAAAACGTAGGAAGTGTCAATCAACCAATTGGTACAATCACTACCGGTAAGGGGATAGGATTGGTCTCATCATTTATCGCAAAACAATATAGTTCTAATGGAAAGCCAAATCAGGTTCAAAAAATAGAGGATCCTCTCCATACAGTTACTGGGAGCAATAACAAGCAATTAGTCAATGTGCAATTTATGCAAACTAACTATACCAGGAAGTATCCAACCGTGAGAGACTCCGACGAACCTTTGAGAACAATAACCACCAGTATTAATCCTGCTTTCGTCACTGCAGAAATCGTTCAATTTATTTCAAAGCATTTTAGTGGCAATCATGCTTCTTCAATTGAAGATCCTCTTGGCACTATAACTACAATCGATCATAATACTTTGGTCAGTCTCTACATTGGAAATGGTCTTTTCCTACTTGATGTTAAAATGAGATGGCTTACTCCTAGGGAATTGGCCTCCTGTCAAGGTTTTCCTGAAGACTATAAATTGATCGGTAACAAACGAGAGCAGATCAAAGGTATAGGTAATTCTATTTGTCCACCTCTTATAACTGCCATTGTTGATGCTATAGGTAAAGCCAACGAAGATAAACTAGAAAAAATCAACACTAATGAATAACAAATCATATCAATCAAACTACGGTTTAACAGAAGTACAGGTCAAAGAGTTTATCTCGCTGTTTCCTGTTTCTAAAAATGGAGAGCTTGCAATCAAGTTTACTCTATCCATCAACCAGATAGCGAAATTGAGAAATAAGTTCAACCTGGTCAAACAAAAGCATAGGGCAAGCCTTAAACCGGCCAAACTCAAACAATTCATCCATCACTATCCAAATCTTAAGAATAAGGATCTGGCTGATAAATTTAGTCTCACCATAAGGCAAGTGGAGTACCTGGCCAAAACTAAAGGTTTAGAGAAAAACCCATCACCCATTGAATTATCGACTAGAACGAAATTTTGCAAAGGTTGTGACTCAACTAAGCTAGTCAAGTTCTTCAGTCGAAAATCTAATGCAAAGGACGGCTGTCAAACATGGTGCAAGGACTGCTGTGCAAAAAGGAAAAGATTGAGAGATAAACCGGATACAGACTTAAAGTATAAGCCTACAGCTTCCATTGAACCTCCTGAGTGGTGGAAACAAGGGAATAAAGAATTATTAGCTCAACAATCATATTAACCATGGCAAAAAGATTCACAGATACTAATAAGTACCGGAAGGGTTTTATCCGGAGTCTCACAATCGAACAAAAGGTCCTCTGGGATTACATATGTACTGAATGTGATAATGCCGGTGTATGGGAGGTAGAATTGGATATTGCTGGACTGAGATTAGCCAGGAAAGGAGATCCACCAATCCAGTTTGACGAATCTGAAATAATAGCAGCTTTTGGAGATAAGATTCATGTATTCGACAATGGGAAAAAGTGGTTCATACCTACCTTCATTCCCTTTCAATATGGCAAGCAACTCAATCCCAAAAATAACGCTCATAAATCTGTCATAGAAAAACTCCAGGCGCGCGGACTTCTAAATGAAGAATTAATTCTCATTACTGATATTGAAAAAAATGAGGGCCTCATAAGCCCCTCACGAGGGGCTATGGATATGGATAAGGATAAAGAAATGGATATGGATAAGGATATCGGCAAAACCGAAATTTTGTCTTTGGTCACTTTTGAAAGTATGGTGGAGGCATGGTTGAATGAACAAGATATAAGATTAAAGCAGGCAGATCGATCTGCAATAATATTAATCAGAGAAGAACTTAAGAACAAAATTAAGTCGGGAGTTCGTGAAGACTTATTTAATCATTTTAAAGAATTCTATGATTCCTTAGCCAAGGACAATCGTTGGTGGAGACACAAGCGGAAAGATCTAACTCTTCTCAGTAGAAATTTTGAAGAGGCCTATTCAGTAGCTTTTGATCGGCCGTCCGACCCAGCAACGACTACCACATCCTACAAACCATCTAAAGCCAGGAAGAGATCATGAATACAAATCAACAAAATGTGACCTTGGAGGATTTGGAGGTAAGAAATAAGGAAATCCAAGATTCACAGAAAAAGACTTACACAACCAAAGATCTAGCCAAAGGGATGATTTCCAAAAAGAGTCCTTCAAAACCTCTTGGAAGTAAATTACACTATAGCCAGATTGATAGCTTCTTTTATGGACTTTGGCAGAGGTACATCTTTGAAGAAAAAGAGTTGTCAAAAATCTATATGACAGATCACAATATGAGGGTTGTACGCCATATTCTCATGTGGATGACCAGATTAGAGATTAATCAAAATTATGAAAAGCGTGACAACTCTATTTGCGAATGGGAGGATTGTGACTGTCACCAATTAGATAGAGCAAAGGGAATATTTCTTTGGGGAGATCATGGCCGTGGTAAAACAAAGTTCATGAAGGCTCTGGTAGCTCTAATGAATAAATGCAATAGGTATTACAGACAAGTGCCAAAGGTCCATTCTTATGATTACCGTACACTATTCAATGAATATCGAAGCTCTAAAAAGGGCTACAGTAAATTTTATTCAGACCATGAATCTATTTTCATGGATGATCTTGCCTGGAGAGGTGAAGACGAAATAAATGACTTTGGCAATAAGCAAAACCTAGTTGCCAGAATAATTCAAAACAGGCATGCGAAATGGGAACAGGGGAGATTAAGTTCAAGGTATCGTGAGAAAAAGAATTATTCATTTCCTCTCTTCACATGTAATATCAGCTTCACTGATATGAATAATCGATACGGAGAAGGAATATCAGACCGGCTCAAAGAAATGTGCAATATCATCCATTGGGATGGTGAGTACAATTTGCGAATAGAAAAACCAGAAGAAAATGGAAAATAGATCTAAACCTATACTTTTTTCTACACAAATGGTCCGGGCTATCCTTCAAGGAAGGAAAACTCAGACAAGGAGAATAATCAAATACAACAAGCAAATAGAAAACCCAGTTGTAGGATTTTCAACTTTCACCGGAAATGGTATGTACTCAGTAAGAGGAATTCATCCAGATGGTAACTATGGGGCATCCTTTTTTATACTTCCTATACTTGCCGGTGACTCTTTATGGGTTCGAGAAACATGGGCTACATGGCAATCTTTAGATCAATGTAAACCTTCCAATTTACGATCTGGAGTTGCTGTTGAGTTCAAAGCTGGTGGAACTTCACTTATCTCTGTTGAATCCCTAGTAGGTAGAGGAAAATGGAGACCATCTATATTCATGCCTAGACATATTTCAAGACTGGAGCTAAAAGTTACTCTTGTAAGAATTGAAAGGCTTCAATCAATCTCAGAAGCTGATGCTAAAAAAGAAGGTGTTGATTCCGTGGATAGCTTTAAAGCATTGTGGTACTCAATTAATGGTAAGGAATCATGGAATCAGGATCCCTGGGTATTTGTGTATGACTTTGAAATTGTGGATCCATTTAATTTTTTATCTAAATACAGATTATCATGATTCAATTTCCAGAACAATATCGAGTCAGAGGACCAAAAGGAGGAAATGGCTTTTTCCAAATTCAAAGAAGCCGACGAACACATTTAAACATTATAGCATCGAATGGAGAAGGGTGGGAGCATGTATCAGTTGTGGCTTATAAAGTGGATGCCAAAGAGTACACTGCATATACTCCTACTTGGGCCCAGATGTGTTTTGTGAAAAACCTGTTTTGGGAACCGGAAGATGTAGTGATTCAATACCATCCTGCTCGAAAGGATTACATCAACAATCATGAACATTGCCTTCATTTATGGAGGCCCATTGGACAATATATACCCACTCCGGATCCTATTCTGGTTGGGATCAAAACGAATATAAAAGCAGATTCTTAACACCTTGGCAGCGGCCTCCTATCATAATATTCTTAAATCGCAATCCTCGAATAGGGCCGCTGCATTTTTAAAAAGAAAACATTCCATGAAGACACCAGAATTACACGAACTCAGCAAATACCTTGGTCACGGTCTGTTTTGTGTGCACAAGGATGATTATTCTGATATACGGGAGGTAGTAGCAGGTCCGGCAGCCAATGCCTTGCAGATGAATTATGAAGATCTATGCAACGATAATCCGGATTACAATAAAGGATTTAAAGTTTTGCTATATCGTCCTTGGAAAACAGGGACATTCAATCTTATGCCATATGCCACAGTCAAAAGAGCTATTGCAGCCAGGAAAGATGTGGACCAACTTATTACGTCCAAAAAAGCCATTAGTGTTCATCTATTAGATCAGGATCCATACAAGAATAAATAATTTTTTCATGAAGCACTTATTCATTAATTGGTATGAGCCAGGTCATCTGTAGTTACAGTTTCCTTTGAAGCAAGCCGTCGTCATAATATATAAATAATGGATTAATAAATTTCTTTTCAACCGATGATGGCTTGTTTTTGTATTTAAAACTTAAATGAAATAAACAATTAAAACAATCTATTGAGGAAGCTAAATCAAATGACCCCTGATTTTAACAGACCAATAATTCCCTCTCCCTCCATTCTTTGTTATCAATGATAACACCTTTCTAAAATACATCACTTTATACTTGCCACTACATACAGCAATTGTGATTAGTGAGCATAGTTTCAAAAATTCGAAATCGATTCTTTAAGTCCTCGCGAGAGGCAGAAACTACCAAAGAGGTACAAAGGTACACCGGAGGATCAAACTATTTAGGACGTACTCTGACACTGGATGACATAGAAAGCACCACGGTATCAGAGAAAGGAGCCATGAAGATTGTAGCTTACTATGAATGCGTTAAGGAAATCTCAGAGGCAATAGCCATGATGCCCCGGAAGTGGTACCGGATCCAAAAGGGAGAACAGGTACCTTACAATGACTTTGATCAGGTTGTTTTATGGAAGGACCATATGAATGAATATGTGACTACCTTTCAAACAGTTCGTACCTGGTTGGTCCAGTTCTTCGAAAGAGGAAACGGGTATCTGGTGGCTAAACGTGACGGATCCAGGATAGTGTCCTATCATAACAATAACAACCTCTATCCATTTCTCGACAAAAACAAAGTACTGTGGTACTATGATTATGAGAGTGGCAAGGTCTATTATCACTATGATGTACTCCATCTTCGGGATATCAGCAATGATCCTTATGTGGGCATGTCCAAAGCAAGGTATCATGCATTGACCCTTGGTAGATCAAAAGCTGCCAAAGTATTGGCCAATAAAATGTATTCCAATGGTACTTTCTTAGGAGCTGCTATCGAATATCCGGAGGCTATTGATCATAAAATGATTGATACAGATACACTCCGCAACACCATCAAGGCCAAATATCAAGGTATAGATAAGGCTGGAGAGATCATGGTCATTACCAGAGGTGGACAACTTAAACAACTTAAAGTGGATATGCCTTTGGCCGATGCAGAATATGTGGCCGACTCCGAATTAAGTACCGATGAGATCAGAGCCACATTCAATATGCCTCCCAAAAAGGGAAATTCATATAACTCTATCGAGCAAAAGAATATTGAGATTCTCCGCAAAGCCATTCTTCCAATTGTGACTATGATCGAGCAGGAGGTGAATTATAAATGTGTGCCGACAAAAGAGAGGGGTAAGGTGTTCATGAAGCACAAATTTGAAGGGTTCCTCAGAGCAGACAGCAAGAGTAGAATGGAAGTATACTCCAAAGGAATTGAGAAAGGCATATACCTCATCAATGAAGTGAGAAAATGGGAGAATCTTGCTCCTATCGAGGGTGGTGATACACCAATGTTTGCTGCCAATAATATGCTACCACTATCACTAGCTGAAGAATATGGAGAAGCTCAAATAAAGAAAATACTTGGAAACGACAATGGGAAAGAAAAAGACAATAAAGGAAAAAAGAAAAGCTAGAATTCAGCTACTGAAGCGGATGATTCCGGGCTTTAAGGAAGAGCGCCTGGTCGACTTTCCTATTCAGCTGAGGGTGGATACTTTGCCTTATGATGATCCAAGATTCAAAGAGGGCTTTGTGAATCAAGAAGACAGGACCTTCCACTTTGATATCAGTGATGAAACAGAGGATTCCTATGACACAGTATTTCTGACTGATGGATGGGACCTGAAGTATAGAGAAATGGGTAAGAGGTACGTCACATATCAACATCCACCTGTAGGAGATAAAGACCCCAATGTGATCATTGGCATGGGCTATGAAGATGTTAAGAAGAAAAAGAAGAAACTGGTCAGCAAGTTAGTACTTGAACCATTCAACACCAATACGACTGCAGACCAAGTATGTAATAAGCTGCATTTCGGCAGTCTTACAGATGCCAGTGTGGTAGCCTACATAATGGATGGCCATTCCGGGAAACAGGAGAGAGGGGAGAATGAGGACATCTTCTACTTCTCACATCAAATGCTCATAACCTGGGGAGTAGTAATGCGAGGGGCTAATGAAAATGCAATGAAGCGCAGTTTTGATCGAGCTATGGATAGTCTGCAGCAATCTAAGAGGGATATCACATCAGACATAGATGATTTAATAGAAAGCCAGAAACTCCGGATGCAAACCATTTGGAACAGGAATAAAATTGGGTCTCGATAGTCTCGGGATTGCATTAATTACTTAACTAAATCTATTTGAAAAAATGGGAAAGAACAAAGGCAAATCAAAGGCACGAAATAGCGGTCTTGTGGTTTTGGAACGTCGAGACGAAATACTGGATAGACTCGATGAATTGAATGAAATCCTTGAAGGCACCAAAAAGGTGAAAGCAAGGGCATGGAAAGCAAAAGAGCTCAGAGAGGTCAAACAACTGAATGCTGAGCTTGAAAGTATCAATGAATCCATTGATGAGCAGGAACGCATGAGAAAGGCTCTTGAGAACAGATCTCAAAGAAAACGCGACAAAAGCAATCCGGAAGCCAGAGAGAAGAAAAAGATCAAGAAGAGGTATTCCATGATGAGAGCAATTAGAATTGCTGCAGGTATGGAAAAGAGAAATGGTGTAGAAGGAGAGATGCATGAACAGGCCGAGCAAGAGGCCAAAGAATCAGGATTCAGCATTGAAGGTATTGGTATACCGGAAATGATTTCAGAGGCAGCCCAAGAAAGTAGAGCTGTCCAGCAAGTGGGCACTCCTGCCAGTGCCGGTAACCTGGTTGCCACTGAATTAGGAGATTTGGTACCACACCTTAGACCTGAATTGGTTCTTGAAAAACTAGGAGCCCAAATGATTACAGGTGTTGTAGGAAATCTGGATGTACCAGTAGGTGATGCACGTGCTGCTGTAGGTGCAACTGGGGAGACAGGAACATCACCAGAGACTACTCCTACCACACTCATCCGT
>CERH01074422.1_pt1 | contig 15219 bp, 32 predicted proteins | sample 530991 | NCBI WGS metagenome assembly CERH01 (sample SAMEA2621191, study PRJEB7988) | marine metagenome | biome: marine biome (ENVO:00000447); feature: mesopelagic zone (ENVO:00000213); material: "saline water (ENVO:00002010), including plankton (ENVO:xxxxxxxx)" | depth 800 m | reverse complement strand
ATGTTCCCATTTAGAATCATATCCTTTAGGAACATCTTTTTCTTTGGGTCTTATCTTCCTTGGTTTTCTAAACCCTACCATTATATTATATCCGAATACTTAATTTTGTCAATAGATTTAGTTTTTAATTTACGTTTAATTAACTTTTCAAACCATCTTGGGGTATAAGATGAAACTAAAAATTTATTGTTAGCAAATATATGAGTTTCATTAGGCATATATTTATGATAATTTTTTACAGAAACTTTCTTTTGTTCTTCTTCAATTAGCATAGTTTTTAACCATTCCACAACAAATTCTTTTGCTTTTTTTCTAACAGCTTTTGATTTTCTTCCGTTCATACAACCTCCTCAACGTTTGGTTCACTAACAATTTTTGTAAAGTAAATAGGTCCTTTTGCATAATTAAATACACGTAAACCCTGCCCATCGTTAGAATCTTTATGGCACTCAAATTTATGAGGACACCAAGTACAACCTCTAGCAATTTTCATATTACCTGCTTTGCCCTCCGGAACTGGTTGGTAACAAAAATCAGGGGGTGTTTCTGATGCGATAATATTTTTTACTTTTTTAATTTTAGATTTAATATTAGGCTTATCCATATCATCAGGAATAAACATTGTAAGTTCACCTGTTTCTTTATTCATTACAAGAAATCCACCTGCATTAGTTTTTTCTGCAGCTTCATACCCTGCTAATTGAGATAAGTATCCAAAGGCATCATCCTCTGCTAGTGTTCCTTCTTTAAATTTTTTAAAGGCATATCCTGAAGCAGTTTTAATATCCACAACTTCACCATCTATCATGCAATCCATGTGCCCTTTAATGCCACTAATACTTATTTGTTTTTGTTGTGAAGTTAATTTATGACCTGAAAGTTTTACAAAAAATAAAAGTAAAACTTCAAGTAAATGTCCATATAAAAATTTAATTTGAGTGCTTGGGTGTAATTTTTCTACAACTTCAGATTGAGTATGAGTATCATACCAAAGTCTTCGTTCAGGTCTTCCTATGTTAGACATTCTAAGTTTGGCTTTACCATCAATATTTTGTGGTTTAGCCCAATGTCTTAGAGCATCAGTCATATCTTTACCAAACTCTTCAAACATTTCTTCTGAAATATTTAATTCGTCTCCCTCAGTTAGAGAATTTAATATGCTGTAAATATCATCTACTAAATTATTTAGTTTCTTTTTCATTGTCTGCTTCCTTAAAAGCTTTGATTACATCTGATGAAAATAGTTTTTGTAAATTTACTAGAAACATTTTACTTGCTTTGTGGTCTCCACCACTTACAGTTCTAAACGTATCTAGTTTATCCACAATAGTTCTAAGAACATCTGTTTTAAAAACAAGAGTACAAAATTCATTTTCTCCTACACAGAGATTATGAAACCAATAATCAGATTCAGTAGCTCTTATTCCTGAAGGTTTACCCCATGATTCATATTCAATACATATGTTTCCGGATTTTTGCCATAAATCTTTTTCAGATTTAACTTCAATCTTTTTATTAGTTAGCATATCTGCTATTTTTTCTTCACGTATTGTACCATATTCTAGGTCAATGTCAAACTTTTTTCTATTTTCTTTAGTGGGTTTCACTCCAATTGTCTCCTATTTTGTATTCACCATCCATAGGACAGCGAAGATTAAAATGTTTACCTGCTTCTATAATACTTTTGACTGCCATCTCGCCTACAAAATCTGCCTGAGATTCTTTAACTTCAATCTGCCACTCATCATGTATGTTAGCAACAAATTTATAATCTATCGTATTTAATTTAAGTAAACTGTTTAATATAGTTAATGCTTTTTTCATAAGAATAGCACCTGCACCTTGTAATAAAGTATTTAAAGCTGCGTGTTTATGCCTTACAAATATTTTTCTACCATCTAATCCTTTGAGGAATTTTTTTTCTGATGCAATGTCAACTCTGCTTTTAAGAGTTGCAAGTGCTGGTAAACTACTAAGAAAGCGTTCTCGCAAGAGTTTACCATCTGCTCTGCTTCCGTTAATAATTTTTCCAATTTTTTCATCTCCGGCTCCGTATATGAGGGCATAGATGAAAGTTTTTGCCTCATCTCTTGATTTAAGTCCAGCAAATTTTTGGTTAGCTGTGTGAATGTCTCCGTTGATAATTTCATTAATATAATCCTCGTCAGCCATGTAGTGTGCTAACATTCTTAATTCTAAACCACTTGCATCTACACCTACAAGTTTATAATTATTTGGCACAGTCCAACATGCTCTACACTCTTTACCATAAGGGCTGTAAACAGCAGGTACTTGAGCCAAGTTTGGATTTCTATGTGCCATTCTACCTGTGATAGCACCAGTGCATATGACTGAACCATGAACCCTATTATTATTTAGAGCATCAATCCAAGACGAAACTTGAGCAGCTCTCTTTTGTAATAGTAAAAACTCTGCGATTAAACCTGCTTCTTTAATATGTTTTACTTTATTTAAAGTTGATTCATCAACAATAGGTTGACCAGTAGGAGTAAATCTTTTAGGTTTCCAACCAAAATCTTTTAAGTATTCTCCTATTTGTTGCCTAGAACCTAAATTAAATTCTTTTAATTCTTTTCTCATAAAAGGTTTAACATTATTTGATTTAACTCTTTCTAAGTATTCGATGTCAGTAAGTCCTGATTTTGAGAGTGTGCCATCTTTTTTTAATTTAGGTTTTACCTCTTTCACATCTACCCATTTAGGTTTAAATGTTTCGTGCACTTCATTTTCTACTTCACTTTTTCTTTTATTAATTTTACTTAATAATAACATAGCTTCTTTTTCGTCAAAGAAAAATCCGTTCTCTGTTTGTTGTTGTAAAATTTTTGTGGTTTCATGCTCAATAAAAATTGATTCTTTTGAAAATCCACTACATTCTTTTTTTAAATAATTAAATAATGTTTTATTTATTTTTGTATCCTTTTTACATCTTACTAACATTTCAGGAGTAAACATTGTCCAATCTTCGTGTTGTTGTTTTTGAATACCACCTAATCTATAGCCCCACTTTTCTAAACTATGACCTCCCTCTCTTACAGGATTAGAAAGTCTTGAAAGAACAAGAGTATCAATTATTTCTTTATCTTTATCTAAATCTACATTGTATAATTTTTTAATTAATGGAATGTCATAACCTATAATATTATGTCCAATAATTTTATCAGCTTTTTGTAATAATTCTATACCTTCTTTTATTTTATCCGGCTCAAAAGAATAGATAGTATCATGTTCATCTATAGCTACAATACACCAAATTTTATCGGCATCGAAAAATAATCCGTTAGCTTCTATGTCAAATACTAATTCCATAGTTCCTCCTAAAATGGAATGGCATCACTTTCATGTAATAATTCTGAATCTTCATATTCAGTAAGTCTTCCTGTATCTTTATCATATACTAATGATGCAGCTTTACCCACATCTCCAGTATATCTAGACTTTAATACACGTAATCTAGTTGTCCTAGATTCTAGTTCATCATCTGATTGTTGGTTTCTTTCAAGGGCTATTACACAATCAGACAACTGAGCTATGCTGTTTGAACCACGTAAATGTGATAAACTTACAGTAATACCATTCTCATGTCCTTTATTTCCGTCAACTCTTCTAAGGTGGGAGACAAGTATAATCCCTGCACCTGTTTCTTCTACCATGCTACGTAGTCTGTGCATGATACTATCAATAGCTTTACGTTCATCTCCATCAAGCATTGAGCTAACCAACATGTGTAGATGGTCTACAACCACCCACTTGCAATCACAACCCACAATAAGGTAACGTAACTTAGCAAATATTTCTTCAATATCATTAGCACCAAAGTGGGCATGAATAAAAACTCTATCGTTTGAAAAAACTTTATCAAACATATCAACCAATTGATTATCAGTGTATCCATTACGAATACTATCTATATATAATTTATCATTAGCTTCAATAGAGAGTATGCCATCAACAGTTCTTTTCCAATCCTCTTCCAAAGCAATAACACCTACATTATCATTAGTTTGTTTTATCAACCAATGCTCAAGTTCTCTAGTTACGCTAGACTTACCTAAACCTGTGCCACCTGTAACTGTAACTAATTCTCCTGCTCTAAGCCCTAATAATTTTTTGTTCAAGCCCTCCCAAGGATAAGGAACGCTTTGTTTTTGCTCTCTATTAAGAAATTCTTTTTGCTTATCGGCTACTCTAATAATACCACTTGGGGTATAAACTTGTGCATCCCACCAAGCTCTTGTAAATTCTTGGTGTCTGCCTTTGTTAAGCATATCATTAGGGTCTTTATATCCATTAGGAAGCGTAACAATTTTTGCTTTGCCGGGTTTTAATATTGTCGCAACTTTTTTTGCAGCCTCTTCACCCACCTTGTCTTTGTCAAAACATATAACAACATTGTCAAAACTTTCGACATACTCAATACTTTCTTTTACATCTTTAACTGCTGAAGCAGCCCCACGTTTAATAGAAACAACTGCCCACTTACTACCAAGTAATTCGTAGGTAGCCATAGCATCACACTCACCCTCAACAATTGTAAGATATTTGCCACCTTCTTTAAATAAATTTTGTCCAAATAATCCGGAGCCTTGTATTGTGCCATCAAAAGAGAATCGTTTGTCTCTAACAAATCTTGTTTTTGTAGCACACTGCTCATGATTTATGTAAAAAGGATAAAGATGTTGTGCTAACTGTCCATCACTATCATAGACAACTTTAACTCCAAATTTTTCTGCTGTTTCTTTACTAATATTTCTATCAGTTAGCTTCGCAAAAATACCTCCATGAGCATTTAAAACTTTAGGTGTAGGTGTAGGTTTATTATAATTTTCTGTAGACATAACTGTTCCATTTGAATATTTTGGGAAAAAAGCATCACAACTAAAACATTTAGCTGAACCATCTTCATTTATTGAACATGCATCTGTGCTATTACATGCAGGACATGGCACGTGATACTTTACAAATTTACTTTGATTCATAATCAACTCCTATAAAAAGAAAAGCCCCTCTAAAAACGAAGGGCTTTGTTGGAGATAAATGTATCAACTAAGACTCGGTTGAATCTTTAGTTTCAACATCGGCTTGAGCTTTAACTTTAGATTCATCTTCGATAGTTTCTGGGTCGTCTGCCATAAACTGTCCTTTATTATTTCGGGCACGTTTTGTTTCAACGACAGCTTCTTCTCTATCTTTTAAAAGATTATCTAAATTAGCTCTATGCGTTCTACTAGCAAAGTCTAACGCTTCTATGATAACTTGTAAGTTACCTACTTTTTGAACAATAATAGTAGCTTCTTGCTTTACAGCATCATCAGTAATATTATTTACCTCATACGAAGTTGATTTATTATCGTTATCAATAGTGATTATCATTAGAACTCTTCTCCATCACCGAATGGGTCTAATTCAGAGCCATCTTGTGATTTTAAAGAGACTAAATCAAGCACCTGCATAGCTTGGAAATCCAAGCCTTTAAAGCTACCATATTTATTGTCAGTTTCCCACTCATTATACTGCACTTTAACAGTAGAGCCATTACCAACAATAACATCTAATGGTTCTTTATTTTTATCGAAAAGTTTAGGGGCATTTCTTACCATGCCATTTGGTCCATTAACTTTACGCTTTATAGTAAGTGCTCTACCAACAGGTGTAGCACCTCCATTCTCATCCTTAATGGATAAGTCTTTTACTTTAAAGCCACGAGATTCAAAATCATTAGCAACATCATCTCCCACGACTAAGTCAACTGTATACACAGGCTCAAACGTAGTGTTTGGTGTTGTTACTGATGCCCAATAGGCTTTACCTTCTAATACTGCCATATAATCCTCCTTTGGTTTGGCGATTTAATAAGTGCATTATACACTAATTAATTTGTTTTGTCAAGTAAAAATATCTTGCCAATCGAAAATTGATGTATCACTTAATGATACTGTAAAAGTATCATCTTCTTTATTAAATAGAACATTATAACCAATTTTATTAGCATAAATTTCTTCGTAGTTATCATCAAAAAAAGTCATAAGTTTTCTATATTCATCTCTTGATAATTGTCTTACATTTTCTTCGTTTTCCATATCGTCTCCCATATTAGAAATATTTATTTAAAATATTAATTTTATCTTCGTAGTCTGCAATTTTTCCAAGTTCTGTTTCAATACTTTCTAAAGTATCGGGATGCTCTGCAACACCTACAGGATTAGTAATTAATATCATAGCATTAGCTATGTGTTTATCAATTAAACCTTGAAAGTGATTTTGTAATCCTTTAATAACAAATTCTTTATTTATATACATTTTTAAGCAGCCTCCTCTGTCGTCCACCAAAAAGGTTTTGTTCTTCCTCGTTCCCATTTAGCGTAATGTTTTTCGTTGATGCAATAATTACGATAAGCAACAATAGCATTCGCATGTTTATACTCCTCAGGCATAGCCTGTGCTAGTGGTGTCATATCACCTATGGTAATATTAACAGGATGTGGTTTTAGTACATCCTCTAGTTTAATAAGACTTGCATGTTGTCTTCCATATCTAAATTGATATTCATTACATAATGATATGAAATGTTTATACAGCCAATTATAATTCCCACTTGTTTCTCGTGCCCATATGTTACAGGGATGGTTCCAATATGCACGTTTATAAAGTCCATTAGCATCTGCATATTCATCACCATCTAGTTCTCGGTGTGCTGTACATAACATTTGTGCTGTTTCCAATGGCATCTTTACCAACATCTTATCGGGTTGTGCTATTGCAGAAAGCACAGGACACTCATAAAAATAAAATATGTTCACTTACTATCCTCAATATTAAATGCTTCGTTGGTGTGCATTAATAAATCTGCCATAGCATGAGCATCCATAATATCAATACCACCATACTCAAACAAACTATTTACACCCCACTTAGCTTTATCATAGTTCTTTTTAATCCATTCCAAATTTCTTTCTGGAATTTTTACTGTTATCATTTTTTCTTTCATTTACTTCTCCTAAATTTTGATATAGTTTATTTTCTTTTTGATAATAATCTTTTACATCATCAGAAACATAATCAGATTTGTTTACCCATTCATAAAAATTTTCTTTATTCATTTACCCTGCCCTCGATATTTTTTGTAGCTGTTTTTCTTATTCTTATTCATGGTCGAGAAAGCTACATTACCTCTACCTTGACTTGTCTTTTTACCTCGAACCCCAGTAGCAGGAGTATGTTCAGTCTTTCTCCAAAGTTTAGCCATCAACTACCTCGATTATATCTTCAACATAAATACTGCCCATCTCGTCAAACATTCCTATGTCTGAGCCTTTAACATCAACAAGTAAAGTGGTTTTAAAACCTCTGCCCTGTTTAATACTTTCCATAGCTACTGCCCTTGTTGGAACACCTAACTGTTTTGTAATTAGCTTTGTTCCTTTTTTTATTGTTTCAAATCCTTTAATCATTTAGCCCTCCTCGACTGTTTTCCTACGCTTGTCGGCATACTCTGTAATACTTTTACCATTTGCGTAAGTTGTTGTTTGTTTTACCCATTTACCATTACTATATCTAGTTTCAATAGCAATGACTGTGTTATTTTCTTTTTCTTGTTTTAATTCTTGCTTCCTAGCATCTACTTTATCTTTATATTGTGTCATACTTATGCTTCCTTGTCAATATCCCATTTCACTATATTTGATTTTGTTTTTTGTTTTCTTTTTAACTGACAAAATACAATTAATCCACTCAATAAATTAACTGTGGTAAATCCTAGTATTATGCAAACTAAAAAAGTTAATATATCTGTTAGCATATTATCCATCAGTTAGTACCTCTAATTTATTTTGTAATTCTTCAACAGTATATTCTAAAGTATCTACAACTCCTTGTAAATAAGCAAATTCATTTTTTAACTCTTGAACATCAGATTGTAAATCTTCTTTGTCATAAGTTAAATCTTCAATGCCATCATAAAGCTCTTCAAACTTTTCATTTAATTCATTAAATCTTGTTGTCATTTATACCTCCTGTAAATTAATTTTATTAGCTCTAGCTAGACTTTGAGTAGTCCAATGCCCTGTTTCTTCATATAAATCTGGTTGCATGACAAAACCATTAGTCTCTTTACGAGCCTTACCTTTAGCTCGAAGTCCTACAACTACATTATCTTCATCAAGGAATCTCATATCATGTAAGTCTCCATCAATAACTTTAACACCCTTGAATGTTTTTGGTAAAGGTTGCTTTGGTTTAATATTAAATACAACTGCTTTGTTATGCTTAACAGTATCCCAATAGTCTGCATACTTACCATCAGCTTCACTATATGACCATGTTAAATGATAATTATCTAAGTGTGATACTTTTCTGTTAGGTAGCTTAGTATAATCATACCATTGAACATCAGGGAAAGCATCAAACACAGTCATATTACCATGAGTTTTATGTTCCCATTGTATATCTGATAAACCATTTAATCTAAGTGCCGGTTTCTTACCCTTCTTAAAACAATAGTTAATAAACTTTTCTATGTCTTTAAATAGAAGTGTCATAAAAGTGTCATACTCATTTTGATATAGTAAAGTCTTACGCAACCTAGCTTTTTGAATACTACTATAAACACCACCTAAACCGGCAGTATTTAAACACCCTTCTTTACAACCTGCTTGAACTTGCAAAGGACATATAGATTTATCTTTGGGTAGTAAATACATATTGTCATTTAAGTATTCATCTTGAACCAAATTACTTTTTTCAAGTTTAGTATTTGAATTTAATTGTGATAATAATTTAAACATTTGTATCTCCTTTCATAATGTCTATGTAATCATCTAAAATATAAGATATTGCTTTTGCAATAAACTCTTCAATGTAATCATAAAGTTCTTGCTCTCCAATCTCACTAGGATTATCTCCTGATAATACATCATCATAGATAACATCTATAAATTTTTTTTGTTGTGTTTCAGATAATCTTGAAAGGATTGGAAAATCTCTCGCACATATCTCTTCTACTAATTGATATATTGTTTGCATATTTATCTCCTTATACAAATACTGATTTGCTAGTCACTTTAAACTTACCATTTACTTTAGAGTAAGTTTTCTTTACTTCAACTTCTTCGCCTTCAAGGTCTGCTAACTTTTTAGTTTTGTAAGCACTAACCATGTTAGAAAAAGGTGTAAACTCTAACTTACCTTTACTAAAACCAAACCTATAACAATCAGTATGGTCTTCATGTTTTTCTTTATAATAAAGTTCCAGCACTTCCTCGCCTGTTTCTTCCTTCACATTTTCAATAAAGTTTTGGATAAACCCAAGCTGTCTAAGGTGTATAGTTTTTAAGTTTTTATTTGCCATAATTATCTCCTATAAAATATTAGCATTAAAATAGTGGTAGTTTTAAAGCAGACTACCAACTGCGACCATTAGTATACTACGAACTGAACTCTGCTGTCAAGTCCTCAATGAGTTTGTAAACATCAAAGTCAGTACCCATAGTTTGAAGTCTTACTTTAGTTTCTAACGCTTGGACATCTTCCCGAGACATATTCCATACAAGTTTATATTCAGGAGCTTCTCCATTATATCTATTAGCATCAAAATCAATACCTTGAAAGTATGGTCTATAACTATAGCCATCATCATCATAACCATGCTCTTTTTGAAATTTATCAACAGCTTCTTCCATATACTCTTTTAGCTTTTTTATCTCTTTATCAAGGTCGTTTCGAGATATGATTAAAGATTTAACTTTAGCAATTCTTGCTTCAAGCTCATTAGTTATGCGTTGCAATTTCTTATTATTTTGCAGGTTTTCTAAACCTTTTGCATTTACTTTATCCTTAACTTGCGTAATCAACAAGTCTTGGTCTCTTACTCTCATTTGTGCCATAATTTTATCTCCTTAAATTTTTATGGTGGTTAATTAAATGGTAGTTTTTGTATATTTGGAAAACTACCAAACCACTTAGTTATTCCTTACACTAACTAAGAAGTGATAGACATGGGAGTTCCATATCTAATTCTGTTCCAAAGTCTTTCAAAGAAAGAAGTCTCTGAATAATATCGAATAGCATCAACAGTATCCAAAGTGTTTTGGATATCAACATTGGAAGCAACTTCGAGTATTTGCATACCCTTGTTTACTTTGGTAAGAGGTATCCTTCTAGCAAAATATAAGGCATTACTTTGATGCACTTTATCTTTTTGCTTGTAGACTGATACTCTACCATGATGAAAAGAATTAAAAGTACGACCTGTATCAGCACCAAATCTATTCTTTTCTGCTCTTACTCTGACAATATTTGCACCAAAGTTATGAGCCTGAGCCCATATTGCTTGAATCATAGGTGAAGCATTATCAATACTTTCAGTAGTCGCACTACCATTTCTGCTATAAATTAATTTAGCCATATTACTATCCTCATAGTTATTAAAGTTAATAAAGGTGCTAGTTAATTTGTACCCATCAACTAGCAAGTGGGAATTTACTCTAAGACCTTTCGGTGTCTGCAAAGAGTTCGGGGGAGTTTCATGTAGTCTATCTTTATATTTGTTCATCTGCTAGTGTTTCTCCATATCCCTTAGGAGTAAGCTATATTATTTTATCTGAATGTTTATATTTTCAGCTCTTCTGCTTACTGCTCATTGAGTTGCCACTATCTTATCATCAAAACAACCCCCATGTCAAATGAGAACACAGGGGTAAATATTTTAATTAGGATAAAGCATTAATGTACCTGCATCATAAGGTTCCCAAAACCACCCTGCATCCTCTACTATTTTTAATAGTTCCGGATGTACACAATCAGATTCATTAAAACCTTCTTCATATGCTAGATAATATTCAAATAATAATCTATCTTTATATGAATATTCACTACCCCTTATCCAAATACCTATGCTATCATCATCATAAAATTCTGACAGAGGTGTTGCATTTGCAATAGGTATAAGTCTATTAATTTTATTTATTAAGTGTCCTTGTTTCATCATTTTACTACCTCTATTTGATATTTAATATGGTCATAGTTTTGCTTATAAGGCTTAACAGAAATAACTTTAGAGCCTTTTCTGTATAACTTATAAACATCATTTTTAAAAGAATAATTAGATAATAAACGATAGTTATGTTCAGTTAAGTATTGTTGAACATTCCAAAGAGTGTTAAATATCATTAGCTTCTTAGCTTTACTATCTTTAATAGTTTTCATATTCGCAAGTCCATTAGGGTTTTCACATTTCTTTTTCATAAGTAAGTACCTTTAAAATGACTGAGTGAGCAGTCGTTAGTTGCCGAGCATTATACTCGCAAGTGCTACCCCTTGTCAAGTGAGATAGCACGAGTAAGTATTTATATGCTAGGATAAACCTTTAATAAATTTAGCAAATTCGTTATCCCAATCTTCATATAACTTTGTCATATCAAAAAATTTGTCAAGTCCTGTGGAATAATCACTTAAACATTCTATGCCTTCATTCCAAAGTTCCCACATAATTACATGGTCGCCATAATAATATTTTTCTGGAAAGTTTTCAATAATTTCTTCGTCAGAAATATTTTTTAACGAACTTTTACTATAAAATGTTGATGCTTCTTTTTTAAGTTTAGCTATTAAATCATCATGGCTTAGCCAATTTTTCTCTTCTAAAATTAATATGTTTCCACCACGAGTGTCAAGGTCAACTTCTTGTAAAGTTTCAATAAGTTTATCTTGGTCATAGCCCCAATCTGTAATCATATCTGTATAACCATAATTCCAAAGCTCATAAGCGTTGGCTCTAAACATAAGATGATTATTTTCAAGTTCTGTCAATATAGTTCTCAATAAGTTTTTCATAATTTTCCTATAAAAATTTAATAAAAGTCATGGTAGCCCTACCACAACTGCCGAGCATTATACTGCCTAATGCGTTCCAAGTCAACTGAAACGCACAGGTAAGTATTTATATTTACGATTTTATTTCCAAACTAAATCTCCTTTTGTATAAAGAATATCAGCAGGATTGCTAGTAAAACCATAATTTTTCCACCAAGCTCTAGGTCTTTTATACGAGCCTGTTTCATTATAAGCTACTGAACTAGCGTGAGTTTTTGCATCACAATGCCATTGAACAAACGCATGTGTTTTAAATTTATCAAGTGAAAGTTTAGCTCTGTGAGAGTTTGACCTCATATATACCCACTTACGCCCAACTTTTATGGTATATATTCTCCAACCATATTTGCCGAAAAACATAGTTTTGTAGTGGTCAGACATTTGAGGATTTAAAAGCCTTTCCTGCCTAGTTTCGCTAATTTTATCAATTAAATTTTCCATAATTATTTTTTCTCCTGTTTAGGTGGAATAATTTCAAGATGATTGTCGTCAATCATTTTAATTTTTTCGTGTTTAGTTCGAGAATAACCTTCTCCACGATACACAACTTGTTGTGCAATAACCTTACCATTTTTTTCGGTAGATGATATAACTACTCGTGATAATTTTTCCATAATTATTTTTCCAAAATGTTAAAAAAGTTTTCGTTGATGCCATCATCAATTTTTTCTATTTGGTCAACAACTTCGTTGACATCAATATCTTTCGCCATGCCATAGTCGTCAGAACTATCGTACAAATCGAATGTTTCTGCTTCTCGGCTATCAAAGATAGGTTTGGTTTTATCTAACATAATGTTTCTCCCGAGCTAGGTAGCTCAAAAATGCAACCAACGACATTGCTGATTGCCCTATCAAATTATCAAATGCTGTCGAGTTTGTCAAGCAGAAACCTGCACATATAGTTTTAAACTTACATGACGATTTCTGCATAAAGTTTACATGACGATTACACGTAAATATTTACGCACAATTTACGCATAATGGTATTGACTTTCGCCTAACCATAAGAAATCCTATTTATGTAAGTACTATGTAGGGGTATATGCGTAAGTATTACGGGTGTAAAGATTTGAAAAACAAATTAAAGTCTTACTAGACTTTAGGCGTTTGGTGTGGTTCGTGGTGATTTTTGGGGCATTTTTGGGTGGTTCTACTTTCTTCACGCAGGAAGAATATTATTCTACGCACAGAAAGATGTTGACATTTTTCGGCAAATCGGATTACTATGTAATAGCTTCACCAATGTCGGGAAGCACAAACTGCCCTAAAGGGCAAGGAGATTTGCAATGGCAAATTCAAAAACAAATGACAACTTTGTTGTCGCTAACCCTAAATCAACTGCAACCTATGGTCAAATCCAAAGGATTGCAATGCAGTTTAGCAAAGCTAAAACATGTCCAAAGGACATCAAGTTCGGAACTATCCGAGGTCATTTCTTAGCAAAGCTAAACGATACCAAAAACCCTCTCACGCAAGGGCAAGTATCGAAGATACTCAGCATGAAATCCCTGCCAAAGGCAGACTTGACTGCTATGAGAGCTTACAAGAAACTTGTAAGTCTTGGCTAATCTCTAAAGAGATTTAACTTCAAAGCCCCTCATTCGAGGGGTTTTTTTTGCCTGTAATTTCCGTACAAGAAACACCTGCATAATGCTTATGCGATTTCCCCATGCCGAAGAAAGGCATGTCATGTTATGTGCTACGCTATGTGTCGAGCTGTGCAGGAAAGCATAGCTTTGTGAGGCTCTGTAAAGCTCTGTATTGAACGGAAAAAAATATCCTGACCATTCACCAAAGTTTCCGTAGGAAAACTCTCTAAAAGCCTGATATTACAACAAAGTCTGGTAAACTCTGCAGAGTTTAAAAGTTATTTGTTATCTTCAAAATCTTCACAATTTCGCTGTAAATCTCTTTTTAGCTCTGTAAGAGCTAGTCAAACTCTATAGAGTTTGGCAAATCTTGGGAAGTTTCTCGGTGAAAACTCCTAAAACCTATTAAACTCTGCAGAGTTTGTGAAGTTTTAGGGGTAGGCAGGACACCCGTACCCCCTCCCATATATATATACTAATGCTTATACATTTTAAGCTAAATTAGTTGTTAAGGAGTTAGGTCGGGTTTGACAGGTTAGTTCGGGTTTAATAGGTCTGTGGGATATGTATTTAACCCCGGCACACCTAAGTGTTATTATAAAGGTATTTTAGAGTTTTGTCAATAGTTTTTAAAAAATATTTTATAATACTTGACAAACTCTTAATAAAGCTCTATAATAAAGCCTATGAGTTTACCTTCAACACAACGAAAGCTAACAGAAAAACAACAAGATTTTCTTAATAATCTTATTGAAACTAAAGGAAATCTTAAACTTTCAGCCGAACTTGCCGGGTACGCAGGAAATCACTACCAAGTAATAAAGAGTCTTAGACAAGAAATAGTGGATTTAGCCTCAAATGTCCTAGCAAGGGAAGCTCCTTCAGCAGCTTTTAAACTTGTTGAAGTTATGCAAAGCGATACAGCTATGCCACAAGCTAATGTTAAACTTCAAGCAGCTCAAACAATTCTTGATAGAGTTGGTTTAGGCAAACAAGATAGAATGGAAGTAAATCATAATGTTGGTGGAGGTATTTTTGTATTACCTGAAAAAGAAACAATAAATATTGTAGCAGAAGATGGAGACTATGAAGAGATATCTTAAAGATATATTTGAGTTTTGTAAGCAATATCCATTAGAAGCTATTTTACTTTTTATAGCTGGTTGGTGTATAGGAATAATAATACTATGAAAATATTCTTAACAGAAATAGAAGCTTATGGAACAACCTTTGCAGGACCTAATATTATTGCTTCAACATATGAAAAAGCAGAAGAAGCTGCTGCTCAGAATCATTTAGTTGTTGTTGGAGAACTAGATAGTATTTATGTTAATGACGAGTTAGAAAAAGAATATTTAAATACTCTTCCTAAAGAAGAAGATAGGATAATACATTAATGTTATTAGAAAGATTACAATTTAGAAAAGGTGGTAAGGCTAAAAAGAAAAAGTCTAAGTCAACTGTAAACAAAGCAGGAAACTATACTAAGCCCGGACTACGTAAAAGAATATTTCAAAGAATTAAATCACAAGCTTCACACGGTACTGCAGCCGGTCAATGGTCTGCCCGTAAAGCCCAAGCACTTGCCAAGGCTTACAAAAAAGCTGGTGGAGGATATAAGTAATGTCTCAACCAATGGCACAACAAACTATAAAATATCCAGATAAAAAAGTAATAAAACAACAAAAAGATAAACGTCATAATCAATAATGGCTAAACGTAAAGACCCTAAGAAAGGT
>CERH01041374.1_pt1 | contig 15235 bp, 10 predicted proteins | sample 530991 | NCBI WGS metagenome assembly CERH01 (sample SAMEA2621191, study PRJEB7988) | marine metagenome | biome: marine biome (ENVO:00000447); feature: mesopelagic zone (ENVO:00000213); material: "saline water (ENVO:00002010), including plankton (ENVO:xxxxxxxx)" | depth 800 m | reverse complement strand
TAACTAGAAATAGTGCAGGAGATTACTCACTAGTTCTTGGTGTTCCAGGTGGTGACTCTGATTTATACAATCACTTTTTTGGTATGTACTTTGATATTCAAAAATCAACAGCTCTAGGTGGAACTACAGGTGGTATGGCTTTTCAACTAAAAGGTGCTCCTACTGTTTCTACTAATGGTACAATTAACTTTATTGCTCTTGATAAAGACGGATCTGCTGCTGAGATTGGAAACGGCGAAACAGTTCATTTCATGATTATCGTTAAAAACTCTAGCCTTCCAGGCGTAGGTGTTTAAAGGAGTTTATCATGATTATGATGGGTCCTAAAAAAGAAAAAGGCGGAATGGTTACTCTCATCATAGAAAAGATGAAAGACCATTACGGAAGAGGAAAGGAATCTAACGAAGACTTCATGGAAGGAAAGCATGACGAAGAACATAGAGATAGTGAAGTCTACGAAGAATACAAAGAAGAAGTAGATGGATTGTTCAAAGCTATGGATGAAAAAGACAAGGATATGTTCGCAGAATGTCTCAAGATGTTTATCAAAAAATGTGTTAAAGACGAATACTAATTGGGGGGCGCAAGCCCTCCTCTTTTCGGGGGTTTTATGGCTGCTATAACTGAAGCCGATTTGGTGGCTAGGGTAAGACAACGTGCTGACATGGAGTCTAATGATTTTGTTTCAGATACGGAAGTTCAAACCTACATAAATTCAGGAATATCAGAACTCCATGATATCCTGATACAAACATATGGACAGGATTACTATGTAAGTAGTTCTACATTTAATACTGTAGCTGGTACAGATTCATATCCTATTCATAGTTCTACTTCTGGACCAAACATTTCTAACTTCTATAAACTTAGAGGTGTAGATGCTAAGATAAATGGCTCAGATTTTTTTACACTAAGACCGTTTAATTTTAATGAAAGAAACTTATACCAAAACAGTGGGAGTCCTGGGAGGATTCTTGGTTTTGCAAACATAAGATATAGAATGGTTGGAGATAATATAATCTTTACTCCTGAACCTGATGGAGCTACAGAGGTTAGGATTTGGTTTATACCAACTGCTCAACAATTTGATAGCACTACTCCTGCTACATCAACTACTACCTTTGCAGACATAAATGGTTATGCAGAATATGTAGTGATAGATGCAGCAATAAAGTGTTTACAAAAAGAAGAAAGTGATGTTACTGTATTAATGCAACAAAAACTGATGATGAAGCGTAGAATAGAAGAAGCTGCTAACAATAGAGACGCAGGTAGTCCTTTGTCAATAACAGACATTTATACTACTGACAGTGAGTTTCTATTTACGAGGTCTACAACGTGAGTATAAGAAACTATAAAAAAGTTTTTGCTTTAGGTCCTTATGCAGGAAGAGCAGAGTTTAATAGCTCTCAAAACCAATTAGAAGAGGTCTTAACTCCTATAACACAATCTCAGATTGTAGATGGAGTTTTACTAAAATCAGTCGATTTGTCTCATAGTACTGATAACTTAATAGAACATAAGTTAGGTAGAGAGCCTTTAGGTTGGATAGTTGTAAGAAAATTTAATCCTATAGATGTTTATGAATCTCTTACAGCTACAATAGGAGGCTCAAGTAAGAAGTATGATAGAAAAAAATTTATTAACTTTTTAATACCAGGAACTACTGATATGTCTAATGTCCATTTTTGGGTATTTTAGGAAATAACTATGGCTGAAACAAGTAAAACAACCTATATGAATTTGACACTTCCCACACCTGGGGAGCGTCTAGGTCCAACGTGGGCTACTGATATAAACACTGCCTTAACCTCAATAGATGGTCATGACCACGTTTCAGTAGGTAGACAGTTAGGGTCTGCTGCCATAGGCATTGATGCAGACTTAAGCTTTACCGTTGTAACTAGTACAAGTACAACAGCGTTTGCTGCTACTAATATGAAATACTTAGGACTGTCTTTAAACACAAGTCCTTCAACAGCTTTACCTGCTGCTAGTTTTCCTAATGTTGCATTTGCAGGTGGTACGGCAGGAGATTTGTTTTTTAACGATGGTTCAGGAAACCAGATTCAACTAACATCGGCAGGGGTTCTAAATGCTTCTGGGGTTTCTGCTATTAGTTTTTCTGCATCGTCTACTAACATATCAACAGATACTACAATATCAGCTACAGATAATTTATCTTATTATCCTGTTGATGCAAGTGGTACAGGTAGTATAACTATAACATTACCCTCTGCTCCTACTGGAGGTAGATTTTTTATATTCAAAGACATTTCAGGAAACGCTGCTACTAAAAACATTATTATCAGAGCTACTGGTACAAGTCAAATGGTAGATGGACAAAAATCTACTGATACTCCAGCAGGTTATGTTATAAACTCTAACTTTGGTTCAGCAACAGTTATATCCAGAGGTAACTCATTAGACTTTGATGTTATATAGGAGGGGTTGTGAGTTTAAAAAAGAACAATCTACCATTATCTCTTAATCAAGGTATCAACACTAAGATTGATGAAAAACAACTTCCGTTTGGTCAATTTAGTCATATTGAGAATGTAAAGTTTGATAAAGAAGGAGAATATAACAAAAGAAATGGTTACACTGAAATAAAAGGTGTAAGTATTGGCAGCACTAACAATCAACCAATTATTGGAGTTTCTCAATTTAAAGATCAGCTACTATGGCTATCTAGAGATCAAATTTACAGCTACAGTCAAAGTTCAAACGTTTGGCAAAACGAAGGTAGTTATGATGCAGTAGTTCCTCAATCTAAAACAATTTTATCTAACGGTAAAGAGCAATCTCAGCTTCAAATTGCTTACCTAAATGGTTATAGAATATTAGGTTGGTTAGAGTCTGGTAAATACAAAGTATCAATTATAGATGAAGAAACTGGCTCTTATGTAATTAGTGATACTGAAATTCCTGGTATCACTGCCTCAGGTTCAGTAGCTTTTATAAGAATGCAAGTTTATAATGGGCTGGTATGGTTTTTTTGGACTGATGGCTCTAGAGTTTTAAAATACAATTATCTAAACTTAAATAATTTTTTAACTAGAGAGTTTCCTTTTGAAGCAGGTGCAAACAAAGCTTTTACTTCAGAAGCTACTGTAGCTACTTTAGCTAGTGATCAAAGATTTGATGTAGCAGCAGGTGATACTTCTATGATGGTTGTCTATTATGATAATAGTGCCTCAGAGTTGAGACTAGCTAGATGGGATATTCTTAATGTAGTCGCTGTAGATCAAGATCCATGGGCAGGTACAGCACTTACCCCACATGATGCAATTGATTTTCAAGTAGATGGAGAAGGTAAGTTTATATTGTTAACTTCCAATGGAAGTGGTGTCGTAAAAATATCAGTCCTAGGATCTGATGGTTCACTGGCAGCAGGTCCAACTACTATTAAAGATGTTACTACAATAACAGGTGCTCACTCATGTAGAGCCGTTACTGCCGCTTCCGCAGATAATGACACTGTTACAATATTCATGCAGGTTTATCAAACCTCTCCAAGGCTTTACACTATATCCACTGGCACTAACACTAATGGTGGAGATGATTTAAAGTTTACTTGGAGTTTAGTTTATGTAGCCAAGGCTACGTACCAGTTCAGTACGGGTACGGTTGGTACAACTTCAATAATGGCTAGAGGTGTAGGTTTAGCCTCTAAGGCATTTGTTCAAGATGAAACTGTTTATGTAAATGTAATAAGAGAAACAGACTTACACGCTACTTATTACACTATGAAATCTGATGGCTCTGTACAAGCAAAGATTAGCCAAGGTCAGGGTGGTAGTATTTTAAACAACACTAGAAAGGGTAGTCCCTCTGGTAATTTAAGTACAGGGTTTTTTAACTATGATGCCAGTACAAATGCAAACGCTGTTTATACCATACCTAGTTTATCAGATGTTCCCTCAATATCGTCTACTAAGTTTTTGTTTGCAAGTAAAGCTCAAGGTAGAATTATAAGTGGTAACGAAGGAGTTACAAGCTACTTTACATTGTTTGGTGTAAACTCTTCAGTATTAGATTTTGACAATAAAGTTGTTAACCAAACTGTTGATATGCAAAACAACTTAAACATAGCAGGAGGACAACTTAAGTGTTATGATGGTAATGTTCTTGTAGAACAAGGTTTTAATTACCCCCCTAATACTTTGTTTGCAGCACAGGGAACTGGCTCTACTGGACCTTTTGAAACTAAAACTTACAACTATTTAGCAGTCTATAGCTGGACAGACATTCAAGGTAATGTTTTTAAATCTGCCTTATCTAGTCAAGCCTCAGTAACTTGTACTGCTGCTGTTACATCTATTTCTGTAAACATACCTACTTTAGACTTAACACAAAAAACTGATGTTTATGTTGAACTATACAGGACAGAAGGTAACGGTTCAGTATTTTATAAAACCATGGGAGACAGTAGTAATACTGTAGATCAAACGTCTAAACCAATAATTAATAGAACTGATGGAGTTGACTTTGTTTTATTTACTGATCAAACCTCAGACGCAAAACTTATTGCAAACGAATTACTTTATACTGAAGGTGGAGAAGTAGAAAACGTAAGTCCTCCTTCTAATTCACTTATAGCTACTTTTAAAAACAGATTATTCTTAGCAGGGCTAGAAAACAAACTAGAACTAAAGTTCTCAAAGATAGTTGAAGAAAACACAGGTATAGGTTTTAATGATACCTTTAGAATAGTAATGTCTGGTCTAGGTGGTGACATAACAGCCCTAAAAGGTATGGACGACAAACTAATTATATTCAAAAGAAATGCCATATTCTTTTTATCTGGGGATGGTCCTAACAATATTGGTGAACAAAATACGTTTATTGAACCTCAACTAGTGTCTTCCGATATAGGTTGTGTAGAAGCTAATAGTGTAGTTCTAACTCCTCAAGGTTTATTTTTTAAATCAAATAAAGGTATTTACATCTTAGAAAGATCATTAGTGCTCAAGTACATAGGCTTCCCAGTAGATGATTTTAATAATTTAACTATTACAAAAGCTGACATTTTTGCAAAAGACAACGAGGTAAGGTTTTTAACTTCTGATGGATTTTGTTTAGTTTATAACTACTTTAGAGGTTTTTGGTCTTTGTATGATAACCATAGAGGTGTAAGCTCTGTAGTGGTTGGCGATGATTATTATTATGTTCATGTAAGTCCAGACGGAAACAAGCTCTATAAACAAAGTCCAGACTTTGATGATGCAGGAGTTCCTATAAACATGACAGTAGAGACAGGTTGGATAAACCCAGCTGGTTCACAATCATCTATAAGAATCTACAGAATGTTAGTATTAGGAGATTACTTTAGTCCACATAGACTCAAAGTTAGTGTGTGTTACAACTATGATGACACTTTTTCTCAAACAAAAATAATTGATGTTGCTGATCAAACTGAGATTTATAGGTATGGAGATCCAGGTAGACGCATTGAGTCTGGTAGTCTTAAGAAAGGATTTTATGGAGATCCAGGTGGAACTACTGGAGATTACACTACAGCTATTGCATATGGTGGAAAAGACGTTATGCAATATCAATATAGACTTGATTTTGTAAAACAAAAATGCGAATCTTTCAAGATAAAGATAGAAACTGTGCAAGGCGCAGGAGAGTTGGGTAGAGGTATAAACCTTTCTCAAATTATGTTTGTACTTGGTTCACGTGGTACAGACCATAAAATTAAACAAAGTAAGATTTTTAGTGTCTAGGAGCAATTATGTCACACTATGCAGAGTATAGATTAGAATGTTATAATATCCATAGTTTTGAAGACGAACATGGACTTTTTGCTTGTAAAGCATTTGATGACGATAAAAGGTTACATATAGAGGATATGTGGGTAAAACCAGAATTTAGAGATAAAAAAATAGGACAAGAATATCAAGCTAAAGTATTTAATTACGCTAAAGAAAATGGATACGAAAAAGTTACATGTTCCGTTTATGTTTTTAACAAACATGCAAACGAAACTTTAGCTAAATTTTTACATAATAAATGGAAACTAGCTTGGAACAATGGCGATTATATTGTGCTCAGTAAGGATGTAATATGAAAATTATTAAACCTGTATTATTAGGACCAAAACTTATAGCAGTAGGACCTCTGAAATGCTTCAAAGGCGGTGGCGGTGGTAGCTCCGGCGGAGGAGGCGGTGGAGGCGGCGGTGGCGGCAAAGGCGGCGGCGGTGGCGGTGGCTCAAGCTCTGGCTCTAAAGGTGGGACACCAACAGAAAGTGCTCAAGCTAGAGAGTCAAAAGAACTAGCCAAACAACTTAAAAAAGAGGAAGAAGAAGCCGAAAAGAAAAGAGTAAAATCAGAAACTAGCATGGGTGGTCAGTTAGCAGGAATGGACTTTAGTGACATTAAGCGTGATCCTGTAACTGGAGAACAAACAGGTGAAGCTAAGCAAAGAGATGATAGAGGTTTTTTTAGTAAAGCTGGAGATTTTTTAACTACTGGAGAAACTGACATAACCAAAGTAGGTGAAGAAAAAGAAAGACAAAAAGACGAACCTATAAAATCTGGATATTATAGAGGAATGACTCCTAGAGAAGTAGAGGAGTATCAAAAAGATACTGAAAATATGGGTTTCTTTGGAAAACCTCCAGTATCTGAATGGAAAGCACAAAAAGACAAAGCTACAGCAGAAGGAGTTACTGATTTTGCCTTTACGGATAAAGCTGAAGTAGAAAGACTAGAAGCAGAAGAAAAAGCTGCTGCTGATTTACAAAAAGCTAGAGAGTTAGAAGCTAAAAGAGTTGAAGAAGAGGTAAGTCCTTTTACTAAACAATTAGCAGGGGTAGACTTAAAAAAAGCTGAGTTTGCTGGAAAGATGAGACAAACTCCATTAGAAGAAAGACAGAGGTTGGCTCAAGAAGAAATAGACAAACTAGGGTTTGATAGAATAGAAGAAGCAAAAAAGAAACAAATGCAAGAAATGAGTTTCTTAGATAGACTTACTGGAAAAGAACCAGGGTTTCAAGCCGCTAGAGTTGGTCCAGAAGAAATAGAGGCTATAGAAAGAAAATACCAAGTTGATGAAGTTGAAGACCCAGGCTCTAAAGCTCTTGATGAGTTTCAACAGTCTGATCAATTTAAAGAAACTTTACAAAGAGAAAGAGGACTACTAGCACAAAATAAAGCCCTTGAAGCACGGCAAGCTGCTGAAGAAAGAAAAACTTTAGAGAGAGAACTTGCTCAAAGAAGACCAAGACCAGAATTAGCTCCAGAGCCAGAGGTTAGTCCTTTTAGTAAACAGTTGTCAAAGGTAGATGTAGAAAAAGCTATGGAAGCACAAGACCGTAGAGCTAGAGAAGAACAAACTTTAGCAAGAGAGCTTGCTCGAAGAAGACAAGGAGAAGAACTATCTAGAATGGCTAGAGAAGAAAGAGAGTCAATGGATGCTGGAAGTCAGTTGCAAGCTGATTACGAAAACAGAGTAAGAAAAAAACAAGCAGAAATGGACTTAGCTAGAGGAAACATACAAGCAGATGAATATGAAGCTGTTACAGGAGAAAAAGCCCCTAATCAACTTGTTAATCAAGGTTTAAGAGCTGCAAAAGGTTTAGTTAGAGGAATGGTTGAAAGAGGTGTAACTCCTACAGGTGTGCCTGATGTAGAAGGGGCTGCTGAAAGAGCTAAGAGTTATGACTTAGCTGATGCAGCTACAGATGCAGGGTTAGCAGCATTAGGACCGGCTGGGTTGGTTGCTAAAGGACTAGGAGTTGATGAAAAAGTAAAAGATTTTATATCACCTGTAACTGACCCTCTAACTAGGGCAGCAAAGCGTATAACTGATCCTGTTGTTGATGCTGTAAGTGGAGTAGTTTCTCCTATAACAAAACCAATAACTGATAAAATCAAAGCTGGACAACAAGCTGTAATGGGAGCAACAGATAAAGCACTAGGACTAAATCAAGGTCCAGTAGGTTTTACTGAAGCTGCCGAAGCTTTAGCAGAAGAAGCAGACCCTAATAGAACACAACAGGTTACAACAAGAAGTGGAGGTGATCGTTCTAGTGGAGCAGGAATACTTGCACCGGCAGCAGCAATAGCAGCTACAGCACTAGCTCCTAAACCTAAACCTTTTGAAGTAACAGAAGTACCAGAAGTTAAGCCAGGTGCTGGCGTAGACGTACAAGGTGAAAGAGGTAAACTTGTAGACGCTTTAAAAAAACAAGCTTCAGGTGAAGAAAGTTTAGCAGAAAAACAAATAAGAAGAACACAAGATAGAAGTCTGGCTCAAAGATTAGCAGCTTTAAAATCTATGCGTGGTCAAGACTCAGGTTCAAAGCTAAGGTCTTTCTCTAGAGCTAGTGATAAAGCTAGAAGAGAAGCTGAAAGTCAGATTGAAATAGCTGGTATGAAAGAACGTAGAAGTGCTCAAGATCAATTAAGAGCACAGTTAGACACCATGTCTAGAGAAGAAGCTACAGAAAGATGGAAAAAAATAAATTTTGATGAAAAACAAAGACTTCTAAAAATGAGCAGAGAAGAAGCTATCGAAAAAGGTGAATATAATAAATGGCTAACTGTAGCTGCCATGGGTCAAAAGTTTTTTAAAGATGAGATAAAAGATGCAGGAGATTGGGCAAAGACTAATGTTTTAGACCCTGTAATAGAAGGTGGTAAGAAACTTGCTAAAAAAGCAGGAGATTTTGTAAAAGGTGCTCTTGGACTTGATGAAGGTGGATTTGTGTCTGGACCAGGTACAGAGATGTCAGATTCCATACCTGCTAGACTATCTGATGGAGAGTTCGTAATCAAAGCTTCTGCGGTGCGTGGTATTGGTAAATCCTTAGGTGCAAAGGATAAAAAAGAAGAAAGAAAGAAAGGTGTTGACTTTCTATATAAATTACAGGATAAAATGGATAAAGCTGAAAAGTTTGCCAAAGGTGGCGAAGCATATGCTCGTCCCAAGAAAGCATTTAGGGAAGCTATAGGTTATAAACCAGAGTCAAGATTTCATGACAAAGCTGAAAAAGATGCAAAACATGGAGGGGCTAGACGTAAGTTTAGACATTTCCAACAAGGTGGTCCAGTATCCTTAGATGTTAAAGGTATGAAGCCACAGTTTAACATTCCTCAATCTCAAGGCTTTGGGTCTGTTGTCGCAGCACAACAAGACTTACAACGTAGGCTTGAAGAGTTAGAAAGACAGATGGGGAGGTAAGGAGCAATGAGTGTTAAAAGCTATCATACTTTATTTATGTTTAGGGAGTATAGCAATGTCTAAATTCACAGGAAAAACACAAGGCTTAGACCCAAAAAAATTATCAGCTTTGAGAAAAGTTCTTAAAGAAGCTGGTATAGAAGGTGATATTAGAGTTAATAGTGGTCTTAGAGATGCTAAAAAAGCGTATGAACTTTATTTAGATGAATTAGAAAAATTTCCTAAACTTAAATCTGCCTTGGAAAAATTACCAGAAGGTTCTAAAAAAGCTATAAGAGAAAGAATACTAAGAGGAAGGTACAACCCTAAGGGTAAATCAATAGCTTTATACCCCTCTGGAAATTGGAATCAACCTGGATTAATAAAACAATTAACTAAAGATGGTATGTCTGCTGTAGAAGCTCAAAAAATTTCTAAACAAGTAGGTAATTTTAGAGGAGTTAATGCAGGGTTAGGGTCAAGTCATTTAAAAGGTGAAAAAGTAGACATTAATAGAAGCATACTTAACAAACCAGGAGTTAAAGAATTACTTGTAAAGAAAGGTTATAGAATATTAGACGAAGAAGACAAAGGAATATGGGACATAAGTTTTCCTAAACCTGGAAGAAAAGGTGGATATGAGATAAGAACTAGAAAAGGAAAACAAAAAGTAGCAAAATCTCAACCTAAACCAATGTCTAAACCTGACATGGATAACAAGTTTTTGATACCAAAAGATCAAGCTTCTATACCTAAGTGGATGAAGAAACATGGTTATAACTACGAAGACATGAAAAAACCTGATGGCTCTTGGTATCATCCAGGGGATGCTATGCAACCAATGGACCCAAAGTTTGAGGATGTAAAAGAGTTTGAAGAATTTAAACAACAGGAAATGGTAGAGCCTGAAGTAAGCCCTATGGGTAAACAATTAGAAGGTATGGATATGATGGACATGCAAGCTCCTAAGCCAGACCTTATATTACCAGACGCTCCACCACCTAATCCTTATGGTGTTTTTGCTCAAGATCAACCAGAGTTTAAAATGGCAGAAGAACAAGAAAAAAGAAAAGTTCTTATGGCTAAAGGTGGAGAAGTTAATCCACGTATTCCAAGAAAAGAAGGACAACCAGCTAAGTCTAAAAAACATTCTGACCTTTATACTGATGAAGACCCTAAGGGAACTATTCATGGACTTGGGTTCAAAGATGTTCCAAAAGCTAAAGCGTCTGTAGCTAAAATTCGTAAGTCTTCGAGGTCTCATGCTCATAAAGTTCAAGCAGCAGTAGCTATGGAACAAAGAGCAAGAGAAATGGGTAAAACTCCCGAAGCAGCAGTTTATAGAAAATTTATAAACGATATGAAAGAGAGGACTAAAAAAATGAAAAAAAATAAGGGTGGAGAAATAAAATACCAAGAAGGTGGAGAAGCTGTATCAGACTTCAAACTCTCTAGTATAGAGGATATAATCGGAGGTTTGGATGATACAGCCTCTAAAGCTGCTCAACCAGAGCTACAAAAAGCTGATCAAATAATTCAAGAGGATGTTTCACAACAAGGTGATGTTGTAGAACAAGACGATCTTGGAGAACAAATGGCAGCATTCCGGTCTGGAGAAGGTCAAGCAATGGAGTCTGCTAAAGTAGAAGAGCAGGAAAAAATAGCAAGAGACCCTGAGGCTTCAGAAACAGCTTTACCTAGAGAGAAAGGTGTCCCTGGTTATATAATGGCAGGTGATATAAAAGAACTAGTAGAAGCTAGAGACAGTGGGTTATTCCCTAAATCTGTTATAAATAAAGAGATAGCTAGAAGAAAGTCTGATGTTAAGAAACAAGCAGGTCTTAAAAGATCACCTTCTATAGCAGACATTGTAAAGGTAGAAGAAACTAAAGATGTAGTTGAAGCTCCAAAAGCTCCAAAAAAACCAAAAGGTGATGTGTCTAAGACAGAGCCTTCTGTTAGAGTAACTAGTGATGCTGAGAAACAAAAATCTGCTCTTGAGAGACAAAGAGCTGAACTAGATGCAAAAATTCAAGATTATCAAAACATGGAGTCTAAGTATGATGCCATAGACACCAATAGATTTTTTAACTCAGGTGGAACTCTTAATAAAATTATTAGTATGGTAGCAGCAGGTTTTGGTGGATATGCTTCTGGTAGGTTTGGTGGACCTAACGTCTATCTTAATCTTATAGACAAAGAAGTTCAAAGAGACATAAAACAACAAAAATTAGACAGAGAAGACGAAGTAGCTAAACAAAACTCTGCTTATAAAAAAATAAAACAATTAGCAGATAGATACCAAATGGCAGTAGATAATGATTTTGCTAAAAAGAAGTTAGAAATGTTAAGTAAAAAAATGGATGAAAAAGTAGCTGCTAATAGAAACAAACTAGCCGTAGAACAGTTAAAACAACAGGACTATGGTAGAATAACAAAACCATTATCTAGGGCAGATTTTACTGCTTTAGACTTTAAATACCCTAAGATGAAGCTTAGAGATAGAGCCTTAGTAGGTAAAGATGGTCAAGTTTACATAGTTGATAGTGCAGATGCTAAAAAGAAATTAGAAGAACAGATTGAAAATAACACAGGTGCAGTTCAAGCTATAGATCAACTGATAGACATAACTCCTAACTTAAGCTTTTTTGAAAAACTCCCAGGAGCAGGAAGAGTCTCTGTTAATAGAAGACTAGCTGATGCTACAAGAGACGCTCTAGTTGGTAAGCTAAGACTAGAACTTTTTGGTCCAGGTGTTATGACTGATACTGAAAGAGAACAGGCTAAAAAGATTATTGGTGACCCAGGTGCTTTATTAGAATTAACTGCTCCAAAAGTAGCTGCATTACAAAACATAAGATGGAAACTAAAGTATGCTGAAAGAGAGAGACTTAGAAGAAATGGCGTACAAGTTCCTATGAGTCGTAATGATTTAAAAGTAGAGAATAGATTAAAAGCTATGGGAATGCCTCCATTTGCTAAAGCTTCTGCTAGACAAAAAAGAGAAGCTATGGATTTCTTAATAAAAAGAGAAAAGAAGGCAATGTCTGATGCTGCTAAGGGAAAAGCTCCTATGGGTTGGTATAAAGGAAAATTCTGGGACAAAGACGAACAAGGTAACTTTTAGGTGACATATGTTAACTGAAGAAGAAAAATTACAATATCAAAAGTTAGATCAAGAGTATGAGGCTAAAAAAGCTGAAAGACTTGCTGATGCTCAACAAGAAGTATTTTCCAAAGAAGACGAAGAGTGGATGGCTAACGATGCTCGTCTTGAAGAAAAGTATGGTGATTCTCCTTTTCAAACTTTTGCAGAATCAGCTTTATCGTCTGTTAGTTTTGGTCTTTCTGATCAAGTAGGTAAGGCTTTAGGTTTTGGAGAGGCATTAAGAGAAAGAAGAGATAGAAATGAAAAATCAGCTGTAGCAGGAGAAATAACAGGTATAGTAGGTCCAGCCTTATTTTCTGGAGGTAGTTCACTACTAGCAAAAGGTGTAGGTGTAGCAGGAAAAGGTATGGCTACAGCAGCTAAAGCTGGTCAAGTTGTAGAAAAACTAACAGCAAAAGGTATTAATAAACTGTTAGCAGAAACAGGAAAGAAAAAGTTTGCTAGAGATGTTCTATCAAAAAGTATTTCTAAGGGAGCAGGGTCGGCTGTTGAAGGTACTTTCTATGGTATTGGAGAGTTAGTAGAAGAAAATGCTCTTGGTAATGCAGAGTTTAATGCAGAAAACCTCATGGCTTATGGTGGTAAAGGAGCTTTATGGGGTGGTCTTGTAGGTGGAGGTATTGGTGGTTTAGGAAAAACTGTATCTATAGTAGTTCCTAAAATGAAAGGAAACAAAGTAGTTGGAACATCTATAAAAAAGATTGATGATTTTTCTGATAAAATGACCAATCCTGTCTATAACTCATTTAAACTTGGTGGGTTCAAAGATGAAACTATAGAAAGACTGATACAACGTAACCCAAAAATGGTTGAAAATTTACCTGAAGTTTTAGGTAAAGTAATGAGAAAAAATGGGTCAGTAAAATCCTTAGCTTCTAATCGTAGTTTACTAGAAGCTTCACAGGGTTATCTAGATGACCTAGGAGAAGGTATTAGCAAAACTGTCAGAGATATAGATGATGCAGTTCTTACTCCTAGAGATTTTCCAAAAATAAAAGACGTAGCTAGTAAACAACGTAAAGAATTAGAAAAACTAAAAGAAAAATACGTAGATAAAAATGGTAATCCTATAAGTGAAGAAGCTGCAAAAAAAGTAAGAAGAATTGAAAAAGAATATCAGTTTGCTAAAGACAAAGGTTTAGATAGTAAGTTAGTAAATGAAAATTATTATACTGCCAAAGACTTACATAATTTAAAAAAACAATTTCATGAACAATCTAATTATCATAAAAAAGTAGACTTAAGTATAGAAGACGAAATAAATAGAGCATATGCCAAGGCTACAAGAGATTCTTTACATGATTTTTCTTATAAACTAAACACACCTTTAGGAATTAAACTAAGGCAAGAACTATTAGATTACAACAGCTTAGCTACATTTGTAAGTGGATTTAGTAAAAGAATAAAGGGTCAAACTAACTTTCCAAGTAAAAGAGACATCTTTCTTGGTCTATCAGCTTTAGGTATGGGTGTAGATCCTTTTACAGCAGCAGGTATAGCTGGGGCTGCCTCTGCTTTTGTTAAGTCTGATTTAAAAAATAAGTTATTTGTTCTTAGTAGAATAGAACGTAGTAATCAACTTGTAGGTAAAAAAATACAAAAAGGTGTGAAAAAGTTTTTTGTAAGCGGAGTGAAAAGAGCAGCAGTTCCTCTTTCTGCTACAATTCTTACAAAAAGTCCTTTAGCTAAAGAAAGAAAAGACGGTATTGTAGTAGGTAAGCCAAAAAACGATCAAGAAGCTTTGAAAAATGTAATGTCTAACTTAGATTACTTGAGAGAAAACCCTGAAAATTTTGACAGGATTATGCTAGACCCTAATTTACAAGCGGCAGCCCCTCAGACATATGCTAAATCGAAAGAACTAGCGTCTAGGGCTTTGATGTTTTTAGATAGAAAAATGCCAAGAAGTATGTCTAAACAATTAAATGTTAATCCTTTTCTAAGAAAAACATTCCCTTCTTCTGATCAAGAAATTTATAAGTTTAAAAAATACCTTCATGCGGTGCAAAATCCCATGTCTATAATAGATGACTTAGAGAGAGGTGCTTTAAGTACAGAGGCAGTAGAAGTTATGCAGTTTGTTTATCCTGAATTGTACTCAGAAGTTCAGTCACAAGTTTTCAAGCAGTTAGAGAAAACTGGAGACAAAAATAAGGTAGAATATCCTCAAAGATTACAATTAGGTGTTTTGATGGGAATGCCAACTGATATGGCTCTTCTTCCTCAAGCCATAAAAGGACTCCAATCTTTATATAAGGAAGCTCAGGTATCTCAAGCAGGAGGAACTATTACAGCAGCAGCAGCAAATAAATTAGATTTAGCTGAATCTCAGGCTACTGAGTTAGAAAAAGTAAGTAATCGTAAAGATTTAAACAGAGCTTAATATAATATAATTACAAAGGTAGAAACTAAGGGCTACAATCCTGTACTCATAAGGAGTTTTCAGTGGGCAGAAAAAATATTATTTATACTCATAAAATGCTAGATGGTATCAATCTAGACACAAGTGCAAATAGTTCAGTTACGACTACTACAACCATAGACCATATGTCAATAAATGTAACTTGGTCAGGTTCTACTGGTACAAATACTGGTTCAATAGTAGTGCAGGGTACAAACAAAGACCCAGATGCTTCTGATTTTGTAGCAGCAGATTACTTCGATTTAGAACTTTCTGGAGGGGCTGTGAATCTTACAGGTGCTTCAGGTGAACATATTATTATTTTTGATAAAATACCGTTTAGAGCCATAAGGCTTTCTTATACTAACTCTACACATGCAGCAGGTACGGTTAGTGCTGTTATGTCTGCTAAGACCATAGGAGCATAACATGGCGCAATTTGTATTTCCTCCTCTCACGGCAAACCTTAATTCTGAAACTGCTAATGGAGC
>CERH01053903.1_pt1 | contig 15387 bp, 2 predicted proteins | sample 530991 | NCBI WGS metagenome assembly CERH01 (sample SAMEA2621191, study PRJEB7988) | marine metagenome | biome: marine biome (ENVO:00000447); feature: mesopelagic zone (ENVO:00000213); material: "saline water (ENVO:00002010), including plankton (ENVO:xxxxxxxx)" | depth 800 m | reverse complement strand
GCACTCGATAGATTATACCTCATGGGTTACCGACACTTCCTTACGGATGTGAGCAACCTTAAGTCAGATGTGACGAAACAATAATAATCAATCGTCGATCTTACTGAAGCGGTCGTATCGCTTGGCCGCTTCAACAAAGATCCTCAGTCGCTCGGCCATTTTTGGATCTGTCTCAGCTTCCTTCATCATAATAGCAACCTTGTTGGCTGACAGAACAGGCTTCTCCATGTAGCCATTCATAAGTAGTTCTGTTCTGCGCTTGCCCATCTTAGGCCCACCACCAGTGCCCCTCGATATCTTGTAAATATCAGCCTTGGATAAGCCCAACCCTTCAAAACCACCCATCTTACGAATGATGTCCTTGTTGATGTCCTTCAACCCCTCATACACTTCGTCGTAGATATCGAATATCTCGTCTTCAGAGACAGAAACATTCTTGTTGTAGAGCGGTCTGAACTTCTCACGGATCTGTGACCTAGCTTGTTCCATCTTAAAGATATACTGCTTTAAGAGTTGGTCAGGTTTTACTGTGCGTGAACGCACTGGCTTGAACTCGTTGAAGATAATACCCATCGGGCTGTATTCCAACTCGGTGTAGTCACCCTTACTGGCCTTCCACGCGGCCTCCATCTTCGTCCACACTCTCGGCTCGAAACCCTTATTCCAAGTATGGTGGAGTTGCTTTAACAGTTTGTTGACCCCCGTATCAACACCTTCGATCCATACTCTCTTGCCTGTTGTATCATCAACACCTTTAACAAATGCTTCCTTCAAGGCACTGGAGAATATCTGATCATCAAGAAACTGGTCAACAAACACTGCTGACAGACCAACCTCAATGGCACTGTCCAAGCTGCCCCCACCGAAGAACTCACCCAAGACGGCGCTGTTCACCCCGTCCATCACAGTGGAGAACGGATTAAGGAACGTCAGGTTCCACGCTTCCAACTCACCATTCTTTTTGCGGCGATACCACAGCGTGTTGTGTCTCGCCCACTTCGGACCCGCCGCTTTGTATGCTTCATCTTCTTCTTCACCCACTCCGAAGATCATTCTCAGGAGCAACGGAACAAGGAACGACAAGCCACCAATCGTGAATGCGAACCCACGCAATCTTTGGTTACCTCGTTTTATCAAAACAGCGTTACCACTCGCTCGCTCCTCCATCGCAACCTTGACGGTATTATACATCACCCTGATTACATCAGCCTTGAAGCGAACGAACGGTGCAAGGAAGGAACCCCACACGGATCTCTGTAGCGCCCGCACCAACGGTGGTGCCTCGGAGTAAGCCTGCGTTGTCCGGAGGACTTTGGAAGCGGCCTCCTTTTCAATCTGAGACATCCTTGTTGCACGGTCTTCCGGACTTAAAGAAGACAGCTCGTTGGCGTAGGCTTTCTCCAACACCTTAAGTTCATTTTTATAATATGCGATTTTGAAAAACGCATCCATTGCTGCCGCCATACGAGAAAGGTATTCGACACCCTGCCCCGCCTTCTCCTTTGCTTTTCCAACAGCGCCCTCGGCGTCTTCCAGTCTACTGATGAAATCCTGCTCCACCTCCTCAAGTGACCTTTCTCCAAGCATCAACTGCCTCATTGTGTTGGTCCTGCTCTCGTCACCAATTATCCGGAGTGAACGTAACTTAGCTAGTTCGTCGTCAAGTTTAGCCCTGTCTCCTTTATGGGCGCGTTTCAACTCTGTTACAAAATTTGTGAAATAGTCCTTGCTCAACATCAGGTTTCCTACCCCACCCATTTGCATGGGTCCAAAGAACAGGACGTTACTTAAAGCGTTCCTCATGTAGAAACCCGTGCTTCCAAGAGTCTTGGAGGCCATCGAATAACCTGTCAGTTTCTGGAAATACCTGAACGACCCCGCCATGAGCTTCTCAGAATCATTTGCGTAGGATGTTCCGTATTCCTTGAAGGTTTCTGCGAAGGCTCCTGCCAACTCTGGACGACCATACAATCCTGACAGGGGGTTGTATTGCCTGTCAGATGTATGCTGCACAACACGCTGCCACTCTTTGTTGGTTTCAGGATCAACGTATTTGTCCCTGTTGCTGTTGAACTCTTCTTCAGTGACTAGCCACCCTTTGTCTAACCCAGCTTTTGCTATTGAGTTTAAGAACGATTGATTAGCTGCCATCGAACCCACTGTCATTATTGTGCGGAGCAGGTTGTCTGGTGTGGTCTTATCTTTCTGCTCACCCAGAATGTCCCGTAATGGTTTCGGTATGTTCTTCTTGGCCTTCAAGTTATCAACCATCGACTTGATTGATTCCTGCGCGGACATATATGCATCCCCGCTGCCCTTCATTTCGTATGAACTGATGAAGGCTTCAAGCGCACGCTCACCAATCTTGCGGCCAACCATGTTGTCCTTGGCCATTTGTTTGATCTCGGCATCCGTCTTAGCAGGGTGCTCCATACGAAGTTTGCCCTCTTCGTTTTCAAGGTGGGTTTTCTCAAAGAAAGCGATAGCAGCATCCCGCTCCTCTTGGTATTCCGGATTCTTCCGGACGGCATCGGCATACCCAACGTCCAAGAATATCTTGTATGTGCGCGTCAGGTAGATGCCATTGTTATCGCTGATCTTAACATCATACTTACCAGTGGTTCCCTTAATGACAGACTCTTTATGTATTGCTTCTAGTTTATTGGTAAACTTGTCCGCTAATTTTCTCAGGTTGATCAAAGCAACCAGCAACTCTTTCGAGTCCTTAGCAATTCGTGTTCGTGCTGCATCCCGCTCGGCCACGATCTCAGCTCTGCGGTTTACCAACTCAGCTTTAATGTCTGATTCATACTTGGCTTTAGCTGCGTTTACCGCATCCCTTTGATCTTTTTGGATCTGCTTTATGTCTGCCCCAGCTTGTTGGGATTGCGTGTGTGCGTTCAACCAAGCTGCTTTCTTCGCATCGTTTAGATCCTTATCGAGTCGGGCTGACACAGCGTCAGAAAGGAATACACCTTCTGTTGATCCAGTTGCTTTTTGAATAATGGTTAGCCCATCAGGGTCCACAGGCACTGATCCATCAGGATAGACCTGTTCTATCAGGCCCCTTAGTTGAACCTGCGCCATTTTAAGTTCAGTGGCTACGGTCTTCTTAAGAGCCTGACGATGCTTCATCCAGTGGTGGATCTCTGGTTGAAGCAATCCAACAAGGTGCTTTTTCATCAGACCCTTAAATCCTTTTTCAATCTTCAGGTCATCAACCTCAAGCACGGGCATCTCAAACTGCGAGAAGAGTTGCTCGTAATCAAAATTAAATGCGTTGAAGTCCGTGTCCCCACGCCTCCGTCTTGCACCAAATCCAGAGTAGAGCACACCACCTTTGTCGATAGTGGCATCAACTTTAATCCCTAATTCCGAAGCAAACATCTTGAGTAATGCGTCTCCATCAGGCTGTGGGCGGCTCGTTTTTTCCCTGTCCCGCATTTCACTCTCGATGCGTTCTATAGCCGACTCAATCAGTGGGATTCTATCTGAACCTTCCTCCTCATTTTCAAGTAAACTTTGCAGCTCAGACAAACTTAGTTCTTCACGGAATTTTGGTGAGCCAGTAATAGGTGCTCCGCTTTCATCAAATTCTTGGATTGGCACCCTCGGCTCCAATACCTGAGACGTTTCTTCCACCTTGGTCACATTAACATCAAACCCTAACCTTTGACTTAAGGGGATGATGTTACCGTCTTTGTCGCGGACGATTATCTCAAGGTGCTTGGGTCCAACCTTTGTCTTCTCCTCCCACATATCAAAGAGTTGCTGTTGAAGAGCATCTTTATCGTCAAAGAACTTTTTGAGTTCTGCGTGTTCCTTAGACGGCTTTGGAGTGGGCGCTGGTGCAGGAGCAGGTTCTCCAGCACGGATCTTCTGCTGGATTCCATCCATCTGATCCAAGACCAGTCGGGGGTCTTTACTGATTTCTGCTTGGGTGTAAGTTTTCCTACCCGCACTAAGGCGGGACATGATCTTGGCGTTAGTCCCAACTACCCCGACATCGGGGTCGGCTACGCGCCCATCACCAAGTAACAGATGGGATAAATTGCCAAATTCCGCGTCCAGAAAAGCTGAAACCTGCGCCATCTCAGGAGACCCGTAAAAGCGAGCCATGTCCTTGCTTCCTGTTTTTTGGATAAATTTGTCAGTGCCAACGCCCATTGTCGGGTAAAACCTGCCACTCTGTAATACTTTTCCTCCTTTGCCAGTGGACTGGTAAAACGTGACGGGGACTCCGTTTATCTCTACTTGCACATAGAATCGCCCCCCTCCGAAGAAAAAGACCCCTTCCGTTTTGGTTCGTTTACCTGTTATGGACTCAAACCCAACTGAAAGTTCAGCGAACTTAAAAGAGCCACCTCGTATATTAAACGTCTTACCCTTTAAGGTGTCTATCTTTCCTTTAACTTGTTCTTTTGGGATTACTACAGGAGCCGCTTTTTGAGCGGTTCCATTAAGGACTGCATCCAAGTTAGTTTTCTGCTCGGGGGTAAGAACTTCTTCTACCCCTATTGCCTCCTCTACGGGTGTGGTAGGTTCAGTAGGCGCAGTGGGTTCAGTAGCCAACTCAGCTAACTTTTCCTGCTTCTTATCATACTCCTGTTGCGCCCTGAGAAGAGACCCAACCCCCATGCGCTGCAAGGTCACGGTATGTGCGAGCTGTCTGAAGGAATCAACAGTGATCTTATCTGTAGCCTTAACGAGTATTTCCTTAGCTGTTTTAGTGTCCCCTGCCTCAACTGCTTCCATGTAAGCAACGTCCTCATCTCCCTCGACAACAAATGTGCCCCCCACCCCCGACTCAAGACCGGACGGCATTTCTTGTGGGAGCGTGGTTTTGTCAACTTTGATAGTGTCATCCTCTTCAGTTGGCTCCGCACCAACGGTCTTCAAAAACTGGAGTGCCGTTTCTTCCGGACCAGCCTTCGGGTCCATTCGCCGTGGCATACGGTAACCCATCTCCAACCCACGAAGTTCAACCAGCATACGGTTCACAGCAATTCGCTCTTCTGGCTTAAGCCCCTTGGTGCCGTCACTGAATGCCCTGATGAAACCGTTAATGAATTTCTTTATATAAAAGATAGCAATCGACAACGTGCTGGGGTTGGCTGCAAAGAATGCTTCTGCATCCTCAGTAGTTTGCCCATCCATTATCTTCTGCGTCAAAGCTGCGAGGCGTTCTTGGACGAGGCGTTCTTTCTCCTTAAACGCTACTTCAGAGGAAGGATCTTTAAGACGGCTCGCGGCGGCTTCAGCTTCGGGTGTTCCTTCCCCGTAGTAGGCGTCGATGTCATTCTGGTAATCCACATCGGACGAAGCATCCATAACTGCTTTTACCATTCCCGCTGTAAGCGCGGCCTTGGCTGACTTGTGTGCCATCTCTTCTCGGATGACACGGCCAATCATTCCTTGTGAGCTTACCCTGTCCATGCCCCGTTCCAGTGTGGCAATGGCGGCATTTCTAGGGTCGAAAAGAAGTTGACCAGAAACCATATCGAAAGCGGCTACTTTTCCATTAGGGATCGAAGTCATAACAACTTCGATTTCTGCTGGCACTCTCGACATGGCCACCGCTGCAAGAAGGTTTGCTCTCTCGCTTAGTTCCTTCTTATCCTCTTCACTTAATTCTTTTTCTTCGTTTTGTTTTTTCAGTCTTGAACCAAGAATCCTGTGAACATTGTCGTGCTCTGCAAGAGCCTGTCCTGCGTGGGTTACAGCTTCGTCGCGGACACCAGCAGGGGTGGTGGGGGACGAGTAGGTAAACCCAGCAAGGTCTACCATATCCTTAAAGGATTTTTTGAACTTAGCATCCCCATTAACTTCTGCTCTTTGGTCAGTTAAAATGAGCAGGCTATTAAGAGTCTGGTCAAAGCTCGGCATCCCTTTTTTACTCAAGCGCACTTTTAATGCTGACTGAAAATCAGAGGAGTCAAAAATGTGATCAACAAAGTCCTTAAGTGATTTGGTCCCAGACCGCATTACGGGTTGTGTATTACCGCCAAACTTCTTTCTTAATGCCTTAAGCGTTGCTTCGATCTTCCCCTTTGCCGCTTGTTGTTTCTCAGTAAGCTCTGCGCTCTTCAGGTTGTGTAGCAATTTAGCGTGCAGGAAAGACCGTATCAGTGTGTCTGTAACGCCTCTTCCATTCCACCCTTTTGCATTGAGGGTCACCCCAATTCTCCCGTCAGCAAGAACTTCTGTTTTGCTCGCGTAAGAGTTGTCAATAAGACCAAGTTGGAAACGAACACCCCGAACAAAACCAGCATTCGGTTGGTCAGAACCAAACAGCCTTGCCATCTTACGCTGGTATTCCTTTGGTTCTGAGGCGTAAATTTTGTCCATCGCTTTCAAGACGGACTCTGAGGTGTTATCCAACCCTAACCTTAGTATGTTCCTGTTGTTTACGGTCCCCGCAACAGCTACGTCTATTGCTTTGGCGAATTGAGACTTGGAGAAAAAGCTGCGTGCTTGCATCTCGTTAATCGCCTTATGCACATTCTGAGCTTGGAAGGTAAGGATTGTCTCCCTGAGTTCAGAGGGCAGGTCCAGATTGCCATCTACCCTATGTGCCAACTGATAACGTATTTCGTCTTTGAGCCAATTAGTATACTCAAGTGCATCATCAACTTCACTAAGTTGTTCCGTAACTGCTGACTTTTCTTCGGCGCTTACTGTGGGGTCGGCCAAGGTCTCTTTAAGACCAGCAATATTTTCTGGGTTAGCAATCTTGAATGGGTCACGGCTAAACTCAAAGTCAGCCATTCGATATATACGAAAAGCTCGTTTGATTGCCTGCGCTTCTGGAGTTGAACCTTTTTCTAGTTTTTTAAGAAATGCCAACGGCGCGACATTTCCAGTCGCAATTTTTCGGCGCACTAACTGTCCATCAATAGTCACAGCGGAACCGCCCTCTACGCCAGCCGCACCAGTAGCACCTTCTGGACCCTCCACACCCAAGGTCTCCCCAATGCTGGCTTGCCGAACATATGCCACCATTTCAGCCCAAGCACTTTCTGCACTGAGTTCTGCGGGATTGAAGTCCGGCATTTCTATGAATGGACCTTCTTTAAGTAGTGTGTCAAAAGCGCGTCTTATTTCTGGGTTGTTTTCCAGAATGTTAATTACGTCTTGCTGAAGGTCATCAATAAGGAACAACAATTCGTCTTGTTTTAGGTCGTAAGAAATAAAGTGTCTGAAGAACAACGACTGTCCCTTGTCTTCACCACTCAGTCTTTCTTCTTCTGAAAGACGCTCTTCAACATCAGGATACGGAATTGAATCTTGCCCATAGAGTTTTTTGTTTCTGTTGCGGACATTACGGCGTGCTTGCTGTTTAAGAATATTGTTCGCTACACGTTGGCCCACAGCCTCAAAAGATGGGAGTGTATCCCCCCTTGCCCAATACGTTGGTCCGTTAATAAACAGCTTTTCAATAAACTGACGATAAACTTCAACGTGGTTTACATCTGCGTTATCCATGCCCAAGTCGGCAAGGTTATTGAGCACAACAGCAAACTCCTGCTTTGCTTCCTTGGCGATGGCTCCCTTAGCCGTTTTCTTTGCTGTTTCCCCCTCGATGAGAGGATGGTCGATCCTACTAAGTAAGATTGAAATTGCTTTTCTTATATTTGCTTTCGCCTCGCCGTCTATAAAGTTTCCATCAGAATCAACAAAGGGGCGCATGTCCTGACGAAGCTGGAACATCAAGGCGTGTAGCTCATATTCTGTGCGTAAAGCTGCTTCAGCATCACCACGGAATTCTTCTTCGATCTTACCACTTCGCCTCGACGATAGAATGCGGTCCAGATATTTCTTAGCAGCAAAAGGATCTCTGGTTGCTGCAACGGAACCACCTGCAATAACTTTTTCTTTTGCGAGAACAGCACGGTGCAAACCTTCAAGTTGGAGTGTCTGTCTTTCTTGGGCGTTAGCTATTTGATCAGCAATATTTTTATTAGCCTTATCGTCGAGTAGATCGAGATACTTTTTACGAGCGGCTTCGTATTCCTGATATTTTTTGTTTGCTTGCGCTTCTTTTTCCAGTGCCGCAAGTCTATCAACCAAGTCTTGGTTGTTAGGATCGTTTTGTATTTCCGCTTTTAGCTCACCTATACCAAAAACAAACTTACTGACCGAACCACTTTTGCCAAGTTTGTTGATCTTTTTCTCGGTATCAGCAAGCTCGTCAATTCTCCGTTGTAAACTTTTAACTTCTCCTTCTGCTTTTGTATACCTATCAAGATTGTCTTTAACATTCTCATCAGCAACAGCCAGAATTTTAGCAGCAGGAATTACAGAATTACTAAACTCAATGAGTGCAACACCAAGCTCCCCTTGCCTTGCAGACAACACCTCGTTAAGTCTGTCACTTTCTTCCCTTGTCTCGGCAATAAGGATTTGGTCTTGCGTAATACGAATGTCCTGTCTCAGCCTCTCTATCTCGGCGGCTGCACGTTTGCTGGAATAGCCAATAGACTCTAAAGCATTTTGCTGGTCTTCAATCGTGGCGTCCTCGCCAAGTTTCATACCCGCTATACGCTTTCTATCAGAAAGCCTCGCTTCTTCTTCCAAATTAACCTTACCTGCATTTTCAATAATGTCGTTAAGGTCATTAAGAAGATCCTCAACGGTAGTGATCCCTGCGCCGTTGGGGTTTTCTACTTCTGCTGTTTTGCCAGTCTTGTCATTTCTGAATAGTGACAACGATTTGAAAAGCCCAAGAAACCCAGCCTCCTTATCCAAGGCCACGCGAGAGAATGGAATGGTTGTTTCCTTCTTTCGCTTCATTGATTGGGCTACGCCATTCGCCCCAACACCAACGATATCAGTCACAACCAAATCACCATCTATTCTTTGGTAGCGGAAGGCTTTGTTTATACGACCTGTAAAACTATCCGGAATGATTATCGGGTGCTTACCCAACAACACAGACATGGCAATGGGGTCGTTGTCGAACACACCCACTCCATTTTTATAAACAAATGCTTTTGGCCTGTAACTGGTTGGTTGTGCTGGGAACAGGTTTGGGTCTTTTCTTTTCTTACCCTTAACTACTCTTCCTTTTTCAGAAGTAACTTCAGCCCAAGGTGAATAACCTGTAACTTTATCCACTGCTGTTATGACACTACCATTCGTAGGTCTGCTAACAGGCAAGACAGGATACAGTTGGTATATCCTTTTTGTTATCGCCCTGTTTAGGGATGGGTAAAAACCCTTAGCTTTTCTCTGTTTGGTAATACCAAACCTTTTGGTCTGGGACAAACCCGCTGGGGGCAATCCGTAATTTGCTATTGCACCAACTTCCGCGCTCTCCTCGGCACTTAAACGTAAGCCCTCCCAAGGCATTTTTGACGGCGCGTCTTTAGGGCCATATTTAAGATACTGGATAAATTTCTCTTTGGTGTTGTAGTTGGCCCCAACATCCTGCCGCCCAAATTCGTGCCACACCTTTTGTTTTGTAATGGGGTCAATCTTACTTGTAACCAGATATATGTTTCCATTTACGTCAACGGGTGTGATTGGGTTTTTGTCCCTGCCACGAAGCGGTTTTAACTGCAAGTTGCCGTTCTTATCTTTAATTATCTGCCCTTCTCTTAACGTATTCCCTCTGCCTTTAATTAAAAGAGGAGTGCCTTCGGCTTGTTTTTTTTGTGCTTCTTTAAGAAGATCCTGCGCTTTTTTGTTCCTACGAAGTTTAACAAGTTTCTGATACCGACTTGTAAGAGCCGCTTTTTTTTCTATCTCAAGAAGTGCCGCATTTATATCCCCAACCTCAAAGTCAAACTCAGCCTGTTGGATAGCTTTCTCGTAAGTGTCTTCAATCTCCTCAAAAGCATCACGCTGCTCTTTTCTTTCTGCCTTTGCTTCCTTGTCATTTTTTTTGTCTAGGAGTTCAATTAGTTTTTCACGCGCTTCTTTGAAAGTGAGCAAAGGTTTTTTACCATCGCGGACTTTAACAGGATCATTTAGTTTTTTACCTAGTTCTTTGATCCTGTTGAGCATGTCATTGTGCGTTGCACTTTCTGCCTCTGCTCGCTGCTCTAAACCACCTTCTTCAAAAACAGGGACACCACCAGAAGTAACACCTGAGAAATCAGTTCTATCTTTCTTTACAGGCTTGATCTCAATATCGGCCTGCTCGACAGTATACTGTTTTCTTAGTTCTTCTACTTTTTGATTAGCTTCTTCCTGTGTGCCAAAAGAAGCAACAAGTTCGGCTTTAGGTTCCTTGGGCTTCTTGGTTCTTTTCCTAGTTGTCTTAGCTGCTCTCTTGGCTTCCTTCTTATCAGTGACTATCTCGGATAGCTTGACCTCAACTTCTACGCCCATCTCTTCATCCTCAACCAGAATAATACCTTCGTCGGTTATCTGACTGACTTCTGCGGTCTCAAGTTCTTTTGCATTAGGATAAGGTAGATACTTAATTGTTTCACCAACCTCTGGCATCGGGGCCAACTCCTCCGCTTCCTCTTCCTCTTCCTCTTCTACTTCCTCCTCTACTTCTGGTTCTGCTTTTTTAGTTATGAAAACTTGATACTCAGTAACCTTCGCTACTTCAACATCCCCAACTTCTACTTTCTTTCTTTTCTTAACAGGAACACTTACCGGAACAATTTCGGCCTTTAATCCTGTAACATCCTCTACATTCTTAGCTTCTTTTTGAGCTTCTTTTTTAGTGCTGAAGTAACCGCGAGAAATAATGTCCGTTATGCTGCCATCATCGGATACGGTTCTTTCTGCATTAGGCGCAACAACAAAAGGAGCAGTGTCATTTGAATCATAAGTAACTTTTGTGATCAGTTGGAACTTAGTCACCGTTTCGATGCCCTCGTCACCTGTCTGCTCACTAACAGGCTTGGTGTTAAATATTCTTTCGACTCCAAGACTTGTGCCTGCAACAACACCAACTTCTCCTCGGTCTTCCATCCGAAGCCTGTCTAATTCAAAATATTCTTCTTTGGTTAAGCCTAAGTCTTCAAGCGGCTGCGGACCAAGAGTCGGGGTTTTAATCGGCCTCCCCTTCTTGGCAGCCAGTTCAACTATTTTCCGCTGGGCTGCTGCAAACTCCTGTATCTTTGCATCTACAAAATCCTGTTGCTGCTCAGAAAGAGGTGACGCCAACTTGCCGTCTTTGTCTTTCTTAAAGCGGTCTTTTACAAGAGCAGCAAATTCAGGGTCATAAGATTCCCACAAAGTCTGATCCATAGTCAGTAAGTGTGGTTTTGTTTCCAACTTCTCACTAAGCTCAGGAGTTAGATTTTTATCCGCAGGAACTAAATCGTTGGTGTAAACAATACCTTCTCCCGCTTCATCAAGAATGAACACTGATTGATCATCCTCTTTGGTGACATCTCTTTCCATCTGTGCGAGTCGCGGACCCATCACAGATTCAATTTCTTCCTGTATGTCTTCTTCTGATACAGTATTAAATGCACTAAGAAACTCTTCTAGTGTTTCTGGCGGGGCGTCTTGTGTTTCCGCTAAAGTTTCAGCATCAATGTCGCTCTCTGTTACAACCTCTTGTTGAGGCATTGTATACAGGTCTGCTTCCAGTATGTCTTTTACGACATCGGCGGTTACCTCACTGTTAGCTTCCTTAAGGCGATCAGTTATATCTGTAATAATCCGTTGCTCATACGCACGGGCTTCTTGAACCTCCCGCATCCTGTCGGGACGAACGCGCCTTGCTGCCGAAGAAATTACAGGAGCGGCAGAACCCATGATGCCACCAAGCACACCAGCATAAAGTGAGTGCTTCATATGGTCAAAAATAGGAGTGTCCTGCTCCAGACCAGCATCAGTAACAAATGTATTTACAAATTCATCCAATGCCTCTTCTGCAAATTCTGCGCTGCCTGCTTTTAAAATCCCTTTGCCAAAAAAGTTTTTACGCAAAACAGACTTGGCTGACTCTTTAATTGCCGACTGCAAAAGTGCATCCGATACACCATCAATAGAGACATGATCTGCTTTTTGAATTATACGGTTAGAAATGTCTTTGAGGTTCCTGTAGGACATCCCGCTAAGAAGCGCATCTTCCATACCCCCAACACCAAACGCAGAAAACGAACCAGTAATTAAACCAGTTACGGTCCCTGCTACCATGCCTGTCCCAAGTGCTCGATCATGCGCGTCTTCTTCTGAGGCTCCCGACTTGAGCATCTGGTTGTAAACAGTGCCGTAAGTAGCCCCCGCCGAACGGTTAGCCGCAGTGAGTCCTATTGAACTTACAGTGATAGCTCTGAGGTTTACTTTGTTGTAAGCCTCCAGCGCATCAAGAGCGGTCTTGCTTGTTGCGTTCCGAATTAGGTTCTGGGCTGCAAGGTTCTCGGCAAGGTCTGCGGTTTCTTGCCCCGCCTTACGCCTAAAGGCATTTGTGGTCAAAGCCTTTAGCACACCCTTTTTGGTCATGCTGGAATACAAGGGCGCTTTTGTAGCAGCAAGTGATGTAGCTGCTGCGCGGCCACCAAACTTTGACAGAAGAGCAGTAGCTCCAATATCTACTGTTACTTCAGGGGCCAGTTTAATCAGGTCTTGGGCCATCCCCAATTTACCCCCAAAAAGTTCTGCAAGTTCCCGCCTTTGGTTATTGTCCTCTGCAATATCTTTTAGGTGTTCTTTAGCCCAATCAGCACCACCCAATGCAAACACTGTGGAGAACGCAGAAGTAAGAGGTCTGTAGAGATCGCGCCAGCCAAGGTCTAGGTCGCCAAAAATAGTATCGGCGTAAGTGCGGTTGTCTGGGTTAGACGTAAAGGCAGACAGGATGTCTCTGTCCTTAAGCCCACTTTTTCTTCCTTTGTTAAGGTGGTCTAACCAATCTTTAGATAGCTCTGATTCAGTAAGTTTTTTACTTATATCAACAAAGTTAGTCGTGAGGAAAGAATCACGCTCTGTCCGCAGAGCTTCCTTGGTAGCTGCCGAAATGTCTGACCTAGCTTCAAGCGCAGATTCAAAAAGATCGTCATTCAGTTTTACAGCGGCAGGGACATACGGAAGTCCATAACCGTCTAACCTGATATTATCACCTACGTTAGACTCATCCTTAAAAACCTTCATAGGGGCGTTATTAACAACCACCTCTTGAAGAGCAGTCCGCACTGCGTCTGGGTCTTTATTGTATTTATTGGAAATTTCCATAACGGTTTCATCAATGTCTTTTGACATCGCACGATCAACCGCTTCTTCTCTTTCTGTCCCCAAAGGTTTTGGATCGGATATTGTCCCGATCATGTTCTCAAAGAACTTTCTTACGGGCAAAGACACCCGCTTGCGAAACCCTTCTTCAAAATGGTCAAAGGAACTATAGTCGTTCTCAGCCATTCGTTTACCCAACGCTTCTACTTGGATAGCAATTTTGGGGTCATTTTTTATTTCTGCATGGATTAGCTTTTCTAGCTCACTCAGTTGGACAAGTTTATAGCGCGGTGCGCTCATACCCTCGGGTGTGTCCAACAGTCCTGTAGATTGGATCTCCAGCGCATCAGCCATGTTGACACCGCCCCCTGCTTCGCGTGACCTGCGAAGGGCTTCGTGCATTGGTATTTGCATGGCAGCGTCCCCAGCTTTGACATAGCTCCGTCCGTCTTCACTCGTAAATCGAGCAAAAGCTATCTCTCCTGAGTCCAGCTTGGACTGCAACACGGCATTGCGTGTTCTGTTTACTGAAGATTCAGCCTGCTCCAGAATGGACTCAAGTTCTTCCGGAGTGGCTGTGTCTTTCTTAGCAAGGTATGCGGCTCCATTATGCCAATCATCTTGCTCCAGCCCTGTATGGGCAACCATGTCCCTAACCTGTTTCTCAAAATCAGGTTTACCGTAAGCGTCAATCCGGCTGGTTACCTCATCTTTATTCTCATTAGTGAGCAACCCTTTACCAACAAGCGCAGCCCCCAACTCTTCTTTGATCTTGCGCTCAATACCACCGTTGTATGCTTCAGCTTTTACATACTCTTCACGGAGATAATCACCATACCCAAGGTGCCCCTCAAGAGGGTCTTGGATGTCTTGATTTTTTAACCAGTCATCGTAACCGGAAACTTCGATTCTCTGATCTGCGGTAGGCTCGGAAGGCAGAATATCTTCTGCTCTTTTTAGGACATCCAATGGATTAAACTGTTCTTCTGACATAGCAGTAAGACTTGGGTATGTAATTTTAACTAACTCTTCTTATGTAAAACTTATGTTTATTCCCCCCAGCTACCTACACTGGTGGTTGCGGTTGGTGCATTATCACCAGAAGCTATTGCTCCTGTAAGGACACCATACCTATCAAGATTGACGCGCCTCAAATTAAGTAGCTCTCTCCGCAGAAGCGGGATAAACGTAGACATATCTGTTGCTTGTGCGGTAAGTGCCTGCGTTTCTTCAGGCGTCCTGTTACCTTGGCGAGCAATTTCTTGTGCGAGGAAAATAGCCTCATTCTTGGCTTCTTCCGTGTAAATCTTTGGTTTAGTGCGATCAACTTTTGGTGCGTCATCGCCATACTGACCAGCCGCTTCCCCCGCAAAACTAGCAGCAGTATCAGCCGCTGCATACATGGTATCCAGATTATCAATCCGCTTTTGTAGCGTGTCGAAGTATTGTGTTTCTTCAGTCAGATACTTAATCTGATTATCTCTACCTGCTTGTGCCAGAGCTGCGTCTTTCTTTGCTTTTTGACCCGAAGCAAAATCAGTAATTGTAGTATCAGGCCCATAGCCCTGTTGCCCAAACTGAAATGCTCTATTAAACTCTTGGGACTCTTGAGCTTTTTGCGCTCCGATAGATGTCTGGTATGATTTGAAAAGATTCCCCAACGCAGGAACTCTTGCAATTTCTGAAGCATACTGCCCCTGTAACCGCGCTGCTTGACTGGACTTTTCAAAGGGATTGAGAGAGGGATCTTTATCAATAGCGTCCAACTGGCTAACCACGACAGGCATACGCTCTGCAATACTGGATTCCATTTTGGCGTCTTTAATTGATTTTTCTAAATCAAACTTAGACTTATCAAATGAAATCTGAGACGCACGTAATGCTGCTCGATGCGACTCCTGCGCCATCATAAACCTTTGACGGTCCATCTCTTGTTTATCCCGCCTAGCTTGAGCTGCCTCATATGCATCCTGCATCGGTATAAGTTCAGTCTGAAGACCGCGCATTATCCGATCCCTCTCAGTCTGACTCATACCTTCAGTGGGCATCATGGCAGCGATTGTTTCAGGACCAAACAATGCGCCTTTCATCCCAGCCGTCATAGCTTCTGGTTGAAGCTCCCCGTATAAAGCATCGGGAGTGGTTGGGTTATACCTGCTCATTTAAGTATAGTAGATGGGATATTAGTTTGTTTGAAATCCCTAGTTATGGCTGGTCCATCTTGATACGGAAGCATACGTCTCC
>CERH01001055.1_pt1 | contig 15403 bp, 23 predicted proteins | sample 530991 | NCBI WGS metagenome assembly CERH01 (sample SAMEA2621191, study PRJEB7988) | marine metagenome | biome: marine biome (ENVO:00000447); feature: mesopelagic zone (ENVO:00000213); material: "saline water (ENVO:00002010), including plankton (ENVO:xxxxxxxx)" | depth 800 m | reverse complement strand
ACAAGAAGGACAGATAAATGTTAAACAAAATCCTGAAGATTTTACTTCTAACTTAGGCCGTAAGTTCTCTCGTAATAACTTTTCAGGTGGTCAAGGATTAGATACAGCACACAGAGTTAATGGTAATCCTAAAGATGTAACTAGATTTTTTGACAGCAAAGGGGTAGATGTATTTCACGCAGATGATGAAACAGCTTATAGTGCTAAGTTACTACACACAACAACAACACAAAGTCAAAGTTTTAGTGCTGATAACAACTACTTAGCACAAATTACAAATGGAGATGTATTTGTAACTGATGGTACAACCATACATAAGTATGATTTATCAGCAGAATCTTGGTCTGAAATATCATCTAGTACTACAGGAGCTACACATAACTTTACAGGGTTAGTTGCAGTAGGAGACAGAATGTATGCTACAACTGCTAACGGTACTTCAGGTTCACAGTTAATAGAATTTACAGGTAGTTCCTGGGTAGTAAGAACTACAGACCAGGCCTCAAATGGTTTAACAGGTATACATTTTGCTAAGGGTCAGTTGTTTATATCAGGAGATGATGGAACTGTAGGTTACTTGTGGGGTATAAGTCCTATAGGACAAACTTGGGATTCTAGTGATTTAACAGAAGCTAGTGCAATAGTAACGTTTGATAATAGTTTTAGTATAACATCTGTGATAGATGCAGGTTCAGTGGTTTTAGCTGCGTCAACAAGCGGGGATATATTTTCAATAAAAGATATAACAGGCACTATGACACTGAAAGGTCAGACCAATATACCTTTTGAAGAAGTACATTCATTAGCTGCATCTGAAGGTATTGTATTTTTTGGAACAAAAGAAAAAACAAAATCTGTAGGTAGATTTTATACAGCTCAGCTAGTTACTGCTGATGACTTATACGTTGTAGCACAAAGACAATTAATAAAAGAATGGGATATAACAGGTGTAGATAGTACACCAAAATTTATGTTTGTATCAAGAGATAGTGTTTACTGTGGTGTAAAAGAAAGTGGTAGTGAGACATTTTTGTGGAGATATTACTTACCAACTGCAGGTTTTGCTAGAAACATAAAGATGGGTGCAGGTGGATTTGTTACTGGTATTACACAAGTAGAAGGTAAGTTTATGGTGGTAGTAGCAGCAAGTGATGTATATTTAGAAACATCTGCATTTGAATCTGAAGGTTATATATTGTTATCTGCTGCAGATTTCTTTACTGCTGAAGCAAAACAATTTGTAGGTGCAGAGATGTCTACACAAACTTTAGCTTCAAATACCACAACAGAATTATTTTACTCTACAAAATTTGAGGCATTAGATAATCCTAGTGATTCAAGTTTTATAGAGGCTATAGTACAAACAACAGGCACAGGTGACGTAGAAAAACAGATAGCTGAAGTATCAAGGTTTATAGTAGGTAAAGTTATTCTTAAAACTTCTGATGGTATAAATACACCTAAAGTAAAATCAGTACAGTTTCGTGCATTAGCAAGGCCTGAACTTGTAGTTGCACAAATACCTGTAAATGTATCAGATAGAGTAGAAAGGCCTAATCGTAAACCTATAAAAGTAAAAGGTTTAGGTGAAGCAATATATTCTGAGTTACGTACAAAAGAAGGTGCGTCTGTTACTTTAGAATTATTTGACCCTGCTGAAGTTATCCGTGGTGTGGTAGAAAGAATAAGCTATCCAATAAATTCAAATGTTGAAAGAGGAAGTGTAACCCAGTATGCTATAATTACGGTGCGTGGTACTAGACAGCAAACTGTTACAGATGTAACTAGCACAGAAGTGTTTGGTATTCAGCAATTAGGATTATTGAAATTTGGAGCATAGATGACATTACAGACAGCTACATACAGTAACTTTTTTGAGACAACACTAAATGGTATTGTAGCATCAGGTGCTACTAACTGTACATTAACAGCAGCACCTACAACAAATGGAACTACTCCAATAGCTGCACCGTATTATTTAGTAATAGACCCTGACAATGCTTCTAACAGAGAAGTTGTATTAGTAACTGCATCCTCAGGTACAACAGTATCAGCTATGACTAGAGATGTAGAAGGTAGATATACTACTGACCCAACACACGTAGATGGTACAACCGTACGTATGGCCGTTGTAGGTGAAATGTTTGAAGATATTCACGACAGAGTAAATGACATAGCACTTACTGGAGATATAACAGGAACCATAAGTAGTTCAACGCAAGATATAGCTACAAGTTTTGGTAGTGGTGTTATTGTTAACGCAGATGTAAATGCTAGTGCTGCTATAGATGCCTCTAAAATACACGACGGTTCAGTATCTAATACAGAATTTGGACATTTAGATGGTGTATCATCTGCAATACAAACACAGATAGACAACATATCAGCAGGTGCAGTAACACTTACAGTACCTATAACAGTCAAAGTAGCTGATGATGGTTCAGGTTCACAAAATGTTTTTTACTTTTTATCAGGTACAGATTCAGGTGCAGGAACTAGGTCATCTAATTTTATATTCAAGATAGGTTTTAAATATAAGTTTGATACATCTGACAGTTCACTAGCAACTCACAACTTTAAATTTTCATTAACACAAGATGGTTCGCATAACAGTGGTTCAGAATTTACAACTAATGTAACAACTGCAGGTACACCAGGTAGTTCAGGTTCATCTACAACAATAGAGATTACACCTGAAACTTTAGGTATAGCAGGAGCTACATCAACACTTTATTATTATTGTTCTAGTCATAGCGGTATGGGTGGAGATGGTGCTATAAACTTATACTCATCAGGTGGTGGCGGTGGTGACATCCACGGTTTCTTATTGATGGGAGCATAATATGGGTATGTTAATGATGCTCAAAGAAGGTGGAAGTTTAGTAATAGATACTATTGGTAACTTACCTATAGACGAAGATATAGATTTACTGCCTGAAGCAACTGTATCATTAAATGTAGATTTACAATTAATGTTATGGTCTGATACAGGTTTCGCATTACAGTACCTAGATGTGGATGAAATGCTATTATTAGGTGCATAAGATAAAATATGATAATATAGGAGATATATGGCAAACGAATATAAGATATTAGCACAACACGCAGGTGGTACATCCGCTACCACTTATGCTGTGCCTGCTAGCACAAGTGCTATTATTTCATCTGTAGTTGTTGCAAACAGAGCTTCCTCTGCGAAAACATTTAGGATAAGTGTTTTTCCTAGTGGTGGTTCAGGAACTGCTGACGCAAGTTACTTAGCCTTTGATACATCTGTTGCTGCAAATGATGTAGTAACAATGACTTTAGGTATAACTTTAGCAACAGGAGAATCACTGCAACTATATGGTGAAGATACTAATATTTCAATAAATGCTTTTGGAACACAAATTACATAATCGGAGAAACTAATGGGTTTTAAAAGACTAGCATTAAATGATGGTGCTTCTGCACATATAAGCAGAGGTGATGACCTCAATGCAAAAGCTATGACACTTGTTCAAACAAGCAATAGTAATGGCTCATTTGCACCTGATAGCAATAACACCAAATACCAAGTGTTTGCCGTTGGTGGTGGTGCAGGTGGAGGAGGTTGGCGTGCAGGTGGAGGGGGTGCAGCAGGAGCTGTATTCTTTGAAGGCGTACAATTTAGTGGTACTTCTAATATATCTATAGGTAGTAGAGGTAATGGAGCTAACTCAGGTCAATTTTTAAATGGTGGTAATGGTGGCACTACAAGTATGAATGCTGCAACTTTTATAGCTCAATCAAATAATAAAAATACTTTATCAAATGTATCTGTAGCAGGTGGTGGTCGTGGTGCAGGACAGGGCCAAGCAGGTGGTTCAGGTGGCTGCGGAGGTGGTTCAGGAGCAGATAACAATACTACACCAACAGGTAACATAGGTGGAAATGGCGGCCCTAAAACTAACAACAACAGCTATATGGGCGGTGGTGGTGGAGGTATGGGTTCTGATTTAACTGGTGCCAATGGTGCGCAAGGCGGTGGAGATGGCTTTGCTTTTCTAGGAGAAAACTACTGTGCAGGTGGAGGTCAACAAGGTTTTTATGGTTCAGGTGGAGGAGGAGATGTAGGTAACACAAACGTTGGAGGGAATGGTGGCAACACACCTAACAACGGAGGTGGCTATGGCTCAGGTGGAGGTAGTAGAAAGAATGATAGCAACAGTAACTCAGGTGGTCACGGTTCAGCAGGTCGTTTGCAAGTATTAAAATACGAACAACCAACACTTGCAGGTAATGTAGCCAATATAAAGAAAGTAAAAAAACTTTAATGATTGTACACATAGGGCCTGACAACGTTGTAAAAAATATTCTTGTAGGAGATACAATAGACGACTTCTTATCTTTAGAAAATCCTGGTGATACATTTTCACTTGCACCAGGCAGTAATCTTGTAGTTATAGGAGACATATGGGCTGAAGATAAAAAAGTTACCAAACCTGCTAGTGGACCTTTTCCAAGTTGGGTTTGGAATGAAAGTGAATGGGAATGGAAACCACCTGTAGATTACCCAACAGATGAAATATTAGAGAACCAATGGTGGGATTGGGACGAAGAAAATACACAATGGGTTTTACATACTGAAGAGTAAAAAATAAAGGTGGAGTATGCTATTTAAAAGATACAAAAAAGCAAAAGTAGTTTATTCATTAGACAGAGGTTATAGTTATCCAACAAGTATATTTAGTGAACCATATCTATATAACAAAAATTCGTATGGTTGTCCTGCTGTACAGATAGCTAACAATAGATTATATGCAGTTAATGCTCCTTTAGATGTTAAGTGGATATACAATCCTGTATCAGGCCTTATGGAAACAGAGTTTATAGGTAGCAATACTGCAGGTCAATTAGGTCAAGATATATTTAATTTTATAAATGTAACAAAACAAGAAGTATATGGTGTTCTTACACTTCAATGTATAGTACCTTATATACTTTTTACAGATACTAAAGATATTGAAATATCATTATTACCTGGAACAGATTTAAAAATGGATAACTGTACATTTGTACCAGGTTCGTTCAATATTTACAGTTGGAACAGAATGTTAAATTTTGCAGTAGAAGTAACAGATAAAAAGAAACAAGCTAGTTTTGAGTGGAGTGTTGATAAACCTTTTATGCTTTTACACTTTAACAGACCTGTAGATGTAGAGTATAAACTTATGACAGATGAAATGTGGGCTATGTGTAGAGAGGTAAAGAACATTACAAAATTAAGAAACAATACTACTAAAGTATATAATACTGTGATAAAAAGAAGGCCAAAGAAACTGCTATGAAACTAGAAGTTATACCTATATATCAAGATTTAAACTGGATAGTAGACGCACATCCTATTGTTCCTGCAAAACAAGCACCACCTGCTTGGTGGAAAACACTTAAACGTGATAGTAATTATGTAAGTTTAGCTAATTCAGGAAACATTAAAACTTGTCCTGCTATTCGTGACATAATTAACTATGGTTACATAATGCCTTCTTGGTCTTGGTTAGAGTTTACTAGAACAGAAGACGATATACTTTGGCAGATAGGTCAAGGCCCTCTACCTACAGCACTTGATGGTCATTCACAATATCAAATAGAAGGCTCACCTGTTACACCATTAGTTGGTGGAGGTGCATTTAAACTTGTATCACCTTGGCAATTTAAAACACCACCTGGTTGGGGTGTAATATTTAATGACCCCTTTTGGCACTACGAAGATAGGCCTATTAAGTTTTTATCAGGCCTTGTTAGAACTGATGCGTATGGTCAAGTAAACTTTCCGTTTGAAATAAATAGACCAATGGAAGTAGGAGAAGTATTGCAAGTAACAGAAGGTACTCCTCTCATACACATATCTGTTGTTCCTATAGATGATACATTTGAACTAGATGTAGTAAAAGCTACAGAACAGACTGACCAAGTATTTAGAGATGAAGCAGCATCAGTAATAGCTACTAGTAGAATGTACTATGACAAAGCAGTTAAAGAGTTTGACAATGATAGAAGCACTGGATGAATGGTTAATAGAAAGTGAGTTTGTTAAAAATCCTCCTGATTATGATTTGCTTCCTGACCCTTACACAATAACGTACATAGACGGTGATACTTTATATAAAGCAATAGAGCTAGCTAAAGTAGATAACAGCATTACATTAGACAGTACACATCAAGATTATATAGAATTGCTTATAAACCTACTAGAGGATATGATATAATCCGATTTATGGATTTACTCATTAATTTATTTTTAATTGTTTTAGTTATAGAAAACTATGGTAATTTATATAAATTTCTGACAGGTAAATCACAGAAAGCACCTTACTATCATAAGAAAAAAGACCCTTGGAATTGGCAGGACGACTGGAATAAAGATGACATCCTCTAACGGCAACGGCTTTACACAGAAAGAAATGTTAAATCTTATATTGGAGGGACAACAAGATATAAATAAACGTATAGATGAGTTACACGAAAAGGTAAATCAAAAAATATCAAGGCAAGAGTTATCGGGTTGGTTGGTTGCAATCTCAGCACTGGTGGTGTTAATCAATAACTTAATGTGAAAAAGTTAGCAGCCATAGCTGCAGCTTTAGTGCTAGCCGTACCCTTACATTCAATAGCAGAAGAAACTACAGTTACAGAAACATTTGATAATCAAGAAATAAATACAGATATTACGTTTGTATATGGAGCTAGTGACACAGTAGTAAGTGCTGCTACTTCACAAAGTCCTGATTGTGCTAGCACAGAAGAAGCAGGCTTTATAGGTATAGAGGATATGGATTGTTTTCAAAGTATATATTTTGGTAATGACAGATTTCAATTAGGTATAAGAGGTAGTTCAGACAGTCTTACCATTGCATTTCCTAACGAACCATACGAAGTAGGTTTTAATTATGCTGCTATAGACCAAGACGGTGGTGTATCAGGTGTTGTGTATTATGACAATGGTGCATCAGAAAACTTTACACTAGATGTAAATACGGATATGGAAGTAGCAGGAAGTAAAGTATTTGCAGTAGCAGAAACAGTAGAGACCTTTATTACAGAGATAGTCATAGAAGGAATTACTGATTGGTGGCTTATAGATAATGTATACTATAAATATGATATACCTGATAACACGCCACCTAGTACGACAACAACTAGCACAACCTTACCCAAAGCAGAGGATGTCGTTGAGGATGGTGTTACAACGTATTTGGCGTGGGATGAATACGGTTGTGAACACCCAGGTAACCCTTTATCGTATAAACAATATTTGGAAGCCATAGAAAGTGGAGATTGGTTTGGTTATCAGCCCTCTGATTGCACTGACGTACCTGATGTTGTTGTTGATATTATCGAAGAAGAGGAAGAGTTAGATGAGTTGGACGAAGAGATACTTCGAGATGACGACCTCGGAGAAAAAGAAATTCAAGAAGAAAATGAGGACGTTGAACTCACAGATGAAAGTACTGGACCAGGAAATGAAGAAGTTAAACTCACCGAAGAAGAAATAGCTATTTTAGAAGCTGAAATCTTAGAGGCTGAAGAAGAACTTCTCATACTTGAAGAACTAGAAGATAGCATAATACCTCTTGAAGATTTATCTGAAGAAGAAATAGAAGAGCTTATTGATGTAATACAAGAACTAGAAGAATTAGAAGAAATTGTAATTGAAGAAGAAATTATAGAGTTAGATATACCTGATGATATAATTATTGTAATAATAGAAGAGGAAGAAATTGAAGAAGAAATTATTATTGATGAGGCCGAAGTTTTACCTGAGACTGATGAGGAAGTTTTGGATGAGCCAATACAGGAAGATATTGAAGAAGAACCTGTAGAACTTACTGAAGAAGAGATAGCTGTTGAGGTAGCTGAAGTAGAAGAAGTTATTGAAACTATTGTTGTTGAAGAAGCTACCACTGAAGAAGTTATTGAAGTACTTGAAGAAGTAAATGATGTAGGTGTACAGAACTTAGAAGATGTATCTGAAGAAGTACAAGAAGTTGTACAAGAAATAGTAGAGGAGGCTATAGAAAATGTTGACGAACTTACAGAGGAGCAAGTTGAGGTTGTTGCTGATGTACTACAAGTTGAAACTGAAGATGTTGAAATCATTGCAGAGGCTGTTAAGTCAGACGAAGCCGTAGCTGAGGCAGTAGAAGAATATGTAGAGCGTGCTGTAGAGAATGCAGACGTAGAAGATTACACACTAGCTGACGTAGTTACTGAAGTTCAGTTTGAAAATTTTATAGAAAATCCAATAGAAACACTGGTGGACATAAACTTAAAGGAAATAAACCTTTCTGATTTGTCAGGTGATATGACATCTGACCAAAAAGAAAAAGCACAAGAAGTTGTCGTGCCAGTTATCCTAACTAGAATAGCTAGTATGGCAGCATTTATATTTAGGAGAAGTTAATGATTAAGAAATTATGGTCTTGGATTGTTGCTGCAATAAAAGAAACTTTAAATCTTAGTTGGACACTGGTAGGTCTTGTTATTGCTACATTGACACTTACTGGTTCTGCACAGCAAATTACAGGATTAGCTACTATAATAACATTAGCCGTATGGTTGTTAACCATAGGCTTTAGAAAATAAAGGAGTTATATGTGTATGGTAACCATTGAAGAAGATGGTTCGTTTATACAAATATGTAACTGTAAGAATGGAGGACTAGGTGAAACTAACTGTAGTTAGAACACAATTCGGAACAGACGCAACCAATGGAATACTATTAGTTGATGGTCAGTTTGAATGTTATACATTAGAAGACCAGTATCAGGCCGTAAAGGTTATGCACGAAACTTGCATACCTGAAGGGACATACAACATTAAGTTTAGAACTGTTGGTGGTTTTCATACTAAATATAAAGAAAGATATGGTGCTGCACATTACGGTATGTTGCACTTACAAGATGTACCTAACTTTACTTATATACTTATACACGCAGGTAATACAGATGAACACACATCAGGTTGCCTAATTGTTGGAGAAAGTCAGCAAGACTTAGATATAAGTGATGATGGATTTATAGGACATAGTGGCAAGGCGTATCAAAAACTATACAATAAAGTTGCTAAAGAAATGTTACTTGGTTTGAGTGTATCTATTGAGTACACAACCATAACTAAACTATTAGAAAAGCCATTATCAAATGCGTCTACAGAAGATGTAGTACTAGCAAGAACTGTAATGGAAAAGTTAGAAGAAGTAAATGGTAATGTCTTACAAGGCAATGCTATGTTGAAAGGAAGGTTAATTAGATAATGTTTGAGAAATCAAAAAGAGCAAGAAACCAAGACGGCACGTTCAAGAAGGATGTGAGGTGGACACCTTGGTCCGAATCGTGGGAGTATAAAATGAGTGATGACTTAAAAGATATGCTTGAGCGTGTGGTATGGACATTCATTGAGGCCTTCATTGGTGCTTTAACAATAGCACCACTTGTAGGTGTCGAAGCTGAAACAGTCCAGTTAGCTGCCCTCTCAGGAGGTGCTGCTGCACTCGCTGTCGTGAAAACATTTGCCGCTAAAAAAATTGGTAAAAGTTCTCAACCAGTAAGCAAGTAGTTTAATAGCAAAGCCGAGGGTGTTATCCTTTCTACCTCGGCTCTTGCTCAATCACATTTATGAAATTCTATAATTTCTTCTAAACAATCTTGACAGAAGTATTCCATTCCAGGTACTGGATGTGACATTATTCTTCTTCTAGTTCTTTAGAAGCATTTGACATCTGTACGTTATAATCTTGTACAAACTTTTCTACTAGTACATCTAATACTTTAATATCAGTTTTTTTTAGTATTGGTGAGGTGGTCATTTGTAAACCACCACACGCATTACTTACTTTTATTGCCCATTCTTTTAGTAGTTTAGGGTCTGAAAATATATTAGAAGGGGGCATCATCAGGCCCTATCTCATCTAATGATTTAGGTTTTGGTAATGTCATACCATTTGATACTGATGCGTAGTCTTGCCAACTCTTTGGCGTAGCTTTATTATCCATCCACCAAGATTTAGCAAATACTTTACCATCTACAGTATCTCCTGCAGTACAGTTGCCCATAAGGGTACATCTAAAATCAGGACTTCTTTGTGTTGTTTTTTCTGCATCAGTAAAGTATTTAACAGAGCCACCGCAAGGACATAACAGGCCTGTATCATCTATGGCTAACTCACCACTTGGGTGTTTATCTCCTTTAACATCACCATATCCTGCTTCTGAAATAGCCTTTACAGGACTACCTGCTACAGGTTTAGTTTCTTTTTTAGGTTTAGACTTCACCGCTTCAGAGGTCTTACCCGAGACCTTACTCATTTCTTCTCTGCTTGGACGTTTCTTATCTTTACCTTGATACTTCCAATTAGCTAATGCTCTACCTATGGCAGAAGTTTCACAGTTTTCTAACCACGCATCTTTGTTTACAGGGCCACCTTGACCTTTTGTTTCTTGTGCTAAACCTGTAGCTACAGGTAATGCAGTCTTTGTATCCGTGTATAACTCTGCTTTGATTGATACACAAGTACCATCATCTGTGATGTGTACTATGTTTGTCTCTATTCTTCCGTTGGGGTAGTCTGCCCAAAATACCTTGAGCCTGTCCTCCACCATCTCATAGTCATTTAAGTTAAATCCCATAATTCCTCCTTATCTTTAATAACTACATCTACTGTCTTTTGATTTTGTTCTGTGCCATATAGTTTACATAGAACGTTTAAACATACTAATACTGCATTATTTATACGCAAGTGTTGTCCACAATAATAACACATAACTACTCTTCCAAGTTTACCAAATATTCTGCTGTTACGCCTTTGTTAGGTTTCACAAATAAACAAAACTGTGAAGGTCTACCCATACTGGCTAGTTGTTCTTGTGCAAATGTGTTATAACTTTCTGTGCTGCCGTTAACCCAAACACGTGTATCGTTGATATACATTGTTGTTGGTGTGTGATAATGACCACATACTGCGTGCGTAAAATTTTCCATAAGACCATTGGCTGCTAATGATTTCCAACCTAGTATTTTTTTGTTGTAACCATACCAAGGTATGCCTGCGTGGCCTCTGATTTGGTCTCCGTGAAAGCACATAAACTTTGCTTTTAAACCTAGGTCTGCAACTAGATACCAATTCTTTTCGTTGCCACCATCAGGAACTATAAACTTTATACGTGGCTCATTAGAAAACATTGTCTCTAAAATTTTTCCAAGCATTCTATCTGCATTTGTTTCAGGGTTATAGTCTCTTCGACTTCGGCCACCTAAAGCTCCGTGATTACCTATTACCCAATAAACATCTACTTCTTCAAACTCTGATAGTAATATAGAAAAAAATTGGTGCAGTATGCGTGGACCATCAACTGTAACTTGTCTGTATAGAGACGCATCTATAACGTGAGACTGTCCAGGAAAAATTAATTCACCTTCTACTATGTCTCCTAGACATAGAACTGCAGCTTTTTTTATAGGGTGACTTGCTCTTTGTAACCTTGCCAATTCACAGATTTTATGTGCGTAACGAACTACACGTTCTTCAGCTTCTTTAGTGCCGTACGTAGGCGTAGTTTTAGCCAACTGAATATCCGAAAGCAAAGGCACACATATCTCTTCTCCTACTTTCTTGCGTGAAATAGGAGGAGGTTTGATTGGTGGCAAGTCCAAAGATAATATGCCGTCTTTGACTGCACGATAAACTGCATCAATTAAATCTGAGTTCTTATCTTTCAGCTTATCAATACGCTTGAGTAGTCTTTCATTAGTCGCTTTTAACTCTGCGTACTTGCCATCAGTTACCTCTGCAAGTAACTCTGTTATTTCTTCTTTACTTCTTTTAACCACGACCTCACCGAAGTTGGTGTAATACTTACTTTATATTCGTCTTCAAGTATGTCAGCAATTTTTACAGAGTTGACAGCTTGACCTTCTTTTACTACATCTGCGATAGCTTCAAGAAATTTTTCTACTTCAGGTGCTGAGTTTTCATACCATCTTCCTGAAGATTGTTTAACGCTTTCCACTAGCTTGTTCACATTTTTTTCCATTTCTTTAAGTTTATCAGAACTTTCTTACTTTATGTACATTTAAAAAAAAAATATACGCACGCGTATTCAGGCCAAAAAAAGGGGTACGCACGGTCGCCCGTGCGTACCCCTAAAACGTAGGTCGAAAGTGAGACAGTAAAAACCTACGCTTTAACTATCTTTTACTTCCGTATCTACTTATCCACTCCTTAGCTTTCTCAACATCAGGAATAGGAAGTATATTCTTTTTAGCAATTACTTCCATACAATCTGTAAGTAATTCTGTGCTTACACCTACTTCTCCACCTCTTTCACTAGCATAATTTATACCTGTAAACTGTAAATCACTTACCAGTATTCTAGGTTCGGCTTGTTGGCTTAGCCACTGTATCGCAGGTCCATCTATAAGGTTGTTATAACCGTGTGAAGGTATATCTGCTACGTATCTACCATCTTTGCCAACGATTTGTAATTCACCATAAGCATCTTCAGCATTACCCTGTTCGGGATAACTTTGACCTGAGTAGATTGCGATTGTACTTGCAGGTAATGTTTCAATGATTTCAAATATATCATCAGTATCTAGTCTCATTGAACCACTTACATCAATAAGTACAGTACCTCCTTTACGCTTAGACTTGACTGTAAATACTTTATTGTCAGTAAGTCTTCTGTGCATATTACGTGGATTGATACCTACATCAGAATTTTTCTTAGACTTCCCTAGTACTTTAGTTCCTAAGGATTGTACAAGTGGTGGATATTTAATGTGCATATTAGCCCATCTAACATCTTGATTAGTTCCTGCATACTTAGTACTTCTAGCCAACATTTCACCAACTTGCTCATTAATCTCTGTATCAAAGTCCATACCTTGTAAGTCAAGTTCTATCTCACCTAAGTCTGCCAAACGTTCACTCAAGAATGGTTGATACAGTTCGTTGTTATGTTCTAACTCCTCATACAAGTACTGTGCAACTTCTTTAAGTCTTTTGTTTGGAAATGCTTTAGCATCTTTTCTTACACTCATAGTCATTTTGTATGCCTGTCTAACGATTTGACATATCCTAACCATTCTGCTCATTAAGTCTGCATTATTACTATCTGCAAAACTACTGTCACCTTTGAAGTAATAATTAAATTCTCTAGCAACAGAGTTACCCCTAATAGTTCTGTGTAGAATATAAGGGTCTTTAATCATATGTTCAGCCATAGACCTAACACTTTTCTGATTAGAGTACATAGAAACAAGACCTTCTAATTTTGTTTCGTGTTCTCTCAGGTAGTCAATGTAAAAGGTAAGTGGTCGTGTCAAACCATATCTAAGTAATGCTTTCTTTTCTGCATACCAATACACAGATAGCTTTGTAGCCATCTCTATATAGTGTGGTTGCAAGTGTTTAACACCTACCATATTCCTTTTACCACCATATTTAGCATCAGCAATAGCAAGTATCTTGAATGCTTTGTTGACATTTCTTTTAACATCTACATAATAAGTACTATCTTCTTCTCTGATAACTTGTTGTTGAAGGACAATGTCTTTGTTCTTTCGGTCAACAAGTACGTTATCACCCTGCTCTACCTTCCATTCAGCGTCTTGAAGTGCAAGGTTAAGCAGCCCATTAGGACTGCCTCCCTTACGTTTCTTAGTAATAGCCCTAAACATCTTGTAGCTCAATAGCATCTACTACATCTTCTGCATAGTCGTTGCCGAAACACACAGTTGCAGAGCTACGTAAGTCTACGCCTGCACTAACCAACTTAGAAAATTCTTTCCAAGCACGGATAGATGCGGGTATATCTGTACCATCTCTATCTGAATAGACAGTTCTGTATTCCTCAGGCAAAGTAGCGATAGCATCAGGGTGTACCGAATCGATATTAATCTTTACACCGAACCTATCTGCTAGTGCCTCAGGTAGCATATCAGGTGTGCCGTTCATAGTAGCAATAACAGAAAACCCTTGAGTAGGTTGTACTGTTTCTTTCTTCTTGTTCGGCAGAGTTAGACGTGCAATGTCTGCATCATCTAAGATAGCGTGTAGCACAGAACTAACGTCAGGTCCTGCGTGGTCTATCTCATTGATAACAAGCCTAGTACCTTCTCTCCAAGCCTTGATTGCTACACCATCATTCCAATCAAACGTACCTAGTTCATTAGGTATGTAGTGTCCAATCATCTCAGAGGCAGTGCTGTCTATAGTCAACGTAGTACTATATACTTCTTTACCTTGTGGTACATTTACTTTAGTTGCTTGATAGGTTTTACCTGTACCAGGGATACCGTATAACAATATCCTATCGGAGTTGCCTATCACTTTATTAAATAGTTCCCAACTATTCATATATATCTTTCTCTCTTTCTGAAGAAGTAATTACTCTTCTTCCTCATTTGTGTACATATTGTTTAAGAAATTTTTCTCACTCTCTGCAAGAAAACTTTCTATGTCTGCAATGGTTGCCTCACTATCATTAGCGAATTTCTCCTCTGCATTTTTGTAGATGTTCTTCTCATAGGTATTAGCCTCTGGAACATCAAGCCAAGCATAAGGTCTTACTGTAGGTATGCTTTCCCAAGTATTACCTGCAATATCTAGCGTTACTTGTATCCACTCTAGTGTCTCAAAGAACTCATCTGTGAGTTTGCTAGGGTTAGTTGTATCTACATCTCTAGTCTTACCTATCTCTACAATAGAAATAGTTGGAACTAGAAACACTGCTCTAACGTGTGGCATTGTCAACACTCCTTGCTTGTGGTAGTGTGGCATAGCCATCTGACATTGAACAGGATACGTATCAAGTGCTATCCTATCTGTTGCTTCATTGTTATCTACTCCTTCTTGGACATCAAAGAACCCTCTCTTGATAGTTCTGTTGTATCCATTTGCAATAGCATCTTTGTTTAGCTGCCTAAGCAACTGTGTAGTCATCACCAAGTAATTGTATTGGTGGTCTTGAACACGATAATTAGCGTGCATATTCCTCCTTCTGTTTACAACACAAGTTAGGACAGTTCCCTTCTTGTGTATTGTCGTTTATATATTTTTCAGATTTGATGTAGCATTGATGACACAAAGCGTTGTTGTCAACAACTGGTATACCTTGTGGCAATTCTATATCTATCTGTATATTGCAGAAATCACATACCCATAAGTCATCAGGTATGCCACTTTCTACTAGTGTATCGATAAAGAAAAACCCTTGTTCTTCATAGGCTTTCTTATTCGCATCATAGTTAACTTCAGAAGTTAACCTTATTACTTCTCTGTGCTTAACGGGGTTGAGTACCCACACTATTTCTTCTATCATATCTCTCCTTCGTTTATAGATAGCTTGTAACACACAACTTGTTCTCTTAACGGGGAACA
>CERH01078544.1_pt1 | contig 15433 bp, 26 predicted proteins | sample 530991 | NCBI WGS metagenome assembly CERH01 (sample SAMEA2621191, study PRJEB7988) | marine metagenome | biome: marine biome (ENVO:00000447); feature: mesopelagic zone (ENVO:00000213); material: "saline water (ENVO:00002010), including plankton (ENVO:xxxxxxxx)" | depth 800 m | reverse complement strand
GTCTGACCATGCGTACTCCAAATCTACCAAGTCGCCGTACCTTGGACAACAGCCTTCCGGTCCTTCAAAGATCCAGTTGATCGGCGTGAACTTTGCACCGAGATACATGTGCCGCTGGTATGGGTTTGCTTGAACACAGTCCCAGTATGCACCGGGTTCAGGACACTCAATCCCTGTGTCGATTGTCCAGTAGTCGATGCACTCTTGGCAGTTGTCTAGCCAAGGGTACAGGTAGTCTGGCCTGCTGTTCTTGAAGATTGGACCTTCGATTGCCCAGCCAAACGCCTTGGTAGGTGACTCACTGCCACGGGTGCTGCCAATCATGTACGGTCGGCGCGGGTCGCCGTTGGGGTACGAAAAGTCAGGGTCAAAGCCAGTCTGGATGTAGACATCGAACGTTCGACCAAAAGGGGTCAGGCGTCCGAGGTCATCGATCCACATGGCTACAGAATCAGGGTCAGCCGGTGGTCCCACTTGGGCAAGCAACAGGCAAAGGACAGTCGCAATCATTTGCCACTCTTCTTCCCGCTCTTCTTACCTTTCTTCCAACTTCCGCCCTTTTTCTTGTACCACTGCACTGCCCAGCCGTTGGCGTAGGCCGATGGGTACACCTTGAACTTGCGTCGGGCCGCTGCCTTGGCTGCGCTCCACAAACTTGGATTGGTTGGTTTATTGGCCATAGTCCGTGTACATCCTTGCTTCTTCTTCTGTCATTGGCCCAGTAATTTCTGGTGGCGGTTTTCTTTTTCTGCCAGTGAGTTCCCGTGCCTCACCGGCCATCAACTTGCTTAGGTAAACGCCGGGGTTGGTGACCGTGTACCGGAGTCTGTTGATGTCAAGAACGCCACCAAGGAAGGGCAAATCGTCAAACCCACCCATCGCCATGCCGGTCGGACTGCCTGCCGATTTCATGGCATAGTTGGTGGCAGCCTGTTTGTTGAACACACGTCCGGGGTAGTGGAATGTTTCAGAGGCTGCACCAATTCTTCTGTTTACCGCGCCCACACCGGACGCCAGCCTATTTGGAGCAACCCTGCTCAAGAAGTTGGGAACAACACCAGCCATTTTGCTCATGGCTAAGCCACCAGTTGCGTGTGTCAAACCTTCAAATGCCGCTCTTTCGATTTGACCAACTGGTTGGTATGTGAAGTAGTCCTGCATTTGCCTAGTTCGTTGAGCGTTCAGCAGGCGGATCTCAGAAGCCTCTGATTCGCCACGAGAAATACCGCTAACGCTGCCGCCAGTTACAGCCCCCCGTCGCCTGATTCCAGCAACTCCAATTGCTCTTCGCATACGGGCCTGAGTCTCATCGTCAATACCGACAAGACCCAGACCCGTATTGCTCATCGGCATCGCCGACATTACTTCTTCTTCTTCTTAGCCAATGCCTTTTTCAGTGCTGGTGGCATTTTCTTTCCACCTGCTTTTTTGGCCATCTTCTTACCGTTGGTCTTCTTGGATCCTCGCATTGAGTAGCCTTCTTTCGTTTACGTACTTCATGAAGTCAGCAGAGCAATTTACGTAGTATCCCTGCTTATCTAATAGTCGGGAGAAGTGGTTTACTTCCGACAACCGTTGCAACAATACCATCGTGTAGGCACCGTCAATGACCTCTCCCCATTCAGCAGGATCAAGTGACGGGTCTTCTGGGTCATCCTCACCCGGCTCGAACACAAGCATGACCAAATCCCGCATTGACAGGACGCAGTTGATAGATTCGACAACTTTGGTCAGGTTGCCCTCGTACTCCTTCTCGAACGCAACCAACACCAGCCGGTGCTTGTCATCCCAGTTGTGGGCCTCCATGACAGCAGTTGACAGGCTGCCAGTCAATATCTTGACTTGCTGCTTGTCTAGTGCCGGGGCAGCAAACGGACAGGGCTTGTTGCCGCCGTAGAACTCGCTGGGCTTGTCCAAATAGTTGTGTACCCAGTTAAATACTTCGCGTACGACGTTGGTACGGTTGAACTCAGCCATGTCTTTCCAATCTTAACACCCCAAAATCCACCGTATATTTTTGTGGGCTATGTATTATACAACACGCGGGGTGGTGTGGCTCGGAGACAGAAAGAACGCGGTCCATCTGAACGGTTGGCTAACGGCCTTGGCACGCCATTTGCACTATAAAGAACACGCGTTTCCTTTGTTGCCAACCGACCCCATGACAACCGGCACAGCATTCACAGCCAATCGCGTGAGGTCCGATAACCAGATAGGCAACCTGATGCTAGCCCCATGCCCATCCCCAGCCCCATAGCCAACCAACGTCCGATAACCGCAGCAGGCCCACCGCCAGCAGCAGCGACATTCTTATCGTCGGAAGTGTCGCAATGCACCACATTGATGTCGCAGAAAAAAAATCGAACAATAGGGTTGACAAGATCGGAATGTATGCTAAGATGGGGTTGTCAAGTCGGCAACGGCCTGACGCCCGACCGAACCCCGGCTGAGTGTGACAGCCCGGTGAAGACCGAGGGTGATTCTCAACTGAATACGAAACTGGCACCGATCCACGGCGGAGCGACAAAGACCCGCTCCACGGCCCGACCGCCTCTGGCGGCAGCCGCCCGACCGATCCGCCTCCACCGCCTCTTGCCGGGATGCACCCGGAGACTAGGCAACGGAGATAGTCAAGGAATCGCCGGGTGCAGTGAAGATTGAACGGACAGCGGACATCCCTGACTGCAGAGTAAGGCCCGCGAAAGATCCAAGTAGAAACCGACGGTCAACCCTTGGGGAGTCAGTAGAGCGAACTGGTCGCAACGGATACTTTGGAGTTGACATGTCCTCCCGAGTCCTACAGTAAACCGCCTCAAACCGACAGGATCGGAGAGGGGGTTCCCGGCCACCGACTGACGAAGCCGATAGCAAGGCGGACATCAGCGAATCGTGCCCCGAGTGATCGATCGGCCAAGAGCCGGGTGACACGGAAGACAAGACCTGCGTCGGGGTTAACCAAGAAAGTTGCTAAGCAACTCATTCCAACCACGGACCTGTGCCTGCAAGGACGCGAAGGGCGACAAGCCCCCACCTGCGGTAAAGTTGAGGTACGGGTTCGTGGTTGGGATGAGTTGATAACGAACATGCAACCAAGCGAGTAGATGAACTCCCTCGCTTCGGTTGCCACGCTGGCCCCCGGGTACAACTGAGTACACGGCACGGCCATCCCTCCAGTGCATGGTGCATCTCATCACTCCGATGTCCTCTAGCGGACATGCCCTCCGCAGGCAACGTGCTTAGACCGTAATCCTAGGAAAACGGCTAACTATACGAGCCTCCGCGATCTTCCCTCCTACCGACCTCTCCGACTGATCTGCCCTCCCCTCTCCTGCGAAACGTACCGACTGTGAGATCATGCTCAGTCGGGGGTCAGCGTGGCAATCCAAGCAAACCAACAAGAAAGGTAAACATGCTCAGCAATTTCCATAACCAAATGTCCTCTCTCCGTGAAGCCCACAACGTCAACGAATACATGCGGGGCGACAATCGCAACAACGGCGTCACACAGCAGACCCTGCGGACCCTGATCGGGGCACTCCTGAACAACCTGCACGAAGGCAACGTTGACGAGGCGATCTATCAAGCCGAGGAAATCGAACACAACATCGAGAACCTCCACATCAACACTTCGTCCTGCGACAGCATCAGCGAACACCTCCAAGACGCTTGGCAAGTGATGTACGGCGATCACTACGGCACTATCGACAACTAAACAAGAAAGGCAAACCATGATTACAACAGTCAACCGCGACCTATTCGTCAACGGCATTCGGTCCCTCCGGCCCACCAACTTCACCTGTGAAGGCTTGCACGGGCTGTTCGACTACTTCGAGGAACTCGAAGACTGCACTGGCGAGCAAATCGAATTCGATCCCATCGCCATCTGCTGCGAGTTCACCGAGTACGGGTCTATCGACGAGTACAACAACAACTACGGCTCCGAGATCACGAGCCTCGACGAACTCGAAGACATCACCACGGTGATCCGACTCGACTTCGGCTTCATCATCCAAGACCACTAAACAAGAAAGGCAACCATGCTCACAATCATGACGCTCTCCGTCCCCGTCTTCGCTATCGCCACCATCTTGGCTGGCGTGGTCTACGGGGCCACACCCAACTTCCATCACCAATCCCAAAGCACCTAAGCAACTTACGGGTGGACTTCTGTGTCCTGCTGTGTGAGGTGAGATGTGGATCTCGCTAGACGTAGCACGAACAAGCCTGCGAACTCACTCTACGGTCAGTGGACGAAACTGCGAAGTGAGACGGCAAGGTCATGGGAATGACAAGTCCCTGCCTCAAACAGCAGGACACAGGAGTCCACTCACTCAATTCATTCAACCAAGAAAGGCAACCATGAAACCCGGCACCAGAGTTCCCAACTTCCAACCACTGCCCGGCTTTCCCAACTCGCACGCTCCGGCTTGCATCGGCTTGCAAACTCCGGTGTCTTGCCACGTGCCAAACCCAAACAGGACTTTGGTCCCTAAGAGAAACCCCCAGTTGTGCATGAGACTGGGCTTGACCGTCAACGGGAAAGCAAGAAACCATCTGCACAAATCAATGGGCCTGAGATGCTTCTCATCCGCAGGCTTCTAAACCATCAACCAAGAAAGGCAAACCCATGCGTTGACAACCACTTGACACACACCCCCTAACCTGCTACAATAGACAAGACAACCAAGAAAGGAAAGCCCATGGCTCGATCAACCAAATTCCAAGCAATCACCAGCCTCGCCGGGTACTCCGGCACCCATTACATCAACCTCAACAGCAAGGAGATTCCCTTCGCTGTGAAGTTCCATGAGGTGAACGGGTTCCTCAACGATGCCGTCATCGACAGCATCCACCTGTCCCGTCGCAACGGCTTCCTCTCCAAGCCGTATCGCAACGGCGACTTCAGCGGTGGCGAAGCACGGCCCGGCTATCTCAGCCGTGGACACATACCTACTCCCGATCAATCGGAGTGGCTGACTCGTCAACGCAGGCACATCCTGAGCCTCGGCGTCGGCCCCAGCACACGCGACATCCGCCCCATACATGAGTGGTGGGAGATTGTCCAGAACAACCACCCTGCTTACCGATTGTGGTTCGAGGATCCGGGCCTCCCGACCATGGGTGTTCGCAACATGAAAGGCGGCGGCAGCGGATGGATGACTATCCAAGACGTAGTCTGCTCCGACCATGTGACCGTTGACGGCACCATTGCCAACCGACCTGAGCCAGAACCAGAGCCAGCCACAGTGGTGATTCCAGCCACAGTGGTGATTGATGCACCTGCACCGGCCCTGCCCGCTCGATCTTGGCAACAGCCAACCGAGCCACGCAGCGAGATGAACCTCCAGCAGGTCATCCAAGAGATGCGTCGCCGTGCCGACCTGTCGGACGATGGCGTCATCATCTCGACCCGCACGGTCAAGGGCATCGTCCAGTGGCTCGACCGTGGCATGCCTCTGAATGCGGCACTCGACCGCATCACGCAGTCGTGGACCCCGGAGACTATCGCTCACATCTGCGGCCACATCCCCGGCGTAGATTGGCTAGTCAACCAGCGTCGCAACAAGCAACCGCTCACCAACATGGGCGACTGGCAACGTGTCATCGACGAGGCCGAGGATCGCGGCATGACCCCCGCATCTTGGTGGCCCCACGTCATCGACATCCTGACCTTGCCTACCCAACGGGCTTGGCTATTCGGCCCGACCGGATGCGGCAAGACCTACGGGTTCAGCCAATTGTGCGAGGTCATGGGCTGGAACACGGTCCACGTTGGCTGCGGCAACGACATGATCCTGTCGGATCTGATCGGCGGCATCAATCCCAAGACGGCAACGGGTTGGCAAGACGGCCCGGTGCTGGATGCCTACGAGAACGGCAAGACTCTGATCCTCGACGAGTTTGCCAAGTTGTCGGCTGACTGTACTGGCGGACTCAACTCCTACCTCAACGGCGAGCCGATGGTATCGGTGCCTCGCCCCGGCAACACTGTTGCCCACAAGCACCCCGACTTCCGGGTCGTGATCTGCGACAACTCCGCAGGCAACGGCACTGACGGCCAGTACATGGTCGAGCAACAGTCGGTGGACACCGTGGCACGCTTCGAGCATCTCGGACTCCAAGTGTTCTGTAACTACGACAACAACATCGAGGCCGCCATCATCGGCGACTGGAACGACTAAGCAAGAAAGGCAAATCATGCAACCAACACATACCACCACTAAAACTGACAACGTTATCTTCCGCGAGTACCCATCCATGCATGACTTGGTTGGGCACTGGCACCAAGTTGGCTCGCACTTCGAGCGTGGCGAGCAACACGGGCGGTGGTACCACGGCGGCTGCGATGCCAAGACCACCGAGTCTTGCCTAGTCAGTGGCCTTGCCAACCCCGATGCTGACATGGACACGTTCAATCAAGCACTGCGTGACTTCAAGCGGGCACTAGGCAACTCGACTGCGCAGTCAACCGTCAGCGGCAAGCGTCGCAAGTTGCGTCGCAAGTCCGGCGGTCGGCTGCTGATGAACGCCTATCTCAATGAGGATGTCAAGCCGTTCCTTCTCAAGTCTCGCAAGACAGCGGCACCCAAGTTGAGGGTTGGCTTCCGATCCAATGGCAACTCACACATGGATGCTGCTGCCCAGTCACGCACTGCTGCACTTGCCTGTGCCGTAGCCAACTGCCTGTTCCAGCGTGGCTATGCGGTTGAGGTGTCAAGCCTTGTCGCCAGTTACATGCATACCACTGGCATCTGGGACGTGACTGCAACCCGACTCATCAACGCTGGCACCAAGATGTCCAGCCCCCGTGTCCTGTCCTGCTGCACTCCAGCCGTTCACCGGGTGTACGCCGCAGGTATCCGATCCGTTGACCACGCTGGTCGTGGCTTCGGCAAGGCTAGAGACATCCCATCCCACATCACCGACCGATACTTTGATGTCTTTATCAACATGGACTCGACTGTCCAAGACATCACCAACCAAACCCTCGGCCTGCTTGGCAAGATCAAGTCCGGCCTCGTCACCAACAAGTAAGAAAGGACAACCAATGGTTTTCACATCAGACAAATTCACAACGATTCAAATCAAACAAATTGCCAATATGTTGGCAGCCTGCACCCCCCTTATTCACAAACCAGAAACCGAACTGACCGACCACAGCATCGGACGTTTGGACGCATGGGTTCGCACCGTAAACATAGTTGCGATTGATTTGGGACTCCGAGATTCCGTACTTCAATCGTTCCTTGAACGTTGCATCAGTTCAAATCTGCGTTGCAACCGATGCACCCTTTACATCGACGGTGACCGGGTCGAATGGTACGACCAGCCGTGGGATCTAGGTACCCCGCAAGTAAGAAAGACCACTTGACACACCGTGGTTGACCTGCTACACTGGGTCGACTACACAACTTTTACTCACCACAAGAAAGGAAAATTTATGTCTGAAGAAAAAAACATTCCCGCCCTGACCGACCGTGTGCGTGACCACGCGCATGGCACTGACTGGTCTGACTTTGTGCAGACCCTCCACGCCCTTGGCATGTTCGAGGGGATGGAGCGACCCAAACTTCACACGGATTTCCGTGACCAACTCAAGGGACTGTGGACAATGCTCGACGAAAACCCGCAGCAGGGAATCTCCCTCGCCTGCATGTCGGTAGTGTCGTCCCTTGCCTGCGCTCAAGCCACTATGGCTAACCAAGCCCAGCACATTGCCGACCTGCTTGGCAAGATGGTTGCTGACTTGGAGCAATATGGCGACGAGCCAATCCTCCCGCATGATCGGAAGCACTTTACCGATGCGGTGTCTCAATGTATCCCGTTCTTCAAGGGCTGTTCCGCTGAACATCAGCGTGACCACGACACGCTCGCTGCTGCCAGCCAAACCCTCGGCGGCGGTGACTTGCCTGAGTACGCTGAACACTTGGCGGCGTATCGTGCCCGCAAGGATGCGGAACTTGTCACCGATCTGATTGCCAAGTCGGAAAAAACTGGCGAGCCTATTGATCGGGACGAACTGCCCAGTACAGTGAGGAATAACATCGACCTCGAAAGTCTCACCGAACTCATCCAGCAACTCCGCAAACTTGCGGATGGTATTGATGGTGGGGGTGAGTCATGATTCTGCGGCGGGTGATGGCCGCGTTGGCGGTGGTGGGGCTGGTTGCGACTGGCCCCGCCATCACCACGATCGAGCCTCCATATCGTAATGCTTTGGAGTACGCAATCCACGGCGTTGAAACCAACTGGAAGACTGGTCCCATCATCGGTGATGGTGGGGCTAGTCGTGGCCCCCTGCAAATAAGCAAACCCTTTTTTCAAGACTCGGGTTGCGAGTTTGCCTACGAAAAGGTTGACGATCTTGAGCATGCTCTGATTGTCTTCCGCAAATACATGGACCGGTACGTTGTGCCCTACCGTTACAACGAACTGGTTCCCGATGTCATGTGCATCGACGAGTTCACTGCACGCACTCAAGTCGGCGGGCCGCGTGGCCCGTGGCGTGAGTCAAGCAAACCCTACTGGACCAAGGTCCAAGCAATCAAGAAAGGAATTGAAAATGACTAAGGTATCTGGCCAACTTCTCCTCCCCAACGGCACTCGAAAGACAGTTCATTGTGAGCCGGGATCGTTTGATGATCTTCGTGAACACATTGACTTTGACTACTTCGACATTGTTCGCACTGACCACCCCGTCACCATCTTCGTAGATGATGAAGGCTTGCTGAAAGAAGACAACCCAGTCAACATCTGGTCCATTGTTCTTCTGCCTGAGTTTGGTATCAACCAACCTCTGGTTGGCCCAGTGTTTATGTTCGGTGACACCGATCCAAACGGTGAGATCCGTGACCTATCCGATGAGGTCTTGTCTCAACTGCCAACGACGCTTCGCCCACAGGCTGGCTTTGAGGTCCGCATGGTGGACATTGACTGATGTCTGCCGTGATCTACGCCCGCGTATCTCCCCGCCCTGACAGCGGGGATGATTCTATTGAAACCCAAATCTCCCAATGCACTGAGTGGTGCGAGCAGCATGGACACGCCGTTCGTGGTGCGTTCTATGAGACAGACGTGAGCGGCGCATCCGATGACCGGCCCGAGTTGTGGTCAGCCATCGACTGCTTGCGTGCTGGCGACACGTTGGTTGTCTATCGCCTCGATCGTTTGGCCCGTGATGTGTATCTCGCTGAATCTTTCCATCGTCAAATCCGAAAGAAAGGTGCGCATGTCCACGCCGTCCAGAGTGGTGCCGTCGATGACACACCTGAAGGTCGAATGATCCGGCAGATCCTCGACGTTGCTGCTGAGTATGAGCGGCGAGTCATTGGCAAGCGTACGTCCGTTGCCATGAAGTCACACCAAAACAACGGGCGACTGATGAGCCGCCAGCCCTTGTACGGTTTGATGATTGACCCTGACAATCCCAAGAAAACGATTGCCAACCCTGATGAACAGCAAGCAATCGAGGCGATCATCCAGATGCGTGCCAATGGCATGGGTTATCGGACCATCGCTAATCAGTGTGAGTCTGCTGGATACCCTCGTCGTGGTGACTACTGGCATCCCTCAACTGTCCGCAAGATTTGTCAGCGACATCTATCAACTGTTTAGCAACAGCAATCAACTGGTCTGCCTTGAGCATGACCAACCATTCCCCACCGTCTTCCCGCATAAACACAAGCGGGAGTCGGTGGGGATCTTTTTTTTCGTTTCCGTCTGTCTCTGCCTGATCCATGAACCGGCACGCTGCAATACCCTTGCGCCGTTTGACCTCGATCCACAAGGGGTCGCAGCCTGCCACGTCTGGATCTACCGCACCATCTGATTGGCGGGCACGGCGTGCCTCCATCCAACCAATAGACTGCATGATCTGGACAACCTCTCGTTCTCCCCGCTTGCCTTTGTCTCTCTGCATCTTACCCAACGCAATCGACCTCGCCATCTGTCTCGATCCAAACCCTTGCGCCGCAACTCAGCGGCTTGTCCGGGGAATAGATAACCCGGCATGGGCCATCAATCAAAACCTCTTTGCAGTATGTGTTTGACTTGTAAGTCTTGACCGTGATGACTGGCTCAGTGTCGGACTTGCCTATGTTCTGCCTGATCTTGTGCTGGTTGATGTGAATTCTTTTCTTCATAATTTCACCTCGGCAAACTGGTTGGTTGGAATGTGCATGACCGGCTCCACGTCTGCCGCATCCCTTGTGTTGTATGTCCTGCCTCCGAACGTGACCCAGTTGATCTGGCCTGCACAATCGTTGAGGCAGGTATAAAAAATCCGATCGGTTGCACGCACCACAAACAGCGATCGCAAGCCTGACGCATCGAGCAATGACTGGGCCTGTTGCACTTTGGACAACGACAGCATCACGTCTGGGTAGTCGCCCCATGTAATGTTGCGATGTTTGCACTCCACAAATGCCTTTGCCTTTTCTGCTGACATGAGGATGTAATCCATGCGATAGGCAATAGGCAACTTGTAAAACTGCACGCCCCATTGACTGGCCACCGATGACATTATTTCATGTTCATTGCCTCGGTCGCCATCGTTCTCATACATTGGTCTACTCATCTTCGTCCTCATCCCAGTCATCAACTTCATCGCTCTTGAACCACATCTCCATGGCCACCACCATCAGCACGCCAACGACGTGGTAAATGTCCATGTCGAATTCGACCGCCCAGTGGGTCACCTTACGGTGTACCTCTTCTTTCAACTTGTCGGGTGGTGTAATCATGCGAACCTCGATTGATCTATAACCGCCTGTATCGTACTTGGTGTAGCCGAATGCCCGACCACCCAGTCTTTGATGTCGTTGCCACGGGGTGGAGTCATAATACGAACACTGCTCACCCTGTCTTTGATAAGTTTGGCTATTGACGCTGCCCCATCTCGGCCCGGCTTGTCGTTGTCCGCAACCAACACAACCTCGTGTTTCCAGTTCAACATCTTCAGCAAGTACAGACCCCCTCCATTGCAGGATGGGCGGCCCACTGCACTGAATCCTCTGCCAACCAAGCAGGCTGTATCTGTCGGGCCTTCAGCAACCAACACCTGACCTCGGGACGGTGGGTCGCCCGCATAAAACAGACCAGACCTGCTTCCCTTAACCGCGTACTTGTTGCCGTCTGGGGTGCGAAGCCTGATGCCAATGGCCCTGCCTTCATGGTCACGCATGGGAAACGTGTACGCCGACTTCTTGCTTGACCAGCCAACCTGCATACAAACCAATTCGTCTTTCGACAAACCCGTCTGTTTGGTTAGTTCGTCGTACATGAACGACTCCATTCTGGCAACTGCTTGGTCCGCACCTGACTGCCAGTCAATGTCAAGGTGCGGCTCTGGCTCCGGCATCTTCGGAATTGGTGCCGTCGCTGCAATCAGTGGATTGATGTCATGTATGTATCCAGCACTCCCAGCCATGCGATCACTGGGTGTGCGTGGGCATATTGCCACCAAACCATCTGATGCAACGAGGCACCAATCGGGCTTACCGCAAATCGGACAAGGGTTCTGCTTGCTTACTCTGATCCATTCCGAATTGCTCATCCACCAAATCCTCCGGTATGCCTGTTGCTCGCATCCATTTTCGCAAATCACTGAGCATCACACGTCGGTGTCCGCTCATAGGAATTTTGTAACCAACCAAGTGGCCACGGTCAATGGCCCGAATGATTGTTTGCTGTGAAAGTCTTACCAGTTTTGCGACCTGACCAGTGGTCAAACTAGATGTCGTGGTCATCTGTGAAACCTCTTTCTAATTGAATCCATTTGTTCTTGCCGTCGATCCTTCTTCGCACTGCACCGTGCATCCTCCTGTATTTGTAGAAAACATCTTGAGTCAAGACCAGAGTGAGAAACCGAGAGAGTGAACCTTTGTTGGAATCAAACCTTCGGTCGTATGCTTTACGTGCGATGACATAGAATTCGCCAACCAACTCGTCCTCATCCCAGCGAGCGAACCGGCCATTGACCCTGTACCTCTTGGCCAAGAAGTACAACAAGCCAAGGTGTTCATCCAATGGGTGGGTCTGGCTTTGGCCATCCTGCATCTGCTAAACCTTGTATCAAACTCTTTGCCTTGGATGCTGTCACATCTGTTGGCAAACCATACTCTCTCAGCACGGCTTCTTGTTTGAATGACGCCTTGCCCATCTTGCGCCGAAGCATTATCTGATAGACAAGGCTGCCCGCCTGTTTTCGGGTGAGTCCTTCGGATTCGATCCCGTTGTTGGCAAGCATGATGATCTGTTTGTCTGTTGGTTTCTCCTTTGGATTGTCCACCACCGTTGGGGCAAACCCCATGTCTTTGAATGGGTCAACTGAACGACCCATGTATTGTGATTTCAGTTTGATCTTTGCCTTGCGCAGCCTGTTCTCTGTTGCCATCTGCTCACGTTCGATAGACAACTGCTCGCGTGCCTCTGCCTTTGCCAATTCCTCAACTGGATCAAGTGGCTCCAGCAGTTTGGCTGCCTTGGCTGCTCGGTCAATCATGTCCGGTGGCTGCTTACCTGCAAGAACATCGAACGTGGTCACCAACCTGTGCCGACCTGCATTGCCTCGGAAGTCCAGCACCAACAGTTCCGGCTTACTCGATTGATCTATCACTTGGCGACGGGTCATCGCAGACGAATCTGATTGGGGCGGGGTCAGCGGGCGTGTCCCCCTGCCTATGCACTGAGTGTATTTCGCTCTCGATTTCGTGGCTGTGAACATCGCAACACATGCGACGGACGGCTGATCGAACCCCTCGACTAAGACTCCCACATTGGCCACGTATTGCAAGTTGCCACTTGCGAAGTCTTTCAGCATTTGTTTCCGTTCGTTCTTCGGTGTCTTTCCTGATACCCATGATGCTTTCTCCGGCTTGTGTCTGTTGATGATTTCGGCAATCAACTCTGCTTGCCTTACTGTTGCTGCAAAAATTATTGTTGGTCTGTCCCCTGCCATCTCAAGCGTTGGGTGGATCATGCCGTGCAGATTCTTTTCCTCTTCCAAGACATCAGCCAACTCCTTGCCACACAAGTCGCCTGCGACGGTCTTGATGTTGGAATAGTCAAGCGTGCCAACTCTCACGAACATCTGTTTGATTGGCACAAGCCAACCGTTTGTGATGCCGTCAAGGATGCTGTACTGGTAAGAGCAAGACTCAAAGACACACGACAAACCAATCTCATCGCCACGGTCTGGGGTGGCTGTCACGCCCACAACCTTCAGCCTTTTGTTCTGCTTCATGTAGTCAACAAACTCTCGGTAAGAAGGGCTGGCTGCATGGTGAGCCTCGTCAATCAAGAGAAGGTTGTAATCTTCGGGGTCAAACTTTTGATACCTGCGAGTGCCCAGCACCCCCGACACGAGCGTCTGGATGCTGGCGATAACTACCCCATCTTTCTGGTTGGCACGCCTCTCAGCCTTTTCTACGCCCGGCATGACCCCAAGCGTGGTGACGATCCGGCCACGGGGCTGCTCGATCAACTCCTCACGGTGGGCCACAAGCATGGCCCGGCCACCCTTTGATAGACAAGATCGGATCATGTCGATCATCACAACTGTTTTGCCAAGCCCCGTTGCCATGACAATCAAAGTGGATTGCACCTTGCCAAGGGCCAGCCGTGCATTCTTAATCGACTCTTCTTGGTAGTCCCTGAGAATCACTTGAGTTCGTCCGGCACGAACTGATCTCGGTGATGATTTGACCAGCCTGTTTCACCACACGCCCTGCATCCTGCACCGCCGCAGAACTTGCATTGGTGATCGGGTCTTGCTTGCATAAGTATCTGAATCATCCTGCTGCGACACACCAAGAACTCGTGGTGGTCATCTGCTGTAAACAAATCTTCAGCCTCTTCATGCAGCCACATCAAGTCTTTAGTGCAGTCAAGCAAGTGGTTTACGCTGTCATCAACAACCCGTTGTGCTTTCTTGTTGTCGTACTTCATGCGTGCAACATACCACGTCTGATAATTGTGTGTACCAAATCTCAAAATCTTTGCACTTTTGTCTTGACAAACAATGCACCCACACCATTACAATCCCTAACAGCACCAAGTAACTAAGGAGGTTTAGATGTCGATGATTCAAATGGATATGGATTCTTATGCTGCTCTGCCGCACATGAACCAATCAACACTGAAGCAAGGGCTTCGGTCTATGCAGCACCTCAAGTCTGCCATCGAGGGTGAGAACAGAAAAGAAACAGATGCACTCCGCTTCGGCCAGTTGGTTCACACAGCGGTTCTTGAACCTGATCTTTTATCTATGGAATATGCAATCGCACCGAGTGTTGATCGTAGGACCAAGGCTGGAAAACAAGAGTGGGAAGACTTCACCCGTGTTCACGAAGACAAAGTGGTTGTCAAGAAAGAGGACTACGAGAAAGCATTGGCTATGCGTGATTCTGTTATGCAACACCCAGCAGCCAAAGCCTTGCTGATTCGTGACCGCATGACAGAGGTGACTGCAACTTGGAATCACGAGGGAACTGACTGCAAGGCAAGGCTGGATGGGTACATCGCACCCAGAGGCAAAGCCAAGCCAATCATCTTGGATCTCAAGACTACAATGGATGCTTCACCGGATGGCTTTGCGCGATCGGTTGCCAAGTTCAACTACCATTTGCAGCAAGCCTTTTACGTTGATGCAGTCAAGTCAATCAAAAAACGACACGCTCAATTCGTCTTCATCGCGGTTGAAAAAGAGCCGCCGTACGCCGTGGGTGTTTACACCCTGACCGGGGATGCGGAAGAGTTGGGAAGAAAAATGTACAAGGATGTCTTGACAAGATGGCGGGACTCGGTACAATCGAATCATGCAGTTGGGTATGGAGACTCGATCCAAGAGATTGAGTTACCCGGCTGGGCTGTCTCTTCTTCCGATCTTATTCTCTAACTCAAAGGACATCGCTATGGACATTCGATCAGCATTCCCTTCCAAATACATGAAAGCCGCAGACCTTCCTGAGCCTCAAACATTTACCGTTCGCACTGTCTCAATGGAGCGCATGCTTGACGGCACACAAAAACCTGCTATCGCATTTCACGAAACCGAACAGATGTTCGTACTGAACAAGACCAACGCCAACAGGTGTGAAGCCATGTTCGGATCGGACACAAACACTTGGGCCAATCAACGGCTTGAGTTGTACAAAGATTTTGCGGAGTTCCAAGGCCGCACCGTTGACAGCATCCGGTGCCGCCAACCTTCTGGTGCAGTTGCTCCCACTGCTCCGGCCTCCCCCCCGGTGGCTCCGCAAACTGATACATCGGATGGAAACATTCCGTTCTGATGTGTCCTTTCTTGTTGCGTCGAGGGTGGCATTCCACCGCTACCCTCGGCCTTTGCCTTCGGGCGACAATCCACCCTCCTTCCAGCCCCTCGACTTCGCGCCGGGGGGCTGGTTCCTTTGATTACTTACCCAGATTTGCT
>CERH01047331.1_pt1 | contig 15532 bp, 21 predicted proteins | sample 530991 | NCBI WGS metagenome assembly CERH01 (sample SAMEA2621191, study PRJEB7988) | marine metagenome | biome: marine biome (ENVO:00000447); feature: mesopelagic zone (ENVO:00000213); material: "saline water (ENVO:00002010), including plankton (ENVO:xxxxxxxx)" | depth 800 m | reverse complement strand
CTTGGCGCGATTGTGTAGCACTTCGCGTTCGACGTATAGCGCCCGCTTTAGATTGTCTATCTCCGCAAGGCGGGCGCGCTCACTGTCGGTTAGGTATATGGCCCAATTAGACATGGGCGAGCATTATACGTGCACCTTGTTCGGCACGCTTTAAGCTGGTGTAGTGTTTACCGGGGATGCCGGGGACGCACTGCCCGCGATTGGTAAGGAATACGAAAAACGTGCCATCGGCATTCTTGCGAATGTTAACTTTGTAATTTCCTTTAATGATCTGTTTGGTCATTTTCGTATCTCCTTGCGTCTTAGTGTAACCAGCATAGAGGTTATGCGCACACGGTCAAGCACAAAGTGAAATTATTATCAGGGGCACATACAATGGACATGGCTCTAAACGACGAACCAGCACGCTACATAGCAATGCAAACAGCCCAATGGCTACACGAGGCACAGGGAACGCATCCCAAAAGTCCCGAAGACCTGATCGCAACCGCACAGACAATCGAACACTACCTGGCGAACGGCTGCACGGTGGCATTCGATTGCAAGGATAGCGCACGCAAGTTTGTGCGCGGACAGACCAAGTAAACCTAGTGCCTCAAAAGGAGGCTTGAGAATGGCTACCAAAGGCCGACCAACCAAATACAAGCCGGAGTTTTGCGACAAGGTTATTGAGATGGGCCGCGAAGGTGCCAGCAAGGCAGAGATGGCCTTGGAACTCGATATTGCCATGTCCACCTTCGACGTTTGGCAGAATGATCGCGAAGATTTTTCGGAAGCCGTAAAGCGCGCAACGGCACTTTCGCAGGGCTGGTGGGAGAAAAATGGACGCCTTGCCACGTTCGGCGGTGTCGATGGATTCAACGCCACCAGCTATATATTCCAGATGAAAAACCGCTTCAGCGATGATTGGCGGGACAAGCGCGAAACCGAACACAGCGGCAATATGACGCTGGGTGCGGCGCTCGACACGCTGGATGAAGATGAAGGTTGATTACGACCGCGCAAAGCTGAAACGGCTGCGCGACGACTTCGGATACTTCGCCAGGCATTGCCTTCGCATTCGCACCAAGTCGGGTGCGGTTGTGCCGTTCGTCCTCAACAGGGGGCAGCGATATCTACACGACCAGCTTGAGACGCAGCGCCGGGAAACGGGCCGCGTTCGGGCGGTGATATGCAAGGGCAGGCAGATGGGTTGTTCGACCTATGTGCAGGCCCGGTTCTACTGGCGCATGTGGGGAGGCAAGGGATTGGGCGCGTTCATCCTCACCCACGAGGACAAGGCGACCAACAACCTGTTCAAGATGACCAAGCGTTATCACGAACTGATGCCGGAAGGTTTGAAGCACGCGACGGGCGCAGCGAATGCCAAGGAACTGGTCTTTGCCGAACGCGAGTGCAGCTACAGCGTGGCAACGGCGGGGACGAAGGAAACGGGCCGCTCTGCCACGTTCCAGTTGTTCCACGGTTCGGAAGTGGCTTTCTGGCCTAACGCCGAAGACCACGTTGCAGGGCTTGAGCAGGCGCTAGCTGATGAAGTCGGCAGCGAACGCATACTGGAATCGACGGCCAACGGCATCGGCAACGTTTATCAGCGCCGCTACAAGGCAGCGGAGCGCGGGGACAGCGAAGACATTGCGGTGTTCATGCCGTGGTATTGGGACGAAGGATATACCCGCGAGGCTCCCGATGATTGGGAACCTGGCAAGAAGTGGCGGCAATACGGGGAAACCTACCGCCTCGACCGCGACCAACTTTATTGGGCCTTCACCAAGAACCGGGGGATGGCGCAGGCCACCAGCGAGCCGGAAGACGAACCGTGCTGGAAGTTCAAGCAGGAATACCCGGCCAACGCAGACGAGGCGTTCCAGACGGCGGGCAACAGTTTTATCCCGTCCAATCATGTGGCGATGGCGCGCAAGCGTTCGGTGATACCGGCAGGCGCAATGATTATCGGCGTCGATCCTGCAAGGGGTGGCGGCGACAAGACGGGCGTGATCGACCGGGTGGGCCGCAAGCTGGGCGGCAACATCTGCGCGACATGGGACTTTGACGACACGATGGTGACGGTCGGCCATGTGGTCGGCATCATCAAGCGATACAACCCCGCGACGGTCAACGTGGACGTTGGCGGGCTTGGTGCCGGAGTGGTCGATAGGCTGTTAGAGCTTGGCTACGGCTACTGCGTCAACGCGGTAAACTTCGGGTCCAGCCCTATCGGGGTTGGGCCGACCGGCGATGAACTATACGACAACCGGCGCGCTGAAATGTGGGACGTGATGCGCGACTGGATGGCGGGTGATGTGCAAATCCCCGACCTGGACGAACTACACGCGGACCTGACCGCTCCCATCTGGGAGAAGGGCAAGACCCGCTACAAATCGAACAATGAACTTGTGCTGGAACCGAAAGACAGCATCCGCGAGCGATTGGGCTTTTCGCCTGACCTCGGGGACGCTGCCGCATTGACGTTCGCTATCCCGATAGCATCCAGCGCAGGCTTTGAAGAGGAAGGCGGACAGCATGGACGCGATGGCACAACCGGATACTGAAGAAGAGGTTGTGCAGCCGAACACCGCACTGGAAGCCCTGCCGATCCTTCTGGCCTATGCCGAGGCGCAGGGTGACATTAGCGAGTTCCTGACCGACACGCAGATAGCCGCGCTGACCTCGCAGGTGATCGACCAATACGACCGCGACAAGCAGAGCCGCGCCGATTGGGAAAAGATCGCGTCCAAGGCTTGCGAAGATATGGCCAAGACCGACCACGGGACGAAAGACTACCCGTGGCCCAACGCCTCGAATGTGCATTATCCGCTGCTTCCCCATGCGGTGATGCAATTCAACGCCCGCGCCTATGCCGCGATTGTGAAGGGTGACGAGGCGGTTTCGGTCAAGGTGGTTGGCGCTGACAAGGGCGTTCCGATGGTGGGACCGGACGGCCAGCCCATGATGCAGGTGCAGGGTATGCCTGTCCTGATGACGCCGCAGGGTCCGCTGGTGATGACGCCGCAAGGCCCGCAGCCGCTTCCCGAGGGTGCGCAGCCGGAAATGGCATGGCAGCGCGAACCGGGGGCAAAGTCCAAGCGCGCCGAACGTGTGCGCGATTACATGAATACGACCATCTTTTACCGGATGGACGATTGGGAAGGCGAAACCGACCAGCTCCTGTTCCAGGTTCCAGCGGTGGGCGTGGGCTTCCGCAAGACATGGTTTGACAGCGAGAAGCACGAAAGCCGGTTCGTCCCCGCAATGCGCCTTGTGGTCGATAACGACGCCAAGACGCTACAGGACGCACCGCAGATTGCCGAAGAGATTGAGGGCGTGTTTCCGCACCATATCCGCAGGGACATGAAGGTTGGCAAGTATCGCGAGATTGCGCTGGACCCGGAAAAGACCGAGGCGCGGCTGCTACTGGAAGTGCAGTGCTATGCCGATCTTGACGGCGACGAAATAGAAGAACCCTACATCGTCACGCTGGACTACGAGGAAAAGGCGCTGCTGCGGTGCGTGCCCGACTTCACGGCGGAAAACGTCAAGCTGATGGGTGGCCGTTTGGCCTTCATCGAGCGCGGCACCTATTACACGAAATACGAGTTTCTGCCGCATCCCGAGGGCAAGTTCTACAACATTGGCCTTGCGCATCTGCTGGACCAGTATGGCAGCGTCATCAACACGCTGCTGAACCAGATGCTCGACGCCAACCACGCGGCCACGGCAGGCGGTGGTTTCATCGCATCGGGTCTGCGCATTCAGGGACAAGGGCAATCGTCCTCGCTGCGCTGGCGTCCGGGCGAATACAAGACGGTCAGCGTCAACGGGCAGGAATTGCGCAACGGCATTGTGGAGCGGACATTCCCGCAACTATCGTCGGTCGCGTTAAACCTGCTTGAGATGATCCTTGGCGCGGCGCAGGACATTGCCTCGATCAAGGATGTAATGACCGGGGACGCCTCCAACCAGGGGCAGGTGGGCACCACGCTGGCGCTTATCGAGCAGGGCTTGCAGGTGTTTTCGAGCATTTACAAGCGCATCTATCGCGGCCTGAAGCACGAGTTCAGCCTGCTTTACGACAACATCGGGCGGTATGCGACCGAAGAGACGGTTGCCGATTACATGGAACTGCTGGACGACCCGGCAGCGAACTTTGCGCAGGACTTCAACGCGAAGGACATGGACATTTGCCCGGTGTCCGATCCGACCAGCGTTACCAAGATGCAGCAGATGAGCCGAGCGCAGTTCCTGCTTTCGACTGCCGAGACGCTGGCTGCTGTTGGCGGTGATGTGAAAGAGGCGCTGCGCCGCGTTTACGAAGCCGCAGACGTTGAGGACATTGATAAGCTCCTGCCCAAGCCGCAGCCCAATCCGATGCAGGAAATGGCCGCGCAGCTTGAGATTGCCGAGAAGCAGGCAGGCGTCGAGGAAAAGCAGACCAAGGCAGCACTTAACGCCGCCAAGGTTCAGGAAATGGGCGCGAACCTGCAACTGGACGGGCAGAAGATCAACCTCGACGGATGGGAAGCGCAGGCGCGCCACCAGATCGACACGGCGAGGGTGCAGATTGACGCCTTCAAGACCGGCGCGGGCCTCGCACAATGAAGCCGAGCGAAGACGAATACCGGGACTGGCTGGGCCATCCCGTTACCGAGTGGGTGTTGGCCTGCATGAAGAAGGCAGCCGACAGCCAGAAGACCAAGTGGGCGGAAATGGCGTGGGATGGCGACCTTGACCCGATGCTTCACAAGGAAGCGCAGGTCCGGGCCGATTGCTACGCCGCGATGCCCGAAAGTTCCTACGAAGATTGGGAAGCGATAGATGATTCCGAAGATTGAGGATTGCGCCCCCGGCCTGAAGCCGATGGGCTACAACGTGCTGATTGCCCTTGATGTGATCGAGGAAAAAACACCTGGCGGCATCATCATGCCCGACAAGTTCAAGGAACGCGAGAACAGCGCGAGCGAAAAGGGCCGCATCGTGGGCGTGTCCGACATGGCATTCACAGGCGGCGACTGGACCGGCTGCACCACCCCGGAAACGGGCGATGTGGTGCTGTTCCAGCGTTACGCCGGAACCGAGGTCGAAGGCGAGGACGGGCGGAAATATCGCATTGTTGCCGACACCGACCTGAAGGGAGTTTACGCATGAACAAGGATATTGGCGCAGCGCGCAAGGCGCAGGCCCTCGATGCTTCGTCGGCTGACGACCCGATGGACTACATCGTCTGCCGTGCGCTCTATGTGGGCGGCGCAGGCGACGTGGCCGTGACGATGGAGGGTGGCGGCAACGTGACCTTCGTGGGCGTGGCCGCAGGAACCATTCTGCCGATTGCAGCAACCGCACTTCTCAATACGGGCACGACCGCAACGAGCGTTGTCGCCCTTTACTAGTTTCCCGCGAGTGGGATCAAAGCGGCCCGCTTAGGGCAAGTCCTAAAATCGGAGTAATGCCAAGATGGCAGATGAAGCCTTGCCCCAGGACGGGGACGAGGGCGTTATTGACGCGCCCGCCGAGGATGACGGTGTAGTTACCACCGAAGTCATCCACGAAGACGAAGGGCAGGAAGAAGCGCCCGCCCCGACTATCGAAGACCTCGCCGCCGACATGGGCTGGCGACCGCAGGACGAATGGCGCGGCGATCCGAACGCATGGAAGCCCGCAGCCGACTTCGTGCGGTCCACGGTGGACGTAAACAGCAAGCTCAAGAACTCGATCAAGAACCTTGAGCAGCAGGTTTCGACCATTGCCCGCACCAGCGCGACAATGACCGAACGCGCCGTTGCGCAGGAGCGCCAGCGCCTTCTGAACGAACGCCAGCAGGCGTTTGACGAAGGTGATAGCGACAAGTTCAACAAGGTGGACAAGGAGCTTTCCAAGCTCCAGTCGCAGCCGCTTGAACAACAGATTACGCCGCCTGAAACGCAGCAGTTTCTTGAGCGCAACCCGTGGATGAACACGGATGCTGAAGCGGCGGCATGGGCGCAGCATCGCGCGGGCGAACTGGCCAACCAGGGTATCGGTCCTGCACGGCAGCTTGCCATCGTGGAGCAAGAAGCAAAGAATCTATTCCCGGAGCATTTTGAACAGCAGCAGGAAGCGCCCAAGCCAAGGCAGGGTGTCCCGCTGAACAAACCCGGCAACCGTGGCGGAAAGCCAGCCCCCAAGGGGTTCGCATCGCTTCCGAAGGACGCGCAGCAGGCTGCACTCGATTACGAGAAGCGCGGTGTCTGCACCAAGGAAGAATACGCCCAGACCTATTTTGAAGAGGAGGCGTAATCATGAGCGCCACTGACCAGACAATCGAACAAGAAACCCCGAAGCGTCCGGGCCGTCCGAAACGGGCAGAAACGACGCAGACCGAGCGCCGCCGCAGAAAAGGTGGCACCACGCACAAGCTGAAGGTGCCCGACCATATCGTCGCCGCACACCCTGACATGGAGTTTCGTTGGGGCCGTGATGACGAGGGACGCATCCAGCAGCTTACACAAAACGACGATTGGGACATGGTTCCCGAAGTCGATCCCATTCACGCTGGCACAGGGAAGGCGGGCAACGCCATCCAGATGCACCTCCTGATGAAGCCTAAAGAGTTCATGGCGCAAGACCGTGCAGAAAAACAGGCAATGCGGGATGCACAGTTGAAGGACGCACTAGCGCGCCCCGATGTCAAGCAAGCCACCGAAGCCGGAGCCGAAATGTATTCGGTCCCCGGCAACAAAATAAAGGACTAATGACATGGCACAAGGTCTTGTCCCCGTCCGCTACAAGAGCGGCGCGCCCTACAACGGCGCTGCTAATGTTTACTCTGTAGCTGCGGGGGAATCCAACAACATCTTCGTTGGTGATCCGGTTATCATTTCCGGCACTGGCGATGCGAACGGCGTTCCGGGCGTTGCCCGCGCTGGCGCTGGCGACCGTATCACTGGCGTCGTGGTGGGCTTTACCACCAAGGAAGCCGCCGATGCGGGCGACACCACGGCTATCAATCGCGGCTATCGTGCTGCTTCTGAAGCCGACTACCTGCTTGTGGCCGATGATCCGGCGCTTCTGTTTGAAGCCACCGAGGACGGCACGGGCGGTTTCCTTGCCACCACCGACATCGGCCTCAACGTCGATGTGGCTGTGGGCACGGGCAGCACGACCACGAAGAAGTCCGGCTATGTGCTGGATTCCTCGACCGCTGCGACCACTGCTGCGCAGCTTCGCATCGTGGGGCTTTCCCCGCGCGTCAACAACACCATCGGCACGACCAGCACGGTTTGGCAGGTTTCCATCGTTGAAGCCACCGAAACGCCTGCTGCTGGCACGACCGGCGTCTAAGGAGGACGGATAGATGGCTATTACACGTTCCGCTCACCCGTCAGCCCTTTGGCCCGGTATCAAGGCCTGGTTTGGCAACAAATACAAGGAAATGCCCAAGGCGTATGACGCCTATTTCCAGTCGGAAACGTCTGACAAGGCATACGAAGAGATCGCGGAAGCCTATGGCTTTGGCCTCGCCGCTGCAAAGGCGGAAGGCGCTTCGATCCAGTATGACTCGGATGGCGAGGGCTACAAGACCCGCTTTACCAACATCACCTATGGCCTCGGCTATATCGTGACCCGTGAAGCCATCGAGGACAACCAGTATCGCCAGCTCTCCGAGCGCCGCGCTGCTGAACTTGCCCGTTCGATGAACGCAACCAAGTGCATTGTTCACGCCAACGTTCTCAACAATGGCTTCAGTGCAAATGGCGGCGACGGGGTTCCCTTGTTCTCGGCGTCTCACCCGACCGTTTCGGGCAACCAGTCGAACCTGCTGACCGCAGGCGACCTGTCCGAAACCGGGCTGGAAAGCGCGGCCACGGAAATCATGCTGCTGGAAAATGCGCGTGGCATCAAGATCGGTGCCAAGCCCCGGACGCTGATTATCCACCCGTCTGAATGGTCCAACGCCACCCGCATCCTGGAGAGCGATCTCCAGAGCGGTTCGTCCAGTGACACGACCAACACCAACAACGTTAACGCGCTGAAGGTAAAGGGCATCGTGGATCAGGTTGTGATGGACCCCTACCTTACGGATGAAGACGCGTGGTTCCTGACCACGGACATTCCGTATGGCCTGATGAGCTTCCAGCGTCGTGCTATGGAGTTCAAGCAGGACAACGACTTCGACACCGAGAACGCCAAGGCCAAAAGCACCGAAAGGTATGCAGTAGGCCACGCCGACTGGCGCGGTGTGTTTGGCTCTGCTGGCGCAGGCTAAACGACAGGGGCGGGCTTTCGGGTCCGCCCCACCTTATTCACGCAAATAGCAGGAGACGCCCGATGGCCTATTCGCCCGGTGCCGTGCGCGCAATTTGCGACAGGTGCGGCTTTGAATACCGGCTGTCCGAACTTCGCAAGGAGTGGACCGGACTAATGGTTTGCAGCGCAGACTATGACATTCGCCCGCCTCAAATGACGCCACCTAAGGTCAAGCCCGAGGGTGTGCCGGTGCCGAACGCACGGCCTGACAACCAGGTCGACAACACGCCCAATACCACTACTCGCGACGATTTGTAGGAGACGCGCATGGCAACCAGCGGCACGACTGCCTTTAGCCTGACCGTGCGCGACGTGATCGACCGCGCGCTGATAGATGAACTTGGCGTCTATGGTGATGGCGAAACGGTGGACGCCGATGCGCTGTCTGTCGCGCTGGGTAAATTGGCCTCCATGCTCAAGTCATGGCAGCTTAAGGGCGTCCTGTGGAAGCAGGAAACCGTTTCCGATACCGGGACGGCAGACACCGCGACAATCGCGCTGGATAGCTTTGTGCGCGGCGTGAACGGGTGCCGGTATGTCGAGAGCGCCACCAACGAGCGCCAGATGACCCGCTGGGGCCGCGATGAATACATGAGTATCCCCAACAAGGCGGCAAGCGGCACACCGACGATCTATTACGTCCAGCGCGCCGAGGACGGCCTTGTGCTGTCCGTGTGGCCTGTCCCCACCGCGAACTTCACGCTGAAGTTGGATATTGACAGGGCGATGGACACGGTGACGGACGCGGGTGAAACGCTCGACGTTCCCGAGGAACTGCACGAAACCGTCATTGCCAACCTGGCTGTTCGGCTGATGGGCAAGTATCGTATTTCCCCCGGCGAATTGCCGGAACTGGTATCGCGGGCGCAGATGCTTGAGCGCCAAATGCTCGATAACTACCGCCCCGCCTCCTACATGCTGGGTGCCTGCTAAATGCCCGCCCTGACCATCGGCCTGTCCAGTTACGAACGGGCGGAAGGGGATATTCCCGAACTGCCTGTTGTGAATATGTATGTCGAAGAAACGCCGAGTGAGGGTATCGCACTGCAATCCCGGCCAAGCCTTGCAGATCGCAGTGCGGATATGGGCGCAGGACCGATTGAGGCCCTGTTTAAGCGCGATCTGGTGATAGGTAGCGCACTTCATGGGGTTTCGGGCGGCAAACTGTACCAGGAGACGACAGAGATAGGTTCTATCACCGGCAGTGGCTTTACAAGCATGGCGGGCAATGAAATTGGCCTGATGACAACCGCTGGCGAAGATTTGCACTTCTTCAACGGGACGACGCTTTCCACGGTGGCCTTTCCCGATGCTGCGTATGTGGTGCATGTATCGGTAGGTGGATCGCGCTATTGGATGGTTCGCAAGGATACGGGAAAACTGTATTTCACCGACGCGCTAGAAGCTGATGTTGAGGGTCTAGACTTCCTTACGGCGGAAAGCATGCCCGATAGGCTGTTGCAGACATTGTGGATTGACGGCGCGCTCATTGGGTTTGGATCGGAAAGCATCGAGTTCTTTCAGCCGACCGGCAATAATGAATTGCCGATTGTGCCGCTGACCAACATGGTGATTGAAAAGGGCATCAAGGCAACAGGCTGTGCAATTGGTATCGGCTCGACCTTCGCCTGTGTGACGAATGAAAACACGGTTATCCTGCAAAACGAAAACAACGTCATTTCCAATCCTGGCCTTCATGCGCGCATCGAGGCATCGGCAGACGTGCGATTGTTCAGGATTCTGATTGACGGCACGCAAATGCTGGCGCTGCGGATTGACGGCGAAACACAGATTTACAATCCACGCACAGGGCGGTGGAGCGAGTTTGCAACCTACGGCCTAAGCAATTGGGGTGTGAAATGCGCAGAAGGCCCCATCATGGGGTCGGCGGTGGACGGCAAGACACTGACATGGGGCGAAGATCATACCGACGCCCTGGCGACCAATGAATTGTTTGAACGCCGCTGGCGCGCGGGAATGCCAATCAATGCAAGCGGTGTAAACGTGTCTAACCTGATGGTGCGCGCCAATGTCGGGCAAACGCCGTATCTAACGGGCGACTACACCGACCCGGTTTTGGAAATGCGCCTAAGCCGGGATGCAGGGCAGACTTGGGGAAGTTTCAAATCTGCATCGCTTGGCGCGCAGGGCGAATATCGCAAGAAGGTGGAATGGCGAGCATTAGGCATGGCGTCACGCCCTGCGTTCTTTGCCGAGTTTCGCTGCACCGATCCGGTCCCTTTGCGGGTGTCGGAAGTGTTAATCAATGAACCATTCGGAGGCCGCTAAATGGCTACTGTGACGCTGTTTGATGCTTTCGTCGAAGACGCTGCGGAAGGCGTTCATAACCTTGCGGTTGATACGCTCAAGGTCGCACTTACCAATACCGCGCCATCGGCATCCAATACCGTCATTGGCGACATCACGCAGATTGCGGCTGGCAACGGATATGCCACGGGCGGTGTAACGGCCACTGTGGACAGTTCTTCGCAAACGGGCGGCGTTTATACCCTAACGCTGTCCGGCATCACCTGGACGGCTTCAGGAGGCGATATAGCTACCAATAGATACGCGGTGCTGTATAACAACACAGCAACCGATAGATTGATTGCCTATGCTGATTTTGGCGTTTCGGCAGTGATTGCAAACGGCAATACAGAAACCGCTAACGGCGATTGGCTGGGTGCATAATGGTCGCCAACATAACCAGCCCTGCAACCGTTAATTTTAGCGGTGGATCGTTTCGTGATACGCGCGTTAAGCCTGCGCGGCTGCGGTTTACAGGCGGGCAAGTCACAACCTTGCGCGACACGCCGCTAAGCACGCAAGCGGAAATTCCGCGTCTTGACCGGCTGACACGATGGGAAAAGCCGGAAGGGTTTACGCCGCAGGGCTGGGAACGCCAGATGGCAATTTGGCAAAAGCAATGCGAAGCTATCGAGGCGGCATTTGTCGCGGTGAATGCCCGTGTGGACGAGGTGGCACTGTATGCCCGCCTGAACGCAGTTGAGGCACTGGCAGAGGCGGCAAATGACAACGCTGTTACAGCGCAGGCCACGGCGGCAACGGTTTCCACGGCAGTTAGCGAGACATTTGCGCAAATCGATCCGACGCTGGGCGACAGCTACACAGACCGGCTTGAACCGTGATCGAGCGGACATTTGACCCAGCGCGCGTCAATGTCCTTTTGAATGACGACAGGATTAGGCCGACCATTGGCGGTGAAGGCGTTTTGGATGCGGGTGATTTGCTTGCAGACAAATGCAATATCTGCCTGATGGATGGTGAAAATGGCGCAATGTTTATCTGGCGCGGGCCAGGAGTTTACGAAGGTCACAGCTTCTTCACCGTCAAGGGGCGCGAAGCTATCGCGTTGGGAAAGCAAATTCTGTCAGCACTTGATGCGGATATGGTTTGGGGCGCTACGCCTTTGGAATTGCGCGCCGCCCGTTGGTTTAATCGCAAAATAGGTTTCCGTTCATTGGGCATTGTTGACCGCCCTGAAGGTCGCTGTGAATTATTTGAAAAAAGGTTTTAAGATATGCCAGTAGGTGCAATCATCGGCGGGGCTGCTGCACTAGGCGGCTCAATCATCGGCGGAAACGCGCAAAGGAAAGCCGCCAATCGGGCTGCTGATACGTCGCTACAGGTCGCGCAGCAGAACAATGCGCTTGCCCGCGACATTTACAACCAGAACAAGACGGCGCTTAATCCGTATGTGCAGCGTGGTAACGCGGCAGGCGAGCAGATGAACGCATTGCTTGGTTTAGGAGGTTCGCAGCAGGCTTACGGCGCGCAACCCGCACAGCCAAACGCGCTCTTGCAGTTTAATGGCGCTGGTCAGCGTGACATGTATCCGCAGGTCGGACCGCAAAGCCAATTTGACGGCATCTACAACGAGTTTCGTGGAGGCGGAAACGCCTTTGCGCCACAGCGCTCCTATTCTGTTGGCGGGCAAGCGCAATACGGTCCACCGCAGGGCCAATCAGCACAAAGCGCGGCGAACAACGCTTTTGACATTTTCCGCAATTCGACAGGCTATCAATTCCGGCTTGGCGAAGGCATGGACGCACTGAACAGTGGTTATGCGGGTGCAGGCACACTGCAATCTGGCGCAGCGATGAAGGATGCACTACGCTACGCTCAGAACTTCGCATCGAATGAGCTTGGCAATTACATGGGTTATCTCGGCAACCAGCAGGGTGTGGGCCTTTCGGGCGCATCTGCACTTGCCGGTGTTGGACAGAACTACGCCAATTCAGTTGGTGCAAACAACAATTCAGCGGGGACCGCAGCGGCGAATGCACAGCTTGTCGCGGGGGCAAATAACCCCTTTGCCAATGCGCTTGGCGCGATTGGCGGCGGACTTCTTTCCGGGGGAATCAAGATCTAGTAAATAGGCCGGAGACGATACAGATGAAATATAGAAATAAGGTGCAAGAAACGTGATTAGACCCAATTGGTCACTTTTGCAGATGAACGGCCCGCAGGGTGGTTTTCAGAACGCGCTCGCGCAAGGCTGGCAGATGGGGTCTGCCGTGCGTGAGCAACGCGAACAAGAGGCGCAACGCAATGCCCTTGCCGAATACGCCACCAACCCGACGCAAGAAGGCTTGGCAGCAATCGCCCCGTATAACCCGCAATTCGCCATACAAGAACGCCAGCGTTACGAACAAGAGGCGCAGGCGCAAAAGGTGGCAGCATTGCGGCAAGGCATGGCGTCGGGCGATCAGCAAGCCGCGCAAAACCTGCAAGCGCTCGATTTTGACACATGGTCACAGCTTGACGAAGCGCAGCAGGGACAGGCGGCGGAACGCGCGGAAGTCATCGGGCAATCAGCCCTTCGCATTGCACGCATTCCCCCGGAACAGCGCGCGCAGGCATGGGATAGCGCCATTGCGGGACTGTCACAACAATACCCTGAATTACAGCAGTATATGGGCCAGTATTCAGAACAGGCATTGAATGCGGCTATCGACAGCGCAGGGCTCGTAAACGACCTCTGGCAGCAAACCCGCCAGCGACTTGTTCCAGTTGAACGCAGCGCAGACCTTATTGACATGAACGACCCTAATGCGGCGGAGAATTTGCGGGCTTATCGTGAAGGCATACAGTCACAAGGCCCGCGCCCCGGTGCGATTGAAGATGGTTATATGTTCCGTGGCGGCGACCCTGCCGATCCTGCAAATTGGGAACAGGTGGGAGGCAGTGGCGGCAACGCTACTGGCGGGTTTCCGGGGCATTGAGGGCGAGCGCGTCTCTAGCACGTTCCGCAATTCGCAACACAATGCCCGCGTGGGCGGTGTTCAGAACAGTTTTCACATGCGCCGCGATAGACAAGGCAACGCGATGGCGCGTGACAGTGTGCCGCCACCGGGAATGAGCATGGAAGAATATGCGCAGCGTTTGCGCCGTCTAAATCCACACCTTGAAGTCATTAACGAAGGCGATCACGTCCACATGGAGCCGCGAAACTAATGCAACAGCAAGACCCGCGCCCTTGGGAGCGTTACGCACAACACACGCCGCGACAGGATGCCCCTGGCGTTGTTCCGGGCATCCCCGACCAACCAGACCCGCTACAGCAAGAACGCATCCGCATGGACCGGGAGCGCATTCAAATGCAGCGCGAGCGCGAACAGCGCAGCGCAGATGTTGACGAAGGGTTGACTGGCAGGCCCACAGGCGAAGAAGCAAAGAACGCAGGGTTTTTAATCCGCGCGCTCAGCGCCAATGACTTCTTCGTAGATAGTGGTGTCGGGTCGCGCAACATTCTTGCGCAGTCATTTCAGGAATCATTTCCTAACGCAGCCAACACGTTTATCAATGGTTCTCCCGAACAACAGGCGCTCGCGGCTCAAAACGCATTCGTTGAAGCAGTCCTACGTTCCGATTCTGGCGCAGCCATTCCTGCTGACGAAATTACCAGCGGTCGCGCTCGATTTTTCCCTATGCCGGGAGAGAGTGAAGAGGTCGCGGCACAAAAAGCGCAGGCACGCCAAGATGCAATCATGGGTGTTTACGCGCGGGCGGGTGTCCGTGGGAATGATGCGCTAGCCCTTTATCGTGCAAGTCGAAGCGGAAACTATGAAGATGTTGCAGAACAATATCGCCCCATTTTTGAAGTTTTGAATGCAGACGACAGTGAATTTGGCGGCGGTTTACAGCAGACATTCGCGCAGCCGCAATCACCCGATCTAAGCAATGTGCAGACGGCAGGCCCAACCCCTACCGGCCAAGATTATTATCCGCAGGGCATTGAGTTTGGCATGGATACATGGGGGCGCGACGATCCGTTTGACGCAGCCCGCTATCTTGCGGATGAATACGGCATCAGCCCCGAAGATGAACGTCAGCTTCAAGGCCAGTTGAACGCAATTTCAGGCAATCCGCAGCTGACAAGTGATGATGTGCGCGCTGTATATGGCAGGTTGGATATTCCCCTGCCCACAGATGCGGATTTGGAAGAACTGACAAACAATTTGCGCACAGGGCGCGTAAGCGGCATCGACACGTCCGAGGCTGAAGAAGCGTATCGTCGCAGCCTAGAACAATTCAATGAGGGCCGCGCGGCAGGTGATTATGGCGCAGGGTCTTTGGCTCTCCAGGGTGCGGCATTCGGGCTTGGTGATGAATTGGAGGGCGTGACACAGGCAGTGGGTGCGCTGGCAACAGGCGGCGACCCGGCAATGGCCTATCAGGTCAATCGTGATTCTGTCCGGCTTGGGCTTGAGCAGGCGCGCGAAAACACGGGCGCATTGGGAACTGCTGCTGAAATTGGCGGGTCGTTGCTGACAGGTGGTATTCGCGCTGCGCCAGTCGCTATGCGTGCAACAGCCCCGGTTCGTGCAGCGGGACGTGAAGGCGCTATCCTTGGTGGTGTGGCGGGCTTTGGCTATGGCGAAGGCGCAACGAACAGCACTGCGAATGCCCTAATTGGTGCAGCAGGCGGGTCCGTTCTTGGTGCAGGCGCACAACGCGGCGTGCAGGCTATTGCCCCGCGTGTGCGAAATGCCGTAGGAATGAACCGCAGGCCCGATGCAAGCGAAGTCATGTCCGTAGTGCAGGCAGGCGAGCGTAGGGGTGTGCAGGTTCGGCGTGCAGATGTTGACCCTTCGGTTAGGGGAACGCGCGGCGCAGCACTGCAAGGCCGTGGCGGTGAGCGTATCCGCGCTGCTGAACAGGACGATTTGCGGGCGCTTGAAGAATCGTTCCTGCGCGATGTGGGCGGCAGCGGCACAGCAAACACCAC
>CERH01008487.1_pt1 | contig 15558 bp, 13 predicted proteins | sample 530991 | NCBI WGS metagenome assembly CERH01 (sample SAMEA2621191, study PRJEB7988) | marine metagenome | biome: marine biome (ENVO:00000447); feature: mesopelagic zone (ENVO:00000213); material: "saline water (ENVO:00002010), including plankton (ENVO:xxxxxxxx)" | depth 800 m | reverse complement strand
GCCTGCCCCGCCCGAGGGCTTTGACGGTGTGCGCGTCATTTATGCCGAGGGCTGCACCGTGTCGGCTGACCGCCTCAAGGTCGCTAGCGCTGTGTTCAAGCAGATTCCCTATCAGGTCGAGGGTGTTTGACATGACTGCAGTGAATTTCGAGCTGCGCAGCTATCAGCGGGAAGCCCTGCGCAGTCTTCGCGCCTATCTGCGTAAGGTTGCACTCATGGGGGCCAAGACGGCGTTCTACGACGCCACCAGCACGCCCTATGCTCCTGCGCCCTTCGTAGACCCAGACACGCCCTATGTCTGCATCCGCATTCCCACCGGGGGCGGTAAGACCATCGTGGCGGCGCATGCCGTGGGCGTGGCCGCGCAGGAATACTTGCAGGCAGATAATCCGATGGTGCTCTGGCTGGTGCCCTCGACGGCCATTCTGGACCAGACCCTAGATGCCCTGCGCAATCTAGATCACCCTTACCGCGCAGCACTGGCCAAGGATTTCGGGCGCAACGTATCGGTCATGTCGGTGGCCGAGGCGCTGTCCTTGTCCCGTCCAGATGCCACGGGCGGAGCGTGCATCATCGTGGGCACCCTGCAGGCATTCCGAGTGGATGACACGGCGGGCCGCAAGGTCTATGCCGATGCGGGCGCGCTCATGGACCATTTCAGTGGTCTGACGGCGGTGCAACTGGAGGCCCTTGAGAAGGTTGAGGGGTCTGACCGCCCTGTCGCCTCGCTGGCCAACTTGCTGCGCCTGCATCGGCCTGTGGTCATTGTTGACGAGGCCCACAACGCGCGCACGGCACTGTCCTTTGAGACCCTACGCCGGTTTGACCCGTCGATGATCATGGAACTGACGGCCACGCCCCGGACAGAACCTGACCGGACAGGAGAGAACCCGGCATCCAACGTCCTCTTCCACGTTTCGGCGGCGGAGCTGAAGGCCGAGGAGATGATCAAACTGCCCATCCGCCTGCAGACCGATACCGACTGGCGCAAAGTGGTGGGGCAAGCGCTGGATTGCCAAGCAGCGCTGGAGGATGCAGCCGGAGCTGAACAGGCCGACACGGGTGAGTATATTCGCCCCATTGTCTTATTTCAGGCGCAATCGAAGTCGAAGACCGACCCGGACCGGCTGACGCCCGAGAAGGTAGCGCAATTCCTGACCGGTGATAAACGCATTCCTCGCGAGCAGATTGCGCTTCACGCCACTGGTTTTGCCGAGTTGGACAAGATCGACGATATTGCGGACCCTACTTGCCCAGTGCGTTACGTTGTGACCGTGCAGAAACTGCGCGAAGGCTGGGACTGCCCCTTTGCCTATGTTCTGTGTTCGGTGGCCGAGTTGAATTCCAAAGTGGCGGTTGAACAAATTCTTGGCCGGGTGTTGCGCATGCCCAAGGCCCGCCGAAAGACCCGCGACGTGCTTAACAGGGCCTATGCTTTTGTCACCTCGCGTGACTTTGGCGAGACCGCGATTATGCTCAAGGATGGTCTGGTAGAGGGCGCAGGTTTCGACCGGCTAGAGGCGGCAGAACTTGTGAAGGCCCATCAGGGACTGGATTTTGACGAAGAGCGCGCCGATTATGTGCACCGCTCAGATGCCCTGCCCGATGCCCCCGGCGTGACCGAAGAGGACGTGACGGCGGCAATCGAGAAACTGCCTCCGTCTCTCAAGTTGCGCATCTCATTTGACGCGGGAACCCGCGAAATTGCCGTGACCCGCGCACTGTCGCGCGATGACCGAAACCTCATGCATCTGGCATTTGCCAAGGTGCCGGGTGCAGAAAAGGTGATTGAGAGGCTGTTTATCCGGTCGAACAGAATTCAGGCAAGCGAAATGCCCAAAGGCGAGAAGCCGCCCTTCATTGTGCCCCGCCTTGGCATCCGTCGCCAAGGCGAGCTGGAGCTTTTCAGCCCTGACCATTTCCTTGATCTACCGTGGAACCTTGCGGAGTGTGATGTTTCGGGTTTCGTGGGTCGTTTCACAATTCATGAAGATACCAAAGCAGGCGAAATCGACGTCAGCGATAAGGGCCAGATGAAGGTGAAATTCGTGGGGCACCTGCATGACCAACTGGCCATGGCGATCCAGGAACCAGCGTGGAGGCTGCCCCGTCTGGTCAACTGGATAGATCGAGGTATTCCCCACCCGGATGTCACCAAGCCTGCCGCGAGAGTGTTTATTCAGCGGGCACTTGAAAGCACTGTGAAGGCCAAAGGTTATACGCTCGACCAGCTCGCCCGGTACAAGTATGAACTGCGCCGTGAGTTGTCTGAGGAGATCAAGACCCTGCGTGAGGGCCGCGAGAAGGACAATTTCAAGGCCCTTTTTGCCTCCGACGCAGAGAATTTCGAGACCAGTTCTGATCTTGCCATCGTGTTTGACGAGCAAAGCTATGCCTACAACCAGCCCTATCGTGGGGCGCGGAAATTCAACAAGCACTATTTCCCGATCATCGGCGACCTGAAACCAGATGGTGAAGAATTCCGCTGCGCAGTGTTCCTTGATGAACACCCGAAGGTAGCCTTCTGGGTGCGCAATGTGGACCGCAAGCCAAACGCATTCTGGCTTCAGCTTTCCAGCGCGCGCTTTTATCCCGACTTCGTCGCCCTACTGACCGACGGACGAATTGCCGTGGTGGAATACAAAGGGCGGCATTTGGCTGAAGATGCAAAAGAGAAACTCATGATCGGCAACCTTTGGGCCGACGCAAGTGATGGACACTGTATCTTCGAAATGCCCACGGCAGGCGACTTTTCCTCAGTGAACGCAAGCCTGACAGCCTAGACGGTAGGTTTGGGGGCCGCTTATCCTGCGAAGCCCTTTGCACGAGCTTGCTGAATAATCGGAAGCTGATTTCCACCGTGATTTTCTTTGGCGTAGGTTGTGGCTCGCCGGATAATTCGGTTATCTATTTCGGGGTCAGACCATGCATCGAATAGGGTTGAAGCTATTCGGTTCGCTCTTTCTGGGGTTTCCCCCTCGTCTTCTAAGACTTCGAGGAAGTAATATGCTTTTACGAAGATCTTTCCACGTTCTGCATTGTGGTTAAGGTGTGTTTGCGTAGCGCCAGTCACATTTGTGAATAGCTGCATGATCGTCTTACCCACTGCCAACAAGATCAGATAAATCAGTTGGACGAACCAGATTACAACGCCGAGTACCGTGTTCATGTTCGTGGGCTTCCTTCCGGCGAAATCAATTGATGCTTTGCCAACTGGCAGGCAAGCGTGCCCCTTAAGGCGTTAAACTCTTCATGGGCAACATAAAAGCCCTTACCTCCAACCAGCAAAGACGTGACCAAGTACGGGCTGCGTTGCTCGGCTAAATCCACCCGGGGGGTACCTTCAGCAAACAATTCCACCTTGCCTGGCGCACATGCGAGGCAGACGGGTTGAAGAAAATATCGCACAAGGCATTGATATTAAGCCGTTTTAAGGAAGAGAGCTAAGTTCAATTTGCCCCCCACTTGCCTACTGCCGGAGTCAAGATCAGAAGCCCTCCAGATGTCCCTCGCGACCTAGGAGCGCTGCGACCTTCTCCTGAGCCTCAGCAAGTTCGTTGTCATTCAACCCATGATCGTATGGGTTCGACGTTCTCTTGACCCCGGCCCATCCGCCAAGATCGTGGGCATCGTCGATAGATAGTCCGGCCCTGCGTGAGATTGTCTTCCACGTATGGCGGAGGGAGTGGAACGCGAGACGCTCATCGGTCTCTTTGCCCAGCACCTTCCGCCGTAACCCGGTGAATGCCTTGGAGGCTGACTTGGCGGTCCCCGTCGCAGCATTAATGGGGAATGCGTGGAACAGCCGGTCATGTCCTCCCGCCATCGCAGTTGAACGAAGGCGCTTGATGATGGACTGGGCGACTGTCGGCACAGGGACCACGCGTTTGGCGTTCTCCGACTTACCGCCCGCGATGAGGAAGACCGACCCGTCTTCCTTCGTTTCCGCTACGGTCACCTTTGCGATCTCTGTAACCCGCGCTCCGGTTACTAGCCCCAACCGGAAAAGGTCACCCAACCGGTCACCTTGAGGGGCCGCCGCGAGCACCTTTCGGGTCTCCTCGGGCTTGAACTGGTCGCGCTTGGGCTCGGCCTGCTTCTTCACTCTCGGCACGTCGTCATCGGGACGGTTGAAAGGGTTGGAGTCCAGCTTCACCTTCCGTCTGGCCAGCGCCCAGCGCCAGAGGCCTCGAAGCATGGTGATAAGCTTCTCAGTGGTCGCGGGTGTGAGCGGCCTGCCCGTCTTCTTGGAAATCTGCGCGGGGAGAAACTCGTGCTGGAAGTTCGACACCAATTCGGGGTTGATTTCATCGAGGAACAGGGCATCGGGTGTCCTGTCCATGAAGGCGCAGAGGTAGTTGACCGCCGTGACCACCTCGTTCGCCGACGTCTTGCCAAGCGGCTTGTTCCCGTAGGGGTTATCGGGTGCCCGTGCTTCGATGTATTGCTCCAGCGCCTTTGACAAAGGCAGGGTCGTCGCCGTGGCTACCTTCAAGAAAGCCTTACGTGCTTCAATTGGTGCCCTCTCGCTTTCTTCGTAGATCAGGTCTCGGATGAATACGCTATCGACCTCAAAGCTTTCGAGGTAGTCATCTTCGCTTTGTGGGAAGCCCGTTTCGTGCCTGTCGGGGGTCACTACAGGTGGAGCACTCTTAATAGCCTCAGACCATTTTTCGGCTTTCTCGATGCTGAACCTCTGCCGTGCACGATACTCGATTTCCAGCTTACGGACCTCTGCAAGATAAATATCCCGCAGAATTTTAGCGCTTGGCAGGTGCCTTTCCCCGTTCATCGGTCTGATAATCCAAGTGCCGAAGGGTTTCCCATCCGACCAAGGATTCGGGGTTCCGCGAAGGCTTTTTGGGGTTTTCATCCTGAAGCGGTAGGCAGTTCCCGGTCGCTTCGGTTGTTCGATGTATTGCATTGTGGAACTCCGGTGGTGTCCCTCAGTAGTGTCCCTCACACCACCAAGTTGGTTCCATTAGCTTCCAACACACTTGAATTGCAACACTTTTTTTAAATGGTGACCCCGGCAGGATTCGAACCTGCAACCTGCCCCTTAGGAGGGGGCTGCTCTATCCTGTTGAGCCACGGGGCCACGCGGGCACCTGATTAGCGCGGGCAGGGGCGTTTGTCATCGTCCGATTTCCGCGCCGCGACGTTTTGAACTCGAATCGCGCAGGCAGCTTGATCCTGTGACGGTCTTCGCGGTAACAAAGGCGCAGGACCTTGTGGACAACCCCCCGTGACCCAGCATGACAGACACCCCCTGACCCTGCGCGACGTGTCCGAGGCCGCAGGCGTGTCCGAGATGACGGTCAGCCGGGTTCTGCGCAACAAGGGCGATGTATCGGATGGCACACGCCAGCGGGTGCTCGAGGCGGCCAAGCGGCTCGGCTATGTGCCCAACAAGATCGCGGGTGCCCTTGCCAGTCAGCGGGTCAATCTGGTGGCCGTGATCATCCCCTCGATGTCGAACATGGTGTTTCCCGAGGTGATGACCGGCATCAGCCGGGTGCTCGAGGAAACCGAGTTGCAGCCCGTGGTGGGGCTTACGGGATATCGGCCTGAGAAAGAGGAAAAGGTCCTCTACGAGATGCTCTCATGGCGACCCTCTGGCGTGATAATCGCGGGGCTGGAACATTCCGATGCCAGCCGCGCCATGCTGCGCGCAAGTGGGATTCCCGTTGTCGAGATCATGGATGTGGACGGCACGCCCATCGACTCGGTCGTAGGGATTTCGCACCGGCGCGCCGGACAGCAAATGGCGCAGGCGATCATCAAGGCCGGCTATCGGCGGATCGGGTTCATGGGCACCAAGATGCCGCTGGATCACCGGGCACGCAAACGGTTCGAGGGGTTTACCGAGGCGCTGGCCAAGGCCGGGATCGAGATGGCGGATCACGAATTCTATTCAGGCGGTTCGGCTCTTCTCAAGGGGCGCGAAATGACCGCCGAGATGCTGCGGCGCACGCCGGATCTCGATTTCCTCTACTACTCCAACGACATGATCGGGGCGGGCGGGCTTCTCTACCTTCTCGAGCAGGGCATCGACATTCCCAACGACATGGGGCTTGCGGGTTTCAACGGCGTCGAGCTTCTGGAAGGTTTGCCGCGGGCCCTGGCAACGATGGACGCCTGCCGTCTGGAAATCGGACGGCGCGCCGCCGAGATCATCGCCGCCCGCGCCGCCAATCCCGAGGACAGCGCACCCGTGCGCATCACGCTGGAGCCAACTCTCAGCCTTGGCGACACATTGCGGCGACGCTGACCATCTTTTCCCCAATGCTGTCGCAAATGGCTTTGCAATTCGGAACAGAATCGCAAAAGTCTGCGCGGAGTCGCCCAGTGAGAGGCGCAGGGAGAGGAATTAAAAGACATGAAAATTGGTTTCATCGGGCTAGGCAATGTGGGCGGCAAACTTTCGGGCAGTCTGCTGCGCAATGGCCATGATCTGACGGTGCATGACCTGAACGGCGACTTGGTCGCCGACTTTGTCGCGCGGGGGGCCAAAGCGGCTACAAGCCCGGCGCAGATGATGCGCGATTGCGACGTGGTGATCACCTGCCTGCCCTCGCCCGCGGCCTCCGCTGCCGTCATGCAACAGATGCTGCCCGAGGTCGGACCCGGCAAGATCTGGATGGAAATGTCCACCACCGACGCCGATGAAATCCGCCGTCTGGGCGGGCTCGTGATCGCGGCGGGTGGCGCTGCTGTGGATTGTCCCGTGTCGGGCGGCTGCCACCGGGCCGATACCGGCAATATCTCGATCTTCGCGGGCTGCGACCGCGCCACGTTCGAGCGGATTCTGCCGCTGCTCAAGACCTTGGGTCGGCGGCTCTTGCATACGGGTGAGATCGGCAGCGCCTCCTTGCTCAAGGTGATGACGAACTATCTGGCGACCGCCAATCTGCTGACGCTCTGCGAGGCTATGGTGACGATGAAGGGGGCGGGGCTTGACCTCGCAACAACCTACGAGGCGATCAAGATCAGTTCCGGCAATTCCTTTGTGCATGAGACCGAAAGCCAAGTCATTCTGAACGGAAGCCGCGACATCAGTTTTACGATGGATCTGGTGAAAAAGGATATCGGCCTCTTCCAGAAGATCGCCGACGACGCAGGCGTGCCGCTGGAAATTTCGCCGCTGATGATCTCGATCTTCGACGACGGTATCCGGCGCTATGGCGAGCGCGCGCAGTCCGATGACATCATCCGGCGGCTGGAAGAGGCGACCGGCCTCGATATTCGCGCGCCGGGATTTCCGGCCGAAATGGTGGATGATGAGCCCGAGGAACAGGGTTATGAGGTGGTCCCGCCGGGCCGCTGAGGCGTTAACCACGGAATCCATAAGCATTTGCCAGTTCGGTGCGCCGGGCGTCTAATCATCGCGGGTCAATGTGAGTGGCGTGCGATGTTGATGTTTGCGGGTCTTCTGGGGATGGTTGCTGTTGGCGCGGCGGCATTTGTGGGTTTACAGCCTGTGTCCGAGGAAACCGAGGATCATGGCGCAGAGGCACAAGAGACTGACGAAGCGCCCGATATGCTGGAAACCGTGTTTGGGCCCAATGCCCCCGCGGGCGAAGGGGAAATCGTAACTGGGACACCCTGGTCAGAGATCCTGACCGGAACCGCCCTAGACGATCAGATCAACGGCTCGGGTGCGCAGGACACTATTTCCGGCGGCGCCGGGGATGACATTTTGCTTGGCGGCGAGGACGATGACCTCGTATCCGGCGATATCGGCGATGATGTGCTGCACGGCGGAAATGGGGCGGATTCCCTTTTCGGCGGCGCGGGCGCAGATACCCTCTTTGGCCACAATGGCCATGATGATCTATCTGGCGGCGAAGGCAATGACAGCGTTGTCGGCAGCGCCGGCAACGATCTTTTGCGCGGGGATGCGGGCGACGATGCCTTGCATGGCGATATCGGCGATGACACGCTGCATGGGGGCATGGGGCGCGATACCCTCTGGGGCGGTTGGGGCGAGGACATGATCGTGGGCCTGCGCGATGATCCGGCAACAAGCACGCTCGACGATACGGATGGCGGGGATTTCCTTAATGGCGGCGGAGGGGATGATGTGATCCTTGCAGGCCAAGGTGATCTGGTCGATTCCGGATCGGGCAGCGACACTGTGATGATAGGGGATTGGATCACAGACGGTCAGGCGGCAGAAATTCTCGATTTCCACCCCGAAGAGGATCGACTGTTTGTGTTTTATGAGGCTCAGGCGGGGGTTGAGCCGAACCTGACGCTTGAACGCGGACCTGAGGGTGAAACCGCGCAAGCGCTGCTACTGAACGGGGTGCAGATTGCCACGATTGGCAATGCCACAGGCCTCACGCTGGACCATATCGCGCTCTTTCCACGCGAGGCTCTGCCGGTGATCCGCGGTCTCTAGCCGCAGACGCGCGGGGCGTCGCGATTCACGCTTTCCATTTCAGGGTTTTTCCCCTATACGCGCGTATCCTTTGGGCATGGTCCCAAGGGTATTCCATGGACCTTGCTGGACGACATCCCGGCTTGTGCCCGACACTTTTATGCAAGGAGACCCCGATGTCGATTACTGCTGCAGAAAAAGAACGCGTTATCAAGGAATTCGCAACCAAAGAAGGCGACACCGGTTCGCCCGAAGTGCAGATTGCGATCCTGACCTCGCGGATCACCACGCTAACCGAGCATTTCAAGACCCACAAGAAAGACAACCACGGTCGTCGTGGTCTCTTGATGATGGTCGCACAGCGCCGCAAACTGTTGGACTACCTCAAGGGCAAGAATGAGGCCCGCTATCAGGACCTCATCAAGCGCCTCGGCATCCGCCGCTAAGACAAAATACCGCGCCTCCAAAAGGGCGCGGTTTTCGTATGATCCGATTGCGGTCCCGGTCCGGCTTTGCCGGGAATGTAGGATGAAGAACCAAAAGCCGCGGGGCAATGCGGCCCCGGATGCAAATGGGCCCGACGGGATACGCCCGGACCGGCCAACTTAGGAAACGTGATGTTCAAAGAGACGAAAAAATCGATGCAGTGGGGGGAGGAAACCCTCACTCTGGAAACTGGCAAAATCGCCCGTCAGGCGGACGGGACGGTTATTGCCACGCTTGGCGAGACCTCGGTCATGGCCAACGTAACCTTTGCCAAAGAGGCAAAACCCGGTCAGGATTTCTTTCCGCTGACCGTGCATTATCAAGAGAAATACTATGCCGCAGGCAAGGTGCCTGGCGGCTTCTTCAAGCGTGAGGCACGGCCCTCTGAGAAAGAGACACTGACCGCGCGCCTGATCGACCGCCCGATCCGCCCACTGTTCGTGCCGGGCTTCAAACATGAAACGCTGGTGATGTGCACTGTGCTCAGTCACGATCTGGTGAATGACCCTGATATCGTAGCGCTGATCGCAACCTCTGCAGCCCTGACAATTTCGGGCGCGCCGTTCATGGGTCCAATCGCAGGGTGCCGCGTGGGTTTTGTGGATGGGGAATACATCCTCAACCCCGAGATCGACGACATGCACGATCTGCGCAACAACCCCGAGCAGCGTCTTGATCTGGTTGTGGCCGGCACCAAAGACGCCGTGATGATGGTCGAATCCGAAGCTTACGAGCTGACCGAAGAGGAAATGCTGGGCGCTGTCACCTTTGCGCATGAGCAGATCAAGCCGGTCTGTGATCTGATCATTTCGCTGGCTGAAGAATGTGCCAAAGAGCCGTTCAATTTCACCCCGCCGGATTACTCTGATCTCTATGCAGCCGTGAAAGCGGCCGGTGAAGAGCAGATGCGTGCCGCTTTTGCCATTCGCGACAAGCAGGAACGCACCCATGCGATTTCCGCCGCCCGCGAGGCCATCAAGGCCAAGCTGAGCGAAGAGCAACTGGCCGACGAAAACCTCGGTTCCGCGTTCAAGAAGCTGGAATCGGCGGTTCTGCGGGGCGATGTGGTCAAGAATGGCAACCGGATCGACGGGCGTCGTCTGGACGAGATTCGCCCCATCGTCTGCGAAACCGGCCTTCTGCCGCGCACCCATGGGTCGTCGCTGTTCACACGCGGCGAAACGCAGGCACTGGTCGTAACCACGCTTGGCACCGGCGATGACGAACAGTTCATCGACGCGCTGCACGGGAATTTCAAATCGAACTTCCTGCTACACTACAACTTTCCTCCCTATTCGGTGGGCGAAGCCGGACGCGTTGGCGCTCCGGGGCGCCGTGAAATCGGCCATGGCAAACTTGCTTGGCGCGCGCTTCAGGCGGTTCTGCCGCCCGCGACCGATTTCCCCTACACGGTTCGTCTGGTGTCCGAGATCACCGAATCGAACGGGTCATCGTCCATGGCGTCGGTCTGTGGCGGGTCGCTGTCGATGATGGATGCGGGTGTGCCGCTCAAGACCTCAGTCGCGGGTGTGGCCATGGGCCTCGTGCTCGAAGAAGACGGCTCTTTTGCGATCCTGTCGGATATTCTGGGCGATGAAGATCACCTGGGCGACATGGATTTCAAGGTGGCTGGCACCGCCGAGGGCATCACCTCGCTCCAGATGGACATCAAGGTTGCGGGCATCACGCCCGAGATCATGAAAAAGGCGCTGGAACAGGCCAAGGCCGGTCGTCTGCACATCCTTGGTGAGATGAACAAGGCGCTGTCGGGTGCGGCAGAGTTCAGCATTCACGCACCGCGCATCGAGACCATGCAGATTCCCACCGACAAGATCCGCGAAGTCATCGGGTCGGGCGGCAAGGTGATCCGCGAGATCGTCGAAGTGTCCGGGGCCAAGGTCGACATCAACGACGAGGGCATCATCAAGATCGCCTCTCCGAACGGTGAGTCGATCAAAAAGGCCTATGACATGATCTGGTCGATCGTGGCAGAGCCGGAAGAAGGCAAGATCTATGACGGCAAGGTCGTCAAGCTCGTGGATTTCGGTGCTTTCGTCAATTTCTTTGGCAAGCGCGACGGTCTCGTGCATGTCAGCCAGATCGAGAACCGCCGCCTGAACCACCCGAGCGATGTGCTCAAGGAAGGTCAGGACGTCAAGGTCAAGCTCTTGGGCTTTGACGATCGCGGCAAGGTGCGCCTGTCGATGAAGGTCGTCGATCAGGTAACCGGCGAAGAGATCGCGCCAGAGAAGGGCGACAAAGAAGCCGAATAAGGCTTCTTTAGAGGAGAAAAGAGGCCCCGGCGGAAACGCCGGGGCTTTTTTCATGACTGCGGACTAGATGGCGCGCAGAGGTAAGGTTTCCCTTACGGTTCGCGCTCCGCGGTTATTCCCCGTGAAAGACGCCGGTGCTTCTGCGAAATATATCCGTGTGGATAGGTATACTTGTTCTCCAGACTCTGTTTCTTGGTAATTGGCTGGGCCATCACTCACGTACATGCACGCCAATGCTCGCCCCGGTGGAAACACCGGGGTTTTGCATTTCCGGACCATATAACTCAGCCTTGCGAACCAAGACGCGATTACTTGAGCATCGCCTCGATTTTCTTGGTGATCTGGCCCGCATTCGGTCGGGTGGTAGACCCCCAAGTGCCCGCAACCCGACCATCTGGTGTGATCAGAACCTTGTTGAAGTTCCACGTTGGCGCAAATCCGGTCTCGGCCAGCACAGACGCGTAAAACGGATGCACCGCATCGCCGCGCACCGATGTAATCGTGGTCATCGGAATATCGAGACCAAAGTTGACCTCGCAGAATTCCTTGACCTCGGCCTCGCTCGAAAGTTCCTGACGGAAATCATCCGAGGGCACGGCGAGCACCACGAGACCCCTGTCGCGATATTTATCATAGAGCGCCTGAAGCCCGTCATATTGCGGGGTAAAGCCACAGCGCGAGGCGGTATTGACCACGAGCATGGGCTGGCCCGTCCAATCCGATAGCCGGATTTCGCCCCCGTCGATATTGCCGAAAGGCGTATCAAGATCGAGCGCCAAGGCCGGTACCGCGAAGAGGCTCGCAAACAAGATAGCGATGAACCGCATGGTATCCTCCTGTTTTTGTGGAATACGCGATCTTGTGATCAACGGATCACCGCGCCCCCTATTTGATTTTTCCACCGCCGATCCATCTGATAGCATGGGACCATCACAGGAGGCGCAGACGTGACCCAATATCACAAGACGCCGGAAAAAATCGCGGCTCTCAGCCCCGAGGAATTCCGGATAACACAAAGAAACGGCACAGAGCATCCCGGCACCGGCAAATACCTGCACAACAAGGAACCGGGGATTTACGTGGATATCGTCAGCGGCGAGCCGCTCTTTGCAAGTTCGGACAAATACGAATCCGGCTGCGGCTGGCCCAGTTTCACCAAGCCGCTCGAACCCGCGCATGTGAAGGAGTTGCACGATTTTACCCTTGGCATGATCCGGACCGAAGTGCGCAGCGCCCATGGTGACAGCCATCTGGGACATGTCTTTCCGGACGGACCGCGTGATCGGGGCGGCCTGCGCTATTGCATCAACTCGGCAAGCCTGCGATTCATTCATCGCGACGACATGGAAGCAGAGGGATACGCAGCGTATCTCGATCAGGTGGAGGATGTGACATGAGCGAACGCGCCGTTCTGGCGGGGGGATGTTTCTGGGGCATGCAGGATCTGATCCGCAAGCTGCCGGGCGTGATCTCGACCCGCGTGGGGTATACCGGCGGCGATGTGGCGAATGCGACCTATCGCAATCATGGGACCCATGCCGAGGGGATCGAGATCTTTTTTGATCCAGCACGCATCAGCTATCGGCGGCTCCTCGAGTTCTTTTTCCAGATCCATGATCCGACCACGGTGAACCGGCAGGGCAATGACATCGGTCTCAGCTATCGCTCGGCGATCTATTATTGCGACGACGCGCAAAAAACCGAAGCGCTGCGCACCATTGCCGATGTCGAGGCCAGCGGTCTGTGGCCCGGCAAGGTCGTGACCGAGGTCGAGCCGGTCGGGGATTTCTGGGAAGCAGAGCCTGAGCATCAGGATTATCTCAAGCGGTTCCCGCAGGGCTATACCTGCCACTTTCCGCGCGCCGATTGGGTGCTGCCGCGCAAGGCCGCAGAAACCGACGTCTGACATCGAACAGAGGGCGTAGGAGCCAAGACCATGCGCCCTCTGACGGGAATATCGCTCAAGCTCATTTCGGTGATGCTCTTCATCACCATGTCATCGCTGATCAAGGCCACGGCGGCGCATGTGCCGCCGGGCGAGGCGGTGTTCTTCCGCTCGTTCTTTGCCATTCCCGTGATCCTCTTGTGGCTGGCCCTGCGCGGCGATTTGCGCACCGGGCTCAAGGCCACCTCGCCGCTCAATCATTTCTGGCGTGGGTTCGTCGGCACCGCGGCGATGGGTCTGGGCTTTGCCGCGCTCGGCTTACTGCCCCTGCCCGAGGTGACGGCGCTTGGCTATGCCGCGCCGCTCCTGGTGGTGATCTTTGCCGCGATGTTTCTCAACGAGCAGGTCGGCGTTGTGCGCATCGGCGCGGTGGCGCTCGGGCTTGGTGGGGTGCTCATCGTTCTGGCCCCCCGCCTGACGGCCCTCAGCGGGCCAACAATGGAAACCATGCAGGCGGTTGGCGCGATGCTGGCACTCACGGGGGCGATCTGCGCAGCACTTGCACAAATTTACGTGCGCAAGCTGGTCCAAACCGAGGAAACCAGCGCAATCGTGTTCTACTTCTCGATCACCTCGACGCTTCTGTCCCTCCTGACGATCCCGTTCGGCTGGGTCATACCTTCGGGGTCCGAATTCGGCCTGCTTGTCATGGCGGGGCTTTTGGGCGGGCTTGGACAGATTTTTCTGACCTCCTCCTACCGCTTTGCCGATGCCAGCGTGGTGGCCCCGTTCGATTATGCCTCGATCCTCTTTGCGCTTGGCATCGGCTATTTCATCTTTGACGAGGTGCCGACGCGCGCCATGCTGACGGGCGCATCTCTGGTCATCCTGGCGGGAATTCTCATCATCTTGCGCGAACGGCAACTGGGCATAAGGCGGAACAAGGCGCGCTCGGCCCGCACGCCCGAATGACTCATCCGCCGGTCAGTGTGGCCAGGGCATAGGGCGGCCAGAGCATCGCACGCCGGAACCGTCCCAGCGGCCATTTGCGCGGCGGCTTGCGCATGATCTCGGGGTAGAGGGTGCGCGGGGCACGATCCATCGCCAGATCGGCAAGGATCCCCCCGGCATAGCTCGCCATCGCCACGCCATTGCCGTGATAGGACAGGCCGGTAAAGGCCCCCGGCATATCGGGGATCGGCCCGGCATAGGGCGTCAGATCAGGCGCGAGGGACAAGAGGCCATTCCAGCTATGCGGCGTTTCGACATGCGCCCACGCGGGAAACATCGCCTCGAAATGCCGCCGTATGGTGCGGTGCATGCGGGCATCGAACCCCGGAGAGCTAAAAAGCCCCCCGCGCATGCCAAAGAGCATACGATTGTCGGTCATCAGGCGAAAATAATGCAGGAAAAAGCGATCATCATAACACATCTGCCGCGTGGTCCAGCCTTGGGCGGCCAGCTCATCCTCGGTCAGGGGGCGGGTGACGATGACGTTTGATTGCGTCGGGATATAGCGCGCGCGCATCCACTCGGGCAGGTCATCCGAGGAATAGCCATTGGTGGCCACGATCAGGCGGCGGGCGGTGAAGCGCGCGTGCGGCGTGGTTAGGGTAAAGCCGCTGGTCTGGCTTATCCCTTCGACGGGCGAGTGGGCGTAAATGCGCGCGCCTGCCTGGCTTGCGGCCTGTGCCAGACCGAGCGTGTATTTGAACGGATTGAGCGCCACCCCGAGGGGCGTGGTGAGCGCCGCGTAAAACGGCCCCTTCATCCCCATCTGGGTTAGTTCAGAGCCGGGGATGAGCGTGGGCGTAACCCCGTAATCGGCCTTGATCCGCGCGGCACGCTCGGCAAAGCCTGCGGCGGCCTTGGGCGTATGCGCCAGCACGGTCTCGCCATCGGAATGGATATCAGACACGATCCCATTGGCGTCGATCAGGGCGCGGGTAAAGCGCACCGCCTCAGCCTCGCTCTGCCGGTATTCGCGGCGGGCAGCCTCGCCATGCATCTTGCGCAGCATGGCATCCGACGCCGCCGATCCGCCCAGACAGCAAAACCCGCCATTGCGCCCCGAAGCGCCCCAAGCGGGTGTTTTGGCCTCGAACACACGCACATCCTGCCCCGCTTCGGCCAGATGCAGTGCAGCTGAAAGGCCGGTGAACCCCGCACCAATCACCGCGACATCACAATTGATATCCCCCTCTGCGCGAGGGAAATCGGGCATCTCCGCCGTAGTTTGCCAATAGCCGCGCGCCCTTGGCCCCTCGCCATAGGTATGGGCCGGAAAAACGCGGGTCATGCGCGCACGGCAGCGCGTTCGTCGGCTTGCTGGCGCAGGGACGCCCGTTTCGTGATCAGCGAGGCAGAGATGACCCCGACCGCGACGATCCCGATCATGATCGTTGAGAGCGCGTTGATCTCGGGCGACACCCCAAGGCGGACCGCCGACCAGATCTTGATCGGAAGCGTGGTGGCTGAGGGACCGGCGGTAAAGCTGGCGATCACGAGGTCATCGAGCGATAGGGTAAAGG
>CERH01068736.1_pt1 | contig 15588 bp, 15 predicted proteins | sample 530991 | NCBI WGS metagenome assembly CERH01 (sample SAMEA2621191, study PRJEB7988) | marine metagenome | biome: marine biome (ENVO:00000447); feature: mesopelagic zone (ENVO:00000213); material: "saline water (ENVO:00002010), including plankton (ENVO:xxxxxxxx)" | depth 800 m | reverse complement strand
GGGAACCCCCCTTATGACATATGGCATATACTCATTACAACGGGCGCAGGCGGGTGTGTGCCTGGGTGCGTACGCGCGACCTTGGGGTTCCCCCGTAGGGGGAAAAGGTGCCGGATATGAATGAACTCAGCATCCAAGAAGTTTTTGCAGATCCGTTCCAGTTCATATCTAGGTTACGGATTGTCAATAAGTATGGCAAGATTGTTCCGCTACGTCTGAATGCAGAACAGATAGACATCATCAATGCATTAGAAGAGGGCGATGATACATTGATTCTCAAGCCTAGGCAGATTGGTTCGTCTACTGTTGTGTGTGCATATATGTTCTGGAAAGCATACACTGCTACTACACCTTTGACGTGTGTTATTCTGTCATACAAGATTGCTAGTTCTAAGCATTTACTGCATATACACAAGAGGTTCTATCAGTATCTGCCAGTTGGTTTACAGCGTGAGGTAGAAATTAACAATACAACAGAGTTAGCATTCAAAGGTGGTGGTAGGATTGTAGCAGCAGCAGCAACACAAGCAGGTGGTCTACGTAGTCAGACTTGTTCTATGCTACATATATCTGAGTATGCCTTTGCAGAGAATCCAGAAGAACTTAAGGCTAGTGCTATCAGTGCATTAAATGATGGACAGTTAGTCATAGAGAGTACAGCAAACTACTACAATGATGCATTGTGGAAAGAGATACATAAGCATCAGATAGGAGAGGCTAGATGGAACTACTTGTTCTTTCCTTGGTATAGACACGCAGAATATACAATGGAAGACATACCTATAACGTTGACTGATACAGAGTTAAAGTTACAGGAAGACTATGGACTGACACTAGGACAACTATGTTGGAGAAGAGAAAAGGTTAGTAAGTTAGGATGGGAGAAGTTCGTAAGAGAGTACCCATTGTCATTGGATGAGGCATACAGAATTAGTGGCAATACATACTTTACATACGAGGACTTTGAACACATAGATGTAGTACAAGTTAGTCCTACAGAGTGGGTAACATTCGAAGAACCTAAGCCAGATGATACGTATGCTATTGGTGTAGATGTTAGTGGTGGTGTTGGTCGAGATTATGCAGTAGTGTATTGTGTAAGCAGGATAACATTACAGCCAGTGTGTATATACAGAAGTAATACAGTTAGTCCGATACAGTTAGCAGATTATATATACGATATGAGTGTGACATATAACAATGCATTGACATTAGTAGAGAGTAACAACTATGGATTGGCAACGATTAATGAACTAATGCACCAGGGGTTTTATAAGTTATGGAAAGACAGTCATACAGGTAAAGACTTTTTAACGACAAGTAGAACGAAGCCATTGTTGTTTGAGAACTTAAAGAAAGGAATACAGACAGGTGCTATACGTACTATCGACAACATCACGGTTACAGAACTTAGAAGTATAACGGTAGATGAGAAAGGAGTGTTAAAGTTTGGTGATGATATGGATACACACTGTGATAGTGCAATGGCAATGGCATTGGCATATTGGTGTTTGAATAGTGTTAAGATAAAAGAGAGAGCATATTTGCCAGAGTGGATAATCGCACAAAAAGCAGATAAGGTGTTATCGAATGCAGGTGTTAGTCCTCAACTGCATAGGAGATACTAATGGCTAGAACAAAAGCAGAGATAGTACATCTAATACGAACAGTACTGGATGAGCATAATCATTTCTATGATCAGTTAAGACCGGAGTTAAAGCGTTATCGTGACGTGTATGAGAATAGATTTTGGCAAAGTGAGTATATGGATGATACAATGATCCGAGTAGAAACTGCGGATTGTTTTAGTTATGTTGAAGGGTTTATTGCATCGTTGTTTAGTCGCAATCCTGCTATTGTTGTTGGTAAGGACGCTAGCGAAACAGCAGGTAGACCAGAAGTAGCACAAGCAATTATTAATCGGTTTTTGTTTGACAAGCGTGAACAGTTGGAAATAGCCAGTAGACTTGCCCTTATTTATCCCTCAAGTTTCCTCAAACTGTCACCTACTGAAAGCACGGATATACTGGAAAGAGTGTCAATCCGTGCTTTGCCTTGTTGGGAGGTGATAGTAGATATGGACGCCAATAGTTGGCAGGACCAAAGGTTTATAGCACATACATATTATTTAAGTATACCAGAGGCAAGAGAAAAGTTCGGTAGCAAAAACTATACTGCAATTCCAAAGGTAGAGTTTTTTACACCCCAAGAGAAGTTTAGTGGTGTTTCTGATGATTTACCAGATGATTATTTGTATATCCAAGTAGTAGAGTTTTATGATATGTTGTATGACCAATTGTATTTTTGGTCACCTAGTTACAAAGAGGGTGAGGGATTGTTGGCAAAGGAAGAGATTCCTGTAAGAACGTATGATGATCAGCCATTAACACCTATCTGTCCTTTGTTTTATAGTCGTAAACCAGAGAAACCAATGCAAGGTTTGTCTGCTGTGAGTCGTGTGTACGATCAGTTTTACGAGAAAAACATATTAAGAACGTATTGGGCTAATGCCATTCGGAGGGATTCACGTCAGTATCTTTACAAGGAGGGTGCGCTTGACGAGGAGTCTCTAGCAAAAATTACTGCTGGTGTTGATGGTGCAATGATTGCAGTAGATGAACCTGTGTTACAAGGCGTGATACAACCTTTAGGTGTAGAGCCAATGAGTAACAACTTTGAGAGGTACTTAGGGTTTATCGAGAATGACATCAACCGTGGTAGTATACTTGCGCCGTTTAGTAGAGGGGAAGCTACGAAAGCGACAGCAACCGAAGTTGCCGCATTAGCCCAATACTCTGCAAGTGAAATTGGTAAGTTGGCGCGTGAAAGAGATGGTGCTATCGAGATGATAAGTACTGTATACTTACGTATCATTGCTTTAATAGCGGAAGAAAAAGACATTGCCGTTATTGAAGTAGACGAAAAGCCGGTAATCATAACATCACAAGACCTAGATGCAAAGTTTAAGATTGTTGCATTGGATCAAAGTTCTACACCATTGTCACAGGCTTTAAAAAGAAGTAACATTGTACAACTATTACCAACACTAATACAACTAGGTGTTAAGCCTGATACGATTAAAGAAGAGTTAATTAGACTCTTTGAAATGCCAGATTCTTTCAAAGAAGTTATTCAACAAGCAATGCCACCACAAGGTGCAATGGGTACTCCTGGAGAAGTTGAAACTGTTGCTGGTGATATAGGCGCACAAGGCGAACTTCCAGCACAAGCCTTTGCAGAATCTATCAATAAAGGTAGATTGTAATGCCGTTATATGAATACAGATGCTGCGATTGCAATAAAGTACATGAAGAAATCTTATCTATTAATGACCCTGAACCGGTTGAATGTGGTGTTGATACTACTGATTATGGTTGTGGTGGTTCTATTTATCGTTTAATGTTTGCTCCAAGTGCCCATACAAGTTGGAATACAACTGGTAGGTATGGTGCTGATGGTTATTACAGTAAGGCTTTAGGTACTCACGTAGATAGTCCGCACAAAGAGAAAAAGATTATGGAGTCCAGAGGCTTTGTGTGTGAGGCAGACTTGCCTAAACATCGGTGGGATGATGCAGTTGAAGCACAAAAACAACGTGTAGAGTTTCAAGATAAATGCATTGACACCTACACAACAGCATTAGATAATGGTAAAACAAAAGAGGAAGCGGTCGTGGAAGCATTCACTGCTGAAGATGCGCTATCTGGTAAACTTGAAAAAGCATTCGCAGGAGAATCAAAATGAGAGAAGAAGAGATGGATCAGCCAACTATGGAAATGGAAATTGAAATACAAGGTGCTGAAGATGAAGATGAGATGATGTTTGAAGATATGGCTCCAGAGGGTAACTATACTCCGAAAGCATTAAACAACTTGGTTAAAGCGACTAACCGTTTACTGCCATTGTTTGGTCAAACACCTGATTATCCTACCTTTAGTGAACCTCTTACTAAACTACCAACTGACTTTGTTCGTGTACTTATGATGTTTAGTGGTGCTATTGATGATGCCGTTGGACAGGACCTTATCGATGATGAGATGTCTTTTGAACTTGGCGAGATTACTGATGACGCAATGTTAAATATGCTTGCCGGTAAGATTAACAATCTAGTAAACTCTAAAGAATTTAAACGCTACTTAAAAGAAACACCTAGTGGTGATGTAGAAGAAGAGATGGATATGTCTGCTGGTGAATCTATGATGGGTGGTGAAGCACCTGATGAAGAACAGATGGACGCTTTGTTTATGGAGAGAATGTAATGCCAGGAAAAAAGAAAGGTTTGTACGCTAATATTCACGCGAAACGCAAACGTATTAAAGCCGGTAGTGGTGAAAAGATGAGAAAGAAAGGCAGTAAGGGTGCGCCTACTGCTGCAAATTTTAAACGTGCTGCAAAAACAGCAAAGAAAAAACGTAAACCAACAACGAGGAAATATTAAAATGAATGACAACACTCCTATTCAAGGAACTGTCGCTGAAGATACAACTGCCGATAACGTCGAGTCTGTCGAGACTACAGGCGAAGTTGACTCTACTGATGCAGCGTCCGATGAAGAAACTGAAACACACGAAGAGCAACTGCTAACCATAGACGAGTTATTAGACTTAGGTGAAGAGGATTACGCAGAATTTACTGATGATGCTAATCACAAAGGAATGAAACCGTTGCACGAATGGATGCAACATATACCTGAAGACGCTAGGAAACACGTTGCTAATATACGTTCATCATATACTCGAAAGACACAAGAGTTGGCTGAAATGCGCAAACAACTCGAAGCCGAACGAGCAGAGTTGCATAGACAACAAGACTTGTCGCTCAATAACCCATACCTCAAACAAGCAGAGGAAGAGTTAGCAAAACACCAGGAAGAAGAGTACGACTTGTACACACCTGAGGGTATGCAAGCAGAAATTAAAAGACAAGCTGCACAAATGTTGCAAGAGATGATGAAGCCTGCACAAGAAGAAATGCAGATTAAGCAACGTCGTATGCAACTTGAACAGTTTAAAAGTGATAATCCAGAATTAATGGATGATCAATACAGAATGCCTATTGCTGAAATGCTAAGAGCCAGACCGGAACTTAGGCTTGAAGATGCCTTTTACATTGTAAAAGCAAAAGTAGATGCAGAAAAAATATCAGCAGAGCGAAAAGAACTGGAGAAACAACGAACTTCACGACGGCAAACATTGCGGAAAACAAGCACAGGTAAATCAGTAAGTCCATCTGGTACTCCTAAGTTTCGTGATGCTTGGTCTGCATACCAATACCACAAGTCACAACAGGCAAAGAAATGAGATACTACAGATTGCAAAATTTAGTTTTGCGCCCCGATAGATTCCACGTCGGTAGAAAAATTGATAAAATTATTATACATCATAGCGCAAGTCCATCAACAACAACAGTAGAAGATATACGTAAGTGGCACGTCAAAGATAATGGTTGGAACGATATAGGATACCATTTTGTAATTACTGGAGATGGTGTAATTCACGAATGTAGACCGTTGGCTAAGATTGGCGCACATACAAAAGGCAATAATCGCTATAGTATTGGTATTTGTGTTGTTGGTAACACAAGTGTTATTGCTCCTAGTATGACACAGATGGCACAACTTACTTCTCTAATAAGAGCATTGTGTGATGATTTTGTATTAGAGCCAGAAGATGTATATGGTCATACAGAACACGGTGAAACAGAATGTCCTGGTGCATTCTTAATGGGATGGATTGAACAATATAGATCACACCTTGGTTGACACCACACTATTTTATTACTATTATAAGTATTAAGAGACTCTACGGAATACCTCGACAACACTCCGTCTGGAATACGTTAAACTAATCTATTAATATTTATTAAGGTAATACAATGGCAATTTCTAATGATCTATTGTCATCAACCTTGTATTCCATCCGTGATGGCGAAGTTGATGAACTATTTCAAAAAGTCGCATTCCTAGATAATGCGAAACGATATAATGGGATTGAATATGAAGATGGTGGTATTAAAATCCAACGTCCTCTTTCAATCGCTGAACACTCACAAATTACAAATCTTCCAACTGGATACGAAGCAGTTAACTTGGCTGTTAAAGATGTATTGCAACCAGCCATTTACGAATGGTCTGATTTCACTGCACCTATTGTTATCACTAAAAAAGAAGAGTTGGAGAACCAAGGCGAGAAAGCAATCGTTAAGATTGTTGAAGCACGTATGCGTTCTGTAATGGGTATGCTACGAAGAGAGTTAAACAAACAACTTTTGCGTGGTAACTCAACAATTCTTACTACTGTAAACACACTGAATGGTGCTGTTACTGGTGGATTCTTAGAAGCAGAAAACAAAGGGCCTGCTGGTAACCAAGATAATACTGTTGGTGGTATTTCTAAACAAACCTACAATACTACTAATGGTTGGCAAAACCAGGTATTTGATGTACAAGCTGCATTCAATACTAACGGTATTAGAGGTATGCAACAAGTTGCTATTCAAGCAAACTCAGTAACTCACATGGGAGAAATTGACTGTGTGCTAATGTCTGAAGCGTGTATGGCAAACTACCGTCGTGCATTGTTTGCACAAGAGCGTTATATCAACGAAAAAACTCTTGATGGTGGACGTATGCAACTAGCCTTTGGTGGTGCTGTAGTTGAACAAGACCTTGAACTAGGTTTTGCATATACTTCAGCTGACTTTGGAGCAGGATTTTTATCTGCTTACTTCCTTAACTTTGATGGAGTTAAGTTGTGTATGCATAAAGATGCTGACTTTGCAGTTTCGCCTTTCGAACATATTTCTGGAACTACTGCACGTGCGGCTCAACTGTATGTTAAAATGCAATTGATTGCAGACCATCTTGGTTCTTGCGGTATTCTTTTCGATGCAGAAACTTATTAAGGAGGTTTATTATGGCTACTCAAAATATTATTCAATACTTGGAAACATCCCAGTACAATGCGCTTCCTAATCCTGGTGGTTTAGTACCAGTTGGTGCAGAAGCGATGAATCGTCGTCAGGTCGAAACCTTTATTGCTGGTGCTGCTATTGCTGCTAATGATTTGGTATGTCTTGACCTTAGCAAAACTGATAACGGTGAAAAGGCAATCACAATTATTAAGGCTGATGGTGCTGTCGTAGCAAAGCGTTGCGTAGTAGGCTTTGCTCTTAATGCTGCTACTAATGCTGGTGACTCAGTTGATGTTACTATTGCAGGTTTGCATATAGATGCAAATGTGCTTACTGGTGTTGCACAAGGTACTGGTCTAAGTACATCTGGTACTGCTGGGCGTTCAGATGCTTATGTTGCTGGGGATACTGTTCCCGTCATTGGCTTTGCTCTTGAAACTGCTGCTGCTAATAAAGCACCCGTGTTTGTAATTAAACAGTTCTAAGTTCGATTTTTTATCAAGCCGAGGGGTGGGTGTTTCGCCCATCCCTTTTTTTCGTATGGTGACCTATGGCAAATCTTAAAGCATTACGTGAAAAGGTTAAAAACATTACAGATTATAGTCCTGAACTACAGCAGTTTAACGATCAACTCGATGAACTAATTAATGACGCATACTACTGTATATGGACTATGAAACGGTGGAACTTTGCTAGCGAACTAAACTTTTTGCGTTTCCACGTAGACATTACTGCAACTACAGACTTAGAAAACGCAGCCACAACTGCTGTATACTTGGCTGTTACCAGAGGTGAACGTAAGGTTACACTTAGCGCTGGTATTGATAGACTACACGATCCTGATATATGGGAGGGTCAACCTATAGAAATAGATACTATGGAGTATACTATCTCTAAGGTATTGTCAGTTACTGAGTTGCTATTAACAGAAGCGTACAAAGGTACAACGTATACATTAGCCGGTAAGTATACTGGATGGAAGATAAAGAAAAGATTCTATGATCTACCAGAAAACTGTTTAGAACTATTGTATCTTGGACACAGAGATTATCCATATACCAGTGTGACAGGTTCACAAAACCCTTATGGTAAGTCTACAGCAATACTACCACGAAGAGAAGAAGATCTTGATCTACGTGTAGACTATGAAAATTCTTATGCAGAAGCATACATAACAACACCAACAATAGATATACCTCCAGCAGAAAACATTAAGTTAGAGGAAACTGAAACAGCAGGTAACTTTGTTACTGGTAAACATTATGAGATATGCTGGGCTTTTGTTAAAGATGGTAAAGTTGGTGGATTGTCAGAACCCAAAGTTTATACTATAGCCAACAACAACAAAGGTATTAAGGTGTCCTTTTTAGGTTGGGATGACTTAGTTATACAAGCAGATACATACAACACAGCAGATAAGGTTGCTACACAGTGGGAGGGTTATCGTAAAGTTGTATATTGGAACAAGAACTTTGATCAGAATACTGGTGAGCGTAAAGGTTTACCGTGTTGGTTAGCAGTAACCAAAGGTGGGGGAACCAGAAACTCGTCTGCTTATTTAGAAGTTGCAATAAGTCCAGATACAAGCGCTTTTCAAGAAATTTTAAACATTAACCAGTTGGATAATGGATCAAAAAGATACATTGAGATTGATGGCATACACCAACAGATTAGACCATACCCACGTGTTAATGGGTTTGACTTTGAAGTTGTTCAGATTAAAGATGGTGGTGGTACTATTACAACATTCCACGATTACGTAAGAGAGGGGATTATGCGTATATACAAAAAGCCCCAGGACCTTTTACTATCAACAGATGTACCACAAATGCCATACGAGTTTCACCAACTAATTGTTTACAAAGCATTAGAAGATATATACCTTAAACTTGGTCAACAGCAGTTAGCAACTACTTATGAACGCAAGTATCTTAAAGAGATAACAGTATTAGCAAAAAGATATGTAGACAAGGTTGATCAACGTGTTCGACGTGGACAGTTTCACTTTGCCCATAGTCGCCCAACTTATGATGGAACTACTTTACGGAGACTGCCGTGAAGTCGCAAAAGTTAAAGAAGTTTATTCCATTAGGTGGTATTAATAGAATACTAACTCCACGAATCGGGGATGCAGAAACAGTATTAAACTGTAGAATGTCTGTCGAGGGTGGATGGGTGGCTAATGTTGGTTTTCAATCTTGGTGGAAAAGTCCAGCATCTTGGACTGTATCTACAGCCACATTGCAAAAGTACTTCGAAAAACAAGTAGACAGTTGCTACCAATGGAAACGACAAAACTCTAATGATGTTTATACTTTTGTTGAACAGAATGGTGTGTTGTATTATGTGCTAGGAAACAAAGGACAAGGTACTACATACGCTGGTACATTCTATGAAAAAGATATAGAAATTATTGATAGTAATAGATACGTACCTAAGTTAGGTGATACTTGTACACAATATATAAACTTAGGTAATCACCTACTAATTATTAATGGACGTGACAGAGCCATATTATTTAGTGGTCATAAAACATATAGAGACTTTGGTTTTGCTATTGGAAGTCCAACAGTATCTCCTTATGATGTAGATACTGAATATTTTGAAGATAAAGTACTTAAGGGTACAGCAATAGCCTACCCAAAAAGTACAGTGTTTGGATTGGGTCAAGCAACACCAGAACAATTATATACATATCGTTATAAATTAACTACTATTACAGATACAGGTGCGGAGTCACCTTTAAGCAGTGAGCAAGAAGTTTCGTGGGAAAAACCTACTGGTGCTTCAACTAGACGATATGCAGTAGCATTAGACTTGCCATTAGGTGAAGATGGCTGTGTTGCTCGTCGTATTTATAGAACAAGAGAAATTAATACAAGTGGTGGATCATATTATTTTCTAAAACAAATTGATGAAAACAGCAGTCGTTTTTATATTGATACATTACCAGATAGATACCTGGTTGATCAAGCGCCTGATTTAATTGCTAGTACAACAATTACTACTGACTTTAAGGTTGGTGAAAACTGGGATAACCGTCTTTGGTTAGCAAAAGGAACTGAGATTATATACTCTGATAGAGGTTTATTCGAACAGTTTGGTGTCTTAAGTTATTTTGAAGTAGGTACATTGCGAGGTGGAGATGTCACACAGTTGCAATCTTTTTATAATAATTTAATAGTCTTTCGTGAATCTGCTATAAATATTATAAGTTTTGATAGTAATGGTTTTAATATTTCAACTATTACTAATACTGTAGGTACAACAGCACCAAACAGTGTAGTAGTTATACCACAACTAGGTATTATATTTTTAAACGAACAAGGTGTGTACATTCTTACTGGTGGACTGAATGGTGGTGCTAGTCTAAGTGTACAAAAGATTAGTTTTGGTATTGATGATCTATTGAATAGAATGAACTACTCTATGATTCATAAGACAATTGCATCTTATAGTACTATTGAAAGAGAGGTTTGGATACATTTTCCATCAGATGATAGTGTTGTGCCGGACACAGGTATTGTTTTACACACTATGACTGGTAATCCTACTTGGTCTATAAGAACATCACTAACCAATGCTAAACAGGCATATTGGTCTGCTATGACTACAACGGTTGATGGATTGTTCTTGTTAGGCACAGCACCAGATTGGACTATTAGTGCTAGCCAAACAACTGATAAATTTGGTGCGCTACAGGTAATGACGAACGCTAATAACTGGGGTCAATCTTGTACAATATCATCTATATCTGATGGTAATGGTGTATTAGCAATAACAAACACTGCTAATCCAGGTCACACGTGGGAATCTGAATGGTATAACTTTAATGAGAATGATGTAAAAATACGATTCTATAGTGTTGAGTTACGATTATTATCTTATGGTGATAACTCTTTTAACTTCTTTTACAGTACAGATTATTCATACATAGAGAATGCAACATCTGCACAAAAACAAGCCAGATCAGAAACTGTATACACAGTTGCAGAAGATGCAGTGTTTGGTGCTGAAGATGCCTCTGTGACAAAAGTACCTTTTACAATAAACAAAAGTAAAATATCTGATGGAAGATTGATTGTTCTTAGATACGATGTAAACACACAGTTAGTTGATCAGTTTAAATTTGGTATACGTTCAACTGATGACACTCAATGGCATTTATTGTCTATGAATATATTATCTGATGCACAAGCATTGCCTGCTCTTAACCAGGCTACACGTTTGCAGAGAGGACAATCACGATGAAAGTATATACACAACAAGGTCAAAAACGGTTTGATCAGGTTAAACCAGAAAGCATTAATGATAATACACAAGCAGTTGTTAGTGTTTACAATGGACGTATCGATGGACAAAACTTTCCTATCAATACATTAGATAAGTTAAAATTTGTACCATCATCAGTAACCAGTACTTCTACTGCTAATGTTTATGGTTTTGTTTTTAATGGACAAACACAAGATTATTACTTTGTTAGACGTTGGAACACATACGAGGGCAGTGTTAACATACATTTGCCTTTATTAAGTTTTGATTTGAATGCATCGAATTGGTCTAGTGGTTGGAACAATTTAAGAGATATAGATAATACTTTTAATGATTTTATATTACAGTTTGAAAGTTCTGAGGGTACTTTAACAGGGTGCATTGATATAGACTTTCGACACGGTGTTGATGTAGTTTCAGGTGCTACTAAATGGAATGAAAAATGGTGGACAAGATGGGGTTTATTTTGTAATGATATACTAATAGCAGAAAGTGGAAGAGTCTATCCTAGATTAGAAAACTTGTGCATACCATTTAATATATTTGTAGGAACGCAAAGCGTTAAACTAGAGTTAAAATGGCAGACTATTAATGATGGAGCAGAAGATAAGGTTGGCGCATCAGCAGGTACTATAACACCTTGTAAATCTATATTAGAAATATATGGTGCTTCTATTTGGGCTTGCAATACTAAGAGGTAACTATGGGAAAAATTGGTAATCAATATTTTGATGGTGGTGTAGCACCTAACGCAAGCCAACTAAACACTGTGTATGATGCAGTTGCCGGTGATTCTATTAATGATCAGAATATAGAAACTGATTGTCTTAATAGGACACACTTTAGCGATACAACAGCGAATAGAATAAATCAGTTGTTTACATTTGATTATGGTGGATCTACTGATTGGGCAACATCTAGTACAACAATGGCTACTATAGCAAATGGACTATCATTATCAAAAGTTCTTCCAGCATATACTACACACGGTAATGTAGTAGTTAGAGTACAAGCAACTGGATTGGTAAGTGAACTTACTTTACCTGGCACACCATCAGGAGGTAACGGTACACCTGCACAAATAAACCGTAATACTTATGCTTTTAGGTTGTTAATGACACTAAACAGTGGGGGATCTACTGTTGATGTTGCAAATGCAACATATAGTTTTAATGTACTATCATCACAAAGAACAAACACATCTTACAATGCAACTACTAATCCTATACAATGGCGTTCGTTTGGCTTTAGTGGTCTTTGTACATTAGCACCAGGCGTGACAATAGACAGTGTTGAATTGCAAGGGTGTGTTGGTTTTGCAAGTAATACACTAAGAGTTCAACATAATCACATACAAGTTATTGTAGTGGAGAACTAATGGCTTTTGTAAAACCTTATACATACGTTGATGGTGCTGTATTAACAGCAGATAATCAAGAAGCAAACGAACAAGCCTTGCAGTTATATGTTAATCAACAAATTGTTGCTGGAGACATTGCTGCAGATTCAGTAGTAGGTGAAAGTATTGCTACACCTAGGTTTGTAAATGCTGTAAATACAGCAGAGTTTGTAACTAAAACGATACAAGGTCGTAGTATGATTAGATTAAGACACGACTTTGCATATTTTTCTGCAACAACAAAAGGACGTAATCAAACATCTACTTCTGTTGAAGATTATCAAAGCCTAAATACAACTGGCGCAGAAGTAGTTATATACAAAAACAATACTAAGGTAATGATTACAATATATTTTAAAGCGGTAGGTGATGAAAATACACCAACTGGTAGTGGTCGGTATCCAGGTAATGGTCAATGGGATAATACATTTAAATTACAATATGAAAAAGATGGTTTGATTACTACTTATGGTGGAACTAGATCATACGTGTTTGAAGATACTACAACAGGTTCTTCATTAGGTGCGTACAATCCAGGCTCAGATGGTATAAGTTCTGGACACAGGAGCATAATGATTAGTCGTATGGTACAATTAGATGTAGGTAGATATAAGTTTAGTGTGGCAGTCAATCCTAAACTAGAAAAAGGTAATATAAATTGTCAATCATTTTTAATAGAAACGTTTCACGTTTAGGAGTATATAATGGACCCATTTACAATGGCATTAGTAAGTGCTGGAGCAACTGGATTGACATCTATACCAGGGGCTATAACTGAGTATCAAACTGATAAGGCTCAAAAAAAACGTCTTGAAGAGTTAAAACGTTTAGAAGAGATGAATGCTTTAGGTTTAACTGAAGAGCAGTTTGCTAATTATAGAAATAGATTAGAACAACCAGTTATGCAAGCACAGAAACGTGCAGATGCTGAAATGCGTAGACTTGCAACTCCAACAGCACAACCAGCAAGACAATTGCAACAGGCTATGTTAGCGCAACAAAATCGTGAAGCAATTGAATCACAAATAGCATCTACTTTACTAGGTATTGACTTGCAAAAACAAGCAGAGCAACGACAAGAAATGAAAGACCTAAGGGCTGCACAAGATGAACGTTTAACACAAAGAATGGATGCTCTGACTGCTCCAGCGCTTGCAGGAGCAGAAGCATATATAATGGGTCAAACTTTACAAACATTGTATAATCAACCACCACAACAACGTGTAGAAACTGTATCGCAAACAACTGGTGCTACTCCAGATCAAATACAAGAAACATTCCCTATATTGCAAAAAGAAAGTGGACCTGATGGATTGTTCCCACAAGGTTTTGAAGCAAGTAATAGAATGCAAATGATTGCAGAACAAAATCCTAACATAACCAGTACGTTTGGTAATAATACAGTACCAGTACCACCAATTCTACCAACAAGTCCAGGTTATAGACCACAAAATATATTAAGTGAAATGGGTATGGGCATAACTGGTCAAACGGAACTTGCACGTAGAGGGTTTGATCAACAGGATATGATTAGACTTGAACAATTTAGAAGACGTTATCCAGATATGTCAGATGAAGAATTATTAAACTATTATTTAAGTATAATGGGTATGGGAGGTTTATAATGGCTATTGATAAAGTTGGTGGTGAATATATTATTAAAGGCAATAATACTAACCCTGCGCTTACACCATCTGGTCAGTCGTGGGCTAATCTATTAACCCAAGAAAAGTATAAGTTGTGGCAAATTGCTAATCAAGAAGCAATGCGTCAACTTCAAACAGAACAACTAAATGCAAAGCAACGTCAGCAAAGAGTTGATCAATTACGGCAAGATTTACAACGCCAACGTGCTAGTACACAACAAGGCATTAGCGCTTTACGCGCACATCAACTAGACGCTATTGGTGCATCAAACACAGCAACCTGGAAAGAAGAACAACAGAGAGGTAGAGGCTTTGCTGTATCGACTACAGCAGGCAGTGGTAGTGGCAGTGGTAGTGGTTATGGTGGTAGAGGTAAAACCATAGATAAATTAAAATGGGAAAATACGCAACGCGAAAATAGAAATAATTTAGCACAAGATATAGAACAAAAAATTAATGAAAGAGTACGTGGTGAGAATAGCGAGTTTGTAAAAGAAGCATATAAGAAAAGAGCTGAAGGAAACGTTCTGTCTTTAGAGCAAGATGAGGCTATACAAAAATATACTAATCAAAATCCTGAATTAGCAAAAGCATTAGACAGTCAATTAAACCGTTTAGAACAACTAAACAATGACATTGAAATATACGATGTTGCATCAGAGGCTGGTCAAAACAAAATTATAGAAGATTCATTTTTGCAAATAGGTGGTTCTGGAGGTAGTGGTAGTAGTAGTGGTTCTGGTAGAAGAACCACAGTAAGGTCAAGAACAGGTGTAAAACCTGTCACAGATGCACCAGTACAAGACTATACACCAGAAATCGAGAGACAAGAAAAGCGTCTACGAGATATAGAACAACAATTGTTGAACCTAGAAAACGTAGAAATTCCTGTTGGTGACGCTATAGGCGGAACAAGAAGAATATTAAAAACAAAGTTTGGGCAGGGTAACTATCAAGAACCTGTAGCGGAATCACCAGCAATACCTACAGAACCGGTTGTGACACAACCTGTTTCACAGCCAGAAGTACAGCCAACACAAGAAACTACCGATGAACTAATGTCACAAAAAGATGCTGAAGCATATCTTGATAACTTGTTTGCTAGTAGATTAACACAACAAGGTACACAACAGAACTTTCAAACACCTAAAGCAACAAGTGTATTGCCACAAGTACAACCAGAAGTACAACCAGAAGTACAACCACGTATTACACCAGCAGTATCAGCCCCTAGTCGCACAGAACAAACAGTTGTTCAAGAAATACTAGGACTAGATAATCCTTTACCAGAACTTCCAGATAAAGGCAGTTATACCCAAACACGTTTTGATGAAGTCACAGGAGAACCAATACAATATG
>CERH01018496.1_pt1 | contig 15590 bp, 9 predicted proteins | sample 530991 | NCBI WGS metagenome assembly CERH01 (sample SAMEA2621191, study PRJEB7988) | marine metagenome | biome: marine biome (ENVO:00000447); feature: mesopelagic zone (ENVO:00000213); material: "saline water (ENVO:00002010), including plankton (ENVO:xxxxxxxx)" | depth 800 m | reverse complement strand
TAAAGAAAGGTAAGCAAGCAGAGTTTTCTTTAGCAAAACAAATCAACGTAGACGCAGCAGATTTAAATGTAATTATTATTAATAGTAAAAACCCTGATGATGTGTCACTTAAAACTGCTATGTATTCTTTGTATGGTGAATATAAATTACCTGCAAACTTGTTAGGTTTTTATGCAGGTAATAAAGAAAATGTTATTAAAAGCTTTACACCTACGTCTTTAGATTGGCGTGATATTGCTGATGAGTTAAGAAGAAAATCTACTTTAAAAAGACCTGATAGTTATTGGGAAGCAGCAGCAAAAGCAAAGCTAAAACAAATAGCAAGAACTGTTTCAGATAAAGATTTATATGTAAACACTTATACATTAGAAGGTCAAAATGCAAAGAATAATACTTATGTTATTGATTTACAAAATTTTAGACACAATACATTTGCAGGAGCTATGGAAGAATTTGTTGAAGAACTTATTGGCAAAGGTATGGTTATACAAAATATTAATGGTCAGCTTACCGTTGTTAACAAAAATACAAATGCATCACAATTGTTTCCTGTAGATACTTCTTACAAGATACACGTTACAGGTGATACAAGTGTTATTGGTGGATACTATAAAGACTTAACAAACAGAATTGTACAAGCATTAGTAAGTCCTGAAGCGTATTATGAACAAATAGCTAAACCACAAATAATGAATGAGAATATGAAAGGTGGTCAAGTACAAGCTGATTACACTAAATCTCCTGTTGCATTAAATGAATACAACGTTGTTAATAATGAACCTATGGAAAAGGTTATGACTAAACAAGGTGAAAGTGGCAATCTTGTTCCGGATTATAATAATCCAAATGTTGTGTCACAAGTAGATTTAATACGTGACGGTAAACAAAAAGGTTTTTTAATTAGAGAAGCAGACCTTCTTAAAAAATTAAATGTACCTACAGTAAAAGAAGCTATTAAAATATTACAAACTAATCCTGAATTAAGACTTACAAACTTTGACCAAGGTAAAGAAACTAAAGTAAAAATATCTAATTGGGAAAAATTAGAAGGATTTAAGTTTGGTAAAACAGAAAGAATGAAAGATGGTAATTTCAAATTAATTGAACCTAATCAAAACTTTATAGATAAATTTACTGAGTTAGTTGGTAATCCAACTGCAACATTTAAAAAATCTAAAACATTAAATCCTGCAACAGGTTTGTGGGAAACAGGTGATGAAAAAATATATTTAAATGAAGGACAGATAGAATATCTTATTAACCAAAGTAAAACACGTTACGATAAATTTAAAAATAAAATAGACCCAAAACCTTTTTGGTTATTAGAAGTAGGAGAAACAGTTAGCCCTGCTGCTAAAAAAGCAGAAGCTATTAATGAAGCATTACGTGCAATTGAACAAGCACAATTACAAAATGCTAAGTATTGGTCATACGGACAAGACCCTAAAGCTATAACACGTATAGGTAAAAATAATTATCCTGCAACAGTAGAAAATAACTTTTTAGTTAAAAAATCATTAGAACCTTTGTTTGTAGATTTATATCAATTTATTACTTCATATGAATTTGGACCTAGAGATTTAAGTATGGAAAGATTAATGGCTAACTTATCATCTGACGTATTTATGGCAGAGTCTTTACAAGAAATAGTCAATGCTTTACTTGCAGATGAACTTGGTTTAACTAATGCTGTAAAACCTATAGATGCTAAACAATTAGAAATAGCAAAGAAAAATAATTTCTTAGGTAAATTAACTATGTTTTATAAATTGTTAGGTCATCATAATGCTGTGCTAAATGCTATAACACTTAACATTGCACAAGAACTTGCAAGTAGAGGATACGACATGCAGGGAAGCATGGAACAAGTACAACAATTTATGGAAGAAATAATTACCTTAGATGATTTAAAAAATAATAAACAGCTAGAACAAATAATGAATCAGACATTAGGACGTCATCAAGAAGTATTAGCAAACAAAATATATGAAACAATAAATTCTTTACACATGGCAGAAATAGAAATGCTTACTAAGTATCCAGATGTAAAAGATGCTTACAATCAATTAAGAGCTATAGATAAAGTAGAAGGTGAGTTTATGCCACCTATGCCACCTGACGTAGACCCTGAAGTATTACAAGGTGCAATTGTAAATAGAGATGCTGTAGACCCAAGGTTTCAAAATAAAAAACCAACTGACAATATGAATTTATTTAATGCAATGATGAATTCATTTGAAGGAATAACAGCTGCAGATGCTGTAGCTTTGCTAGAGTTTTATGAAGGATTGCAAGAATCTTTTGAACAATGGTCAGAAGAAGTTGTTAAATATGGAAGAAACAGAGAAAAATATAAATGGATAAAAGACTTTGCCTCGGCTATTAATCAGATAGAAGGTACATTTACAGAAGCAGAATCAACAGGACGTAACTCTTCACAATTATTTGCACAAGAAGAAAGTTTTATTCTACAAAAATTAGATGACATACAAAAACTACTTGATAATCCTAATGCAAAAGTATTTGAAAAAAGTCTTTTACCGATAGTACTTGATAAATTAAAAGAGGGAGATAGCAAAACTTATGCAAAAGCAGACCTTACAACTGCAGAAACATTTTATAATAATATACTTTCAAATGTACTTAACCAAAAGGAAATACATAAAGGATTAGGGGTATTCCCTGCCAATGCAGTAGACTACTTTGCTGCTTTGCAAAGATTTATTTATGATTGGTCAAGTTTTTATTTAGGTGAAAATTATTTACGAATAGATAATTTATTTGGTGCTGAAGATAACGTAAATTTAATGGGCAATGAGATAGAAAGCCCTAAAGATGAACTATATAAATCAAGAATGCTTACTGAAGAATTTGCATCATCATTGTTGCCACACATTTTTAAAGATGGATTAGAAAATTTCTTTGCTTCGTCACCTACAGCATTACAAGCGTTAATGATGAATGATACAAATATAAATCCTGCTGTACAAGATAAATTTATTAAATCATTTGTAGATGAGTATGGTGCAATTGTATTTAATAATGAAGCAATGGTTAACAGTATGCAAACAATATTACCTTTGTTAGCACAAGCAACATTTGTAGATAGAGGTTCGTTGTCATTATTAATAGATGAAATTTACAAATTAACTGATAAAGGCAAACCACCAAAAGTAGATTTTGATAATACTAAACTATTAAAAGAATACATAACAGAAGTTGCAGACGAATTATTATCAGGTAATGCAATTGAAAAAGCAGACCCGGTAGAAATTGTTAAGTCTTTAGGTAAAGTTTTTCCACCTGAAGACTTTCCTGAACTATATAGAGTTCTGTCTCCGGATGACCCATTTCTATTAAACTATGTGCTATTTGTACTTGAAACAAATTTAAAAAGATTAGCTGTACGTCCTGAAAATATAGAAAAAATATTCAATACAGAAGTTTCTAAATTAGGAATAGGTGAAGAATTTAATTGGCAAGAGTTTAAAAACAAGATAGCTAAAGGTAATGTTTTTAAATTATTGACAGGCACAGGAGAAACATTCGATATACAACCTGAAAGAGTAAACGAAATTAAAAATGTATCTAAAAAAAGATTATCAGATATGGTTTTTGAATATAACAAACTTATGTCAGGCACAGGTGTTCAATTTAAATTAGTGTCTAATATTCCTGATAAGTGGGATATAAAAGCACAACAAGGTAAAAACTTTAATCCGTTTGTTGTTGCACCTTCAAAAGGAGCAGATGCTTTTTATCATATACAGTTAGTATTACAAGACCCAACTAAATCGTTTGCTGATGTTATGAGTAAAGAAGTAGCTATGGCTATAACTCATTTACTACAAGTGGAACAACCTACTAACTTTGTAAACAATACAGGATTAGCAGGTAACTATAGCAATAGTCTTTTACGTAACGGGTTTTTAAATTCATATTTATATGCAGATACTTTGGGTGAAGAAATAGGTATGGAAGCTCTTATGAAAGAATTACAGCTTGAAATAGAATCTACTAAAGTTTTATTTGAAAAGATTAAAAAAGACACATTAAAGAACGCAGCTCCTGAAGATGTTAAGAAATTAGAAATTACATTTGACTATCTAGAAAGTGGTTTAGATGAAGCATACAAGTTAGCTAATGCTAGGGCATTAACCTACGGTAGGCAATTTGTTGCAGAAAAAGGAACTAAAACTTTTTATGGATTAGATGATGCAGGTGCTTTCCCATTAGCTAAATTAAAAATACCTAAAGAATATATATTAGGTGGTGCAACAAATGTATCTAACTCTACATTGTTTACTAACTATATTGCACCTATTCTTCTTAGAAATAAATCACTAGACATAGAAGATATGAAACAAGTACAAGATGTATTAAACAAGAAAGGTGTTAATTTTGAAATAGCACAATTCGTTGATGTGTTGCTAGATTTAACAGAACCAAAGCTTGGTAGAAAAACATTAGATAATGGATTGCAATTAGCTGATGAGTTATACAATACAATATTTTTTGACTCATTAGAGGGGTTTATGCAACCTGAAAAAGTTACAAGCAAAGAGTTTAAAATATTACAAAATATAGATAAAGAATATTTTCTCTATCTAAAGCATAAGTTTGACCAAGGTATTGAATTAAAAAATATTCCTACTAAACAAGGTGTTCCTGCAGATTATCATCAAAGAGTTCAAGAATTATTATCAGGAACCTACAACATATATAAAGGTAATTTTCAGACGTTCAGAAGTAATATTTTTACTACAGATAATAAAACTATAGGAGAATGGTGGGACGGTACATTAGAGAAATACAAGATTATGCAAGATAGATTTGTAACACCTGAAATAGGACCTGCAGACCCAACTAACTTTAAGGATTTAAGTGCAATGTTTTTGATGCAGTTTAGTAAAGATTTAAGTGATGGATTGATACAAGACTTATACAATCAATCAAATATAGATAGAACATATGCATTAGAAATGCAAGAAATAACTTCTCATTTAAGAAAAGGAAATGGACTAGCAGATATTGCACAAATGTTTAACATACCTTTAACACCACAATTAGGTTCAGGTATTGGTAAAGACTTAACAATACGTGGTCCGGTAGGTTGGCAAATAGTACAACCTAGAGGTGAAGCAATACCAATGGGTCCACCTAAAGGTCCAAGTGACTTAGTGTTACGTGGTAAATTCTCTATGCTATATGATGATAGTAAACCTGCATTAGTTAAAGGTCCTAACTTTGGTGAAGGTGACCCATTTAGGAATGCATTTAGAGCACCACCATTTAAAAGAGTTAAACAACCTAGAGACTTTACTGTGTTAAAAAACATAGTAGATGCAGCTAAAAATATAAGATACAGTAAAGCTAAGTATCAATATAATTTTGGTAAAGGTAAAGAACTTACGTTTTATACAGGTGGAGGACCGCAATCATCTGTAGTTCCTTACGAAAAAGTAAGTCCATTTAAAAGATATTTTAGAAATTTAAGAACACTTACAGAGTTACCATACTTCTATAACAAGCATGCAGGTAAAGGTGGTCCAAGAATATACGTTGGTTATTATCTATCTGCACCCGGTACAATTTTTGGGTTAGACAATGTAATTCAATCTCCTAGAGGTCGTAAATTACTTGACTTCGTAAGCAAACCAAAAGAGAGAATGAAGGTAGGTGGTATACCTACAAAAGCAGGAGTTGAATTAAACCCTGCATACTTTGAAGATTGGTATAGAACTACTAAATCAGCATACTTAAAACAAAATTTAGTGTACAGACCTGTTCGTGCTTATGGAAGACTTAATGCAGCAGCTTTTGGTGCTGATATGCTATATGCAGTAAATGCTTATAATAAAGATACTGCAGGTATGTCTTATGATGAATTTATAGAACATGCATATACGCAACCCGGACAAGAAATGATACACAAGATTTTTTATCCTATACAAAAAATTATGGAAGCACCATTCAAAGCTAAAGAAAATTTAATGTCTAAACATTTAAAATTAAAACAAGATTTAGATAACGGTGTTATAAATCAAGCATATTATCTATCTGAAATGGATAGACTTAATCAATTATATACTGTAGCTGATTTAGGTACGTTTGCTGTAACACAAGTAGGTAGACTGTTTGAAGGTTTTATGGAAGGTGTTCCACGTAATATTGGTAGACAAAGTGAAGAAGCTAGACAACAAGCAGAACTTATAGCAGAAAATTATAATGCAGGTTCAGAAGAAGAATGGTTAGCAAATATACAAAATAGATACACAGACCTAGCAAAGACTAAACATTTAACTTATAATTATGGAGACGATTATTATAGTCGTGGTAGAAGATTTATTAATAAACAGTTAAGGCAAATGAAAATGTTTAATAAAGATAAGAATGAAAGATTTGATGACCCTGAATATATATTAGAAAAACCAAAAGACATATACGAAATACCGGGAGGTCTTAAATGAATCAACCATTAATAGATGGAACAAAAGGAGTACCAACTCAAGACCCTAATATAGGTAAATACGGCTATCACCCTGTATTAAGTAAAGTACCTAGCAATGCTGATAGTATCTTATACAAGAAAGGTAATACGTACTACATAGTATTTACACAACAGATTGAAGGAGAAACAGTATCTGCTTTCTTTGAATACACAGACCCTAATGGTCCTAGCTTAGGTGATGAAGTTCAGCTACAAGACAATACAGGTGCTTTTGTACAAACATTAAAGATTTATGATGGCTCTGCATTATCAGATACTTTTATTGCTGAATCAATTAACTTAGGTAAGATGAATCAACTACCTCCTTCTTATTTAAATCAAAGAGGCTTTGACCCATTTGACTTAATGAATATACAAGCAGAAAAGTTTATGGCAAAATGGGGAGATTATTTAACAGAAGAATATGATGCAGTATTAGATATAGTATTTCAATCTGCAATACAAGGTATAGAAATAAATAGACAAGCTATACAAGATGCACTACCTATAGGTACAGAATTTAACTTTAGAATAATAGATTATACTAATGCAAAAATTACAGGACCGGGTGCTATGGCAGCTTGGGAACAATCGCAAAAAGAAGTATTAGATACTGTACTAGCAGATTATGCAGGTAACTTTGAGTTTGATAATCCTGATGTATATGAAAACCTAAAAGCTTTATGGACAGAAGGTAATGTGCAGAATGAAGCAGTATTAAGAAACATTGTAGAAAAAATGTTTATGGATAAAGACTTGGGTGCTGACTTTGATGAATACTTTGATAGCATTAAAGGAACTATATACGGTGTTAATAACCCTCTTACTTTAGAAGTTACTAAGAATAGAGCACTTGTTTCTGATGATATAGACAACATGATAGGTGGTAGAGCGGCAAAACAAATTAAAAATGATAAAAAGAAAATGCAAGCATGGCAATCTATGTATGATACAGAAGAAGGTAAAGCTAAAGTAAAAGATGAATTGCAATCCATATGGGACGCAGGTGCACCTGATGCATTAAAAGGTAGTAATGCATACACACAATTCTTGTACTTTAATGAGGCTATGTTAACTAACCAAGGTAAAAACATGGCTATAACGCATGAAGACTTTGATGGTTATAAGTATTTAAATTTTGGGGAAATGATGACAAAATCTAGAGGTGATGGTATGAAAGATGGTAATCAGTATACTAAGAATATAGTTAACGGATTACTAAGCAATAAGCTAGGTGACCCTAAGTTTGAGGAGAAATTTTAATGGCAGGTCCAATAACAAGTGATTTAGTAGACAGTTCATTTATATATACAGATACACCGGGTAGTCAATATGACACAGTAGTCTATCTTGTTGATAGTGACGGTAATCAAAGAACAGCAGGTAGTGACGAAGAATACAACAGTTTAGTTGATGAAGGATATGCAGCAGTAACTAAGGCAGCATACGATAGAACAACTACAGGTGTAGATAATAAAGGTACTAATATACTAACTGTTGATGAGTATCTAGCTAACAATCCACAATTAAAAGGACGTAGTGGTGCTAGAGAATTAGTAGAAGTATTTATTAATGAATGGATAAAAACAGGTTCTGCAGATTTAGCAGAGGATGCTATGTACGCTAGTCCTTTACTAGAACAAGCCTTTCCGGGTATTAAAGATGACCAAGGTATAGCTCTCTATACAATATCTGCATACACAGCACAAGAAAGAAACTATAACGTAGCTTTATCAGAGAAAGGTTTAAATCCTTTCTTGCCATTTTTACAAGAAAAAAAAGCAGACTTGTTTAAAAATCAAGTAGACCCTACTGAGTTTTCTGCAAGGCTAGAAGAAATAAGAAGTAATGTTTTAGATAATCCTAACAAAGAAGCAGTATTGGAACAGTACAATTCTTTCTTTGCAGCACAAGGTAAGAACATAGAAATGACAGATGAAGCTTTGTTCTTATTAGCAATTGCACCTGACGTAGATTCATTTTTATTAGATGAAAGATTTAAAATTGCTGACATAGGTGTAGAAGCATCATTAGCAGGATTTAATATATCAAAAGGTATAGCATTAGATTTGTATGATAGAGGGTATGACATGGCTAGAGCTACTGAATTATTTGCAGGTGCATCTACAGCACTAGCACAAGCAGCTCGTTCTGCTGCACAGGCACAAGGTATATCTACAGAAGTTACAAGTCAAATGTTTAGCATAGATGATTACTTGTCAGCATTTGTAGATATGGACGCAGATGCCATAACTACATTTACTAGAATAGGTGCTATGGGACAATCCCTTGGTACTACAGCAACAGGTGCAACTACTACAGAAACAGGACAAGTAGTTGGACTTATTGAAACATAGTGATATAATTACATTAATGCGTTGCGTGGTCCGCACATAGACCTGCATCCGATAGGTAGTCCTACGTTGCCTATTGTGTATTTAATACGTAGTGTTCAAACACCCCAATCATTCCCTAGCTATTGATTGTGTAATGGTGTATATGCTAGAGAAATACGGAGAATATATGGAAAACATTGACAATGACTTTACGGAAGAAACACCGAAGGGTCTAAGAGAACAATTGAAAAAAGAACAGGCAAGGCGTAAGGAAGCTGAGTCACAACTTGTTGGTTTAACTCTTGGTGAGTTAGGTTTAAAACAAGATGAAGGATTAGGTAAAGCTGTTACACAGTTATACGATGGTCCTATTGACAAAGAATCCATTAGTAAATTTGTGTCAGAAGAGTTTAATTATGTGCCAAACCAAGATGTGAGTGAAGCACCTGTAGAACAAGTGACCAAAGCACAACAAGTAAATACGTCCGAAGCTAGAGTTCAACAATTAAATCAAGTCGCAGGACATGTACAATCCACAAGTTTGGAAGACCAATTTGTAGATATTATAAATAACGGAAACCCCAAACAAACTATTGCCGCTAAATTAGCGATGATGGATAACATTAAACAACAAAACAAACAATAAACAAGGACGGTGAATTGATATGGCTGATATTTCGTTAACTAATAATACGATATACGCACAAAATATTAATAACTTTACGGGTGAATTGTTTAAAGTTGGAGGTCAAAGAACACCTTTACTTTCTGCTGTCGGTGGTTTGAATGGTGGTAAAGTATTAAACTCTACATATTGGCAAGTCCAAGTAGAGGACAATGCTACCATTTCTTCAGAACCTGACAAAGGAAAAGAAGGTCATACACCTACAGAATATCTTGGAAGAGATAGAGCAGCATACACATATGTAACTCAAATTTTCCATAAGGGTGTACAAATGACATACACAGCTTTAGCATCTACCGGAAATCAAAATCCTTTTGACTTGTCAGCAAACATTGTTAACTCCTCTGATGGAGATGGAACAACAACTGCAGCAGACAAGCTAGGACTTTTTGGTGGTAGCCCTATTAACGATGAGTTTGCGTTGCAACTCGAAAAAGCAATGGAAAAATTATCAAGAGAAGTTGAGTGGTTTGCATTCAACGGTTCTTTCTCAGACGGTGCAAATACAACACCGGGTGATGGAACTAGAGAAATGTACGGTATTGATGTTTGGATTACACTAAACAAAAATGCTAACAACTCTGCAGCAGTTAACCCATTAGGTGGTAACTGTTACTACAACGACACAAACGGAGACGGTTCAGGCTCTACACAAGTTATCAGTTTTAAAACTATTGCTGAGACTTTAAAGAGAATGTATGACAATCATGCACCAATGAAGCAACCTGTATTGTGTGTTAGCCCGCAGCAACTTCTAGACCTTAACAATGAACTTGTTAAAGGTACAGTTGATATAGCAGGAGCAATCATTCCTAGAGATAGAAATGTTGCAGGTATCGATGTTGATACAATCATAACCCCATTTGGTTCAATCGGAATGATGGTTATCGACCCTAACATCCTACCGGCTAATACTGCATTCATTTTGGACTTAGCTTACATACAACCTGTATTTACCAACATCCCCGGATTTGGTACAGTATTCGTACGTGACTTAGACCAAGACGCTAACGCTAGAATCGGTAAAGCAGTTTATATGGAGATGGGATTTGAATTTGGTCCTCCTTCATATCACGCAAAAATTCAAGCAGTAAGCTAAATTAATATTGAAGATTAGGGTGGATTTCCACCTCCACCCTTTTCTTCTGCTATGATAGGAATAATATGATACAATCAAAATTAGCTTTAATAGATGTTTCAGCAGATAACAACGATAGCTTAGGTGTTAAAACAGAAGGTATGTTATTATGTGGCGTACAATTTCCTGCAGCTATGACAGGCTCTGCAATTACATTTGATTTCTCAATGGACAATAGTACATGGATTGATGTTAAAGAAACTGATGGAACAGAAGTACAATACTCAGTTTCAGCAGGTGATGTTGTAAGAGTAGACCCTAGTGGTTGGGCTTTTGCTAGTAACGGATACCTTAGAGTTTCTTCAAATGGTACAGAAGCAGCAGACAGAGCGATAATATTACATTTTAGACACAGTTAGGAGATACTATGGGTATTCTCTTAATGATAAAAGAGGGTAGAAATCTTAATATAGAGAGTATACCTGACCAACCTTTAGAACCTTCGTTCCCTATTGTTGACCCTGATAATACAGGCAATGATGGTTGGTTTGGTACAGGTGCATTTGGTCAAGCAATTTTTGCAAGAAATTTATCTGAAGAAGGAGCAGCATAATGTCAACTACTATAAAGAATTTAATTGATAGAACTTATAGAGAATACTTAGAACCTAATGATGATTTAAATTCTTATACTGCATTAACTGCTGAGGTAAATGCCTCAGTTACAACAATACCTTTTAACCCTGCATTACTAACACAAGAAGAAGAAGACATGATGGATGCAGGTACAATCATAGAAATAGATACAGAGCTAATGATATGTACTGAAATAGATACAGTTAACAACCAAGTTACTGTTATACGAGGTGCAAGAGGTACTACTGCAGCAACACATACTGACGCTTCAATAATAAAGATAGCACCTGTGTTTACAAGAAAAGCAGTATTCGATGCAATTGTAGACCAAATAAATAATTTATTTCCTACGTTATTTGCAGTAGATACACAAAGTATTACAGCATCAGATGGATATTCTTTAATAGGAGATTTTAGTTCTCCGGGTACTCATAACTATATAGTGTCAATCATAGGTGCTATATCACAATATACAGATTTTAGTGCAGGTACAGATACTACAACAATTAACTTTAGTACAGTACCATCATCATTAATAGAATTACCTAACCCATTTACTTATACAGATAGTACAGGAACAGAAAGAACTATTACTTACACTACAGGTCCTAACGTTGTACACGCTGTGCAGTTTGCTAATGTGTCTGCAAATAAAACAGTACACGTTACTTTTAAAAAAAGATTTATAGAACCTACAGCAGAGACAGACACACTATCATCAATAGGTTTAGAAGATGAATATGTACCTATTATTATGACAGGTGTAGCTGCACAAATGGTAGCCGGTAGAGATATACCTGCTGCTACTTCTAGTTATATAACAGAAGCAATGGCAGCATCACAGTTTCCTGTAGGCAGTAGTAATAGCTTACGTAATTCATTGTTACAGTATCAACAATTGTTATTAAATCAGGCAAGAAAATATTTAAGAGCTAAGTATCCTGAATCAGTTGCTGTAGATGGATTGGTCTTTGGTATACAAGCATAATGGTAAGGCTAGCTACACAAGCTGAAGTTAGTAATCCTCATAGAAAAGGTTATGATTTTAGAATTGATGAACAGCTATATAGAGCTGCAGTTAATCCTGAGATAAATTTAACAATACAATCATCTGATGTAGAAACACAAGATATAAATTTACAACAAAACCCTGAAGACTTTACACGAAACCAAGGTCGTATATATTCTAGAAATAATTTTTCAGGTGGTAGCAACTTAGACATGGCACATACAAGAGGTAGTACAACTACAGATACACAAAGGTTTTGGGACAGTAATGGCATTGATGTGTTTACACAAAACAAAGGTGACAGATACACATTAAAGTTATTAAACAGTACAGCAAAAGTACAATCACTTAGTTCATCAGATGGTGATAATTATATGGCAGTAGTGGGTACTGATATATATGTTTCCGATGATGCAACATTATACAAATCAACAGACGCAGGATTAACATGGAGCACAGTAAGTCTAGGTTTAACTGCAGGTTATCAAATTAAAGGTTTAGCAGCACATGGAACTACACTATATATAGTAGCTAATAATGGTTCAGCAGGAGAAATAGAAACATGGGACGGAAGTACCTCAACACAAAAAGCAACTACAGGTGCTTTTGATGGTATATGGTCTGTTAAAGGTAAGTTTCTTGTATCTATAGGCACAGAGCTAAGAGAGTACGATGGTGCAACTACAGTATCATCTGCTGTTATTACGCTTCCAACAGGAGAAACATGGACAGATGCTGCAGATGTAGGTGCTGTAGTATTAGCTACATCATCAGATGGTAGGATACATTCTATTAAAGATGTGTCTGCTTCATTTGTATCTAGAGGTCAGACAGTTTTGTCACATGAAGAACCCGTATCTGTTATAGAAATACAAGGTCAAATATTTTATGGAACTACTGAGAATACAACTACTGCTAAAAAAGTTGGTAGGTTATATAGAGCACAGCTAGTAGTGGCAGATGATTTATATGTTTTAGCTAACGCAAGTTTAATAAAAGAATGGAACATAGATGGTGTAGATGCTACGCCTCATAAATTATTTGCTACTAGAGATTCTTTATACACAGGCATAAGAGAATCAGATGCTTCTTATTTGTATAGGTATTACTTACCTACTGCAGGTATAGCTAGAGATTTAAAGTTTGATTCAGCAGGTATAGTTAGAGGTATTGGTATTGTAAATGAAAAATTACATACTGCTGTACAACAACAAGGTACTTACTACCAAACATCTAACTACGTAGAAACAGGTTATCTTATATCTGCTGCTGCAGATTTTTTTACTGCAGAAAAGAAACAATGGGTAGAAGCACAAGTAGAGACAGAAGAATTATCAAACAGTTCTACGGTTCAATTGCACGTGTCAGATGATATAGATAGTTTAAGTTCAAGTACACATACCTCATGGGATAAAGTAATAGATATACAATCAGGTACAGGCACAACAGTTGCACAGGTAAGTGGTAAAGTATCTAGGTATGGTGTAATAAAATTAGTAATGACTTCAACAGGTGTTACTAATACACCACAAGTGAACGCTGTATCTTATCGTGCGTTAGCAAGACCTGAACTTGTAGTTGTACAAATACCTGTAAACCTAAGCGATAGAGTAGAAAGACCTATGAGAAAACCTTTTACTGTTAAAAACTTAGGTGAAACTATATATCAGCAATTAAAAAAGAAAGAAGGTACACCTGTAACATTAGAAATATATGAACCTGCAGAAGTAATAAGAGGAGTAGTAGAACAAATTACTTATCCTGTTACATCAATAACAGAAGTTGGTAGTGTAACTCAGTATGGTATAATTACTATACGAGGGACAAGACAGGAAGTTTATGGTACAGTTACTTCAGGAAATGCATTAGCAATAAATGCATTTGGTATTATGAGATTTGGATAAATAAGGTATAATAAAATAAAATGACAGCACAAGAAACAAACTTAGTAAACGCATTTGAAACTACTTTAGCTGCACAGTTAGCTAGTGGTGGTACATCAATGAACTTAACAGACGACCCCGGAATAGATTCCAAAGCATATTTTGTAATAGACCCTGACAGCGACAGCAATAGAGAAGTTGTGTTGTGGTCATCAGGTACTAACCACGCTGCTGCTACAGTAACAAGAGACGTAGACTCTAAGCATGACCCTGACCCTACACATGCAGCAGGAACAAAAGTAAGATTAGCTGTAGTTAAACAACACATAGAAGATGTACATGACAGAATAGAAGACATAGCTTTAACAGGTGACGTAACAGGTACATTAGCATCAGCTACACAAGATATAGCTACAACAATTGCTGCAGGTGCAGTAGATTTTGCCATGATAAATCAAACAGATTTAATTACACAATCAGAAACTATTACGTCTAACGATAGTGATACAAAGATACCTACAACAGCAGCAGTTAAGAACTATGTTGATGCAGAAACAGCTACCCTAACAAATAAAACTTTAGGTGCTACTACATTATCAGGAACAGTAACAGGTGGTGACCAAGAAGTAAATGCTGTTGTACTTAAAGACTATGCAGAAACAGATGTAGCTGTAACTTCTGCAACAACACTAGCAATAAACTTAGCAAATGGTAATACAGGTACTGTAACATTAGCACACAATGTAACCGATATAGATTTTACAAATGTACCAACAAATGGTACATCTACATTTACATTAAAAGTAACACAAGATGGCACAGGTTCAAGAACTTTATCTCTTGGTAAAGTAACTGTTAATGGTGGTTCAGAAGCAGTTGCTTTAACTGCAGGTAATGCAGGTGTAACTTTATCTACTGCTGCTAACTCTGTTGACTTAGTTACATTTTTATTTTTTGATGAAGGTAATCCTTTAGTTAACGCATTATTAGATTTCAAAAATAGTTAGGAGTTCATATGCCGTTAGGTGCAGCAAGATTTGGATTTCAATCAGGTGAAAGTTTTATAGAAGCCACAGGTGGTAATGCTATAAACACATACACCGAAAGTGGTGTTAATTACAAAGCACATGTATTTACATCTTCAGGTAACTTTGTTGTATCTAGTTTAGGTTCAGATGGTGCTACTCAAATACTTCTTGTTGCAGGTGGAGGTAGTGCAGGTGGTGGTAATGATGACCCTCAATCAGGAGGAGGTGGAGGTGCAGGTGCGTATGTTATAGACACCTTAACTCTTTCTTCAGTAGGAACATATCCAATAGTAATTGGTGGAGGTGGAGCACAAGTTTCCCATACACAAGAAGGTAATCAAGGTAGTGCTAGTCAAATACAAGCTATTGGTGGAGGTTCAAATTTAAAACAAGGTAATGGCGGAGGTCGTGGTGGTGCTGCAGGAAGTCCGGGTGGTGGTTCAGGA